>UEXM01001984.1_pt1 | contig 15505 bp, 20 predicted proteins | sample 1796661 | NCBI WGS metagenome assembly UEXM01 (sample SAMEA4772469, study PRJEB27181) | metagenome | reverse complement strand
ATTGTAGATAGGTTTATTAAAAAGCATAATTTATTTAAAGATGACTATCAAGTTTTAAGAAGTGCTGTTAATGACAACCTTACTTTTGTAGATAAAGCCTGTGACCCTCACGTAGATTATGAACAAGAACATTTAGTTTTTATTATTTATCTTACAAGTAGTAGTGGTGATACTAATATTTACACAAAACAATGGAAAGAAGGTGATTTGCCTGAGCTTTACGGTGAAGATGAATGCAATGAATTAGAAATACAGCACACAATAACACCAAAACAAGGCAAAATAATTTGCTACAATGGGTTAAATTATCATTCTGCTGATTCCAAAAAGTCACATGAAAGAAGGATAATATGTGTTTACGCAATTACAGGAGAACAAAATGGCATGGTTATATAACAATAAACAAGTTTACAAAGCATGGACAGATGCAGAAGGCACAACACATCCAGCAACTTGGGATGCTGATTGGACAGATGCAGAAAAATACGCAAAAGGTTTGACACAAGGAGATGCAAGCTCTAGGTTTTTTAATGCTGATGGCTCAAAGAAAACAGTAGCCACAATTAAAAGTGAAGAAGGTGCAAGAATGGATGGTCTAAAAGCTACGGTACTATCTCAAACGCATTACTTAACTATTAAGGAAGAAGATGGTGAGCCAGTAGATACTATTCCTACAGAAACTGCAACAGCAAGAGATAAAACAAATGCGGCACATACTGCGGCAAAAAATCTTATTAATTCTAAAACAACTTTTGACCAGCTATGGGATTTGATTATGCGAAGTAATAAATCTGTACTAGGTATTCCTATACCAGCAGATTCAGGTGATTGGGGTACTGATGACTGGGAAACAATACCAATGCATTCTCAAGCACCGAATGGTTTTATAACAAGATTTGCAAAACAGAATGAGTTTATTACCGAATAAGCCAAACTTAGCAGACGAAAAATTAAAAACAGAAAGGCGTAAAATTTGTAGCGAATGTAGTTACTTTAAAAAAGATTTAGGCTTATGTGGAGAATGTTTGTGCGTAGTAGTTTTAAAAACAGCTTTAGCAGAATCAAAATGCCCTGTGGATAAATGGTAAAAAGAAAAATAAATAACGCTATAGCATTTGGCATAGTAGCCTGTTTTCTTATATTGTCTTTTTCAGCTATGGCAGTAGACGAAAGTTCTATAACGCAGAATACGACATCTACGGTAACTACAAGCGGTACAAACACTACGACAGTTAAATCGCCTCCTCCAAGTGCTATCTCTCCAAATGTGGGTGGTAACAACTCAGACCTTTGTACAATTTCATCTAGTGGTGCAATGGGTACACAAATATTTTCATTAAGTCTTGGTGCTACATATACTGAGCAAAATTGCCTGAGACTAAAAAACGCTAAGACATTGTATGATTTTGGTATGAAGGTTGCCGCAGTCTCATTGCTATGTGCTGACCCCTCCGGCGAAATCCATAGGGCGATGGCTATGGCGGGAACTCCCTGCCCCTATATGGGTCTCATAGGAAGTGAGGCAACAGCCGCATGGGAAGTACATACAGAAGACATACCTGTACCTACACGTGAACATGAAAAGTCTGCACAGGAGAAAAGAGATGATGCTCTCAAGATTATGGGTGCTGTTGCTTCTGCTATCTTACTCTTTTAGCGTACACGCATACAGTTTTGGATACACCCCTAACGTAGCTATTACTGGTTTAGAATGGACAATGAACCCTACCTATTTAGGAGCTTATGGTATAGGTGGTATGGACGTATCAGGAGTTACTTACAAATACACACCTATAAAAAACAAAGAAGATGATTACGTAGTTACACTTGAGAATGACAAAGTAGGTGGTGGTTATGTGTTTCAAGACAAACAAGATTGGTCACAGCGTGAAGGAGGCATTGAAATCAGAAGAACAATAGCTTTGCCTTATACACCCTTAGCAATATTTGGCGATGGTAGGCTAAAACAAGAAGGTACAGGCAGTATAGAAGGAGCAGATGTAAGATACATATATAGATTTGACCCTTGTTTCGACCCACAAAGTGACCCTAATTGTCCGGGTTATGTAAAACCTAAACCACCACCATTGCCTGACATACCGGATTACGATGCTTTGCAAGATGAATCAGTAACTTTAGCACAGGCAGAAACAGATAGAAAATTATTAGATGAAGACCAAGCTGAAAAAGATGAAGATGAAGAAGAAGATGAAGAATCACTAGAGTTTATGTTGGCTGATGTAGAGAACGCTCTTACTATTGCTAATGAGATAGCACAGTCTGTAATACTTGAACAACTTAACCAAGTAACTAATTTAACAAACTATTATGTGTCTACAATACCTGACAATTACTACCCTGATGCGGTGGCTTTACAAGGTGGTACTATCGTGGATAATAGGAGAGCATTAAGGAGCTTATCGCAAGATGCGAGAATGAACAAAATGATAGAGGAGCAATACAAATGAAAAAACTATTAATCGCACTTAGCCTTACCTTTAGTGCTTTAGCAACACCCATTATGGCGGCAGACATTGATGGCACAGTTGAATCACGATGCACAATAGCAACGACAGTACCGGGCAAGTATGGTAACCCATCAGCGCATACTTTAACAACTTTACCAGCAAGTGGTGGACAAGTGCCTGTTATTAGATTTGATACTACATTAGCAAATGCTTACTATGCACAAGTGTCCTACCCTACAAGTTTTAGCTCAAGTCCATCATTGTCTGACAACGTAACATTTACTGGAACTGTTGCAGTTAAGGCTACTGGTGAAAGTGGTATGAGCGGATACCAAGCGGCATCAACTACAACTGGTTCAATGCGACAGTACGGACTTAGCGTGGCTGGAAGTGTTTGGTTAGAAGCAACGTCTGTAGCTGTATATGGTGGTAACAGGGCATTCCCCGGTGGTGCTTACAAGGCTGTAGTTTTAGCTCAATGCGTAGCGCAGTAGCATTATGTTTGTTACTGTTTAATTACGCAGTACATAGTCATGAGCAAACACCAACTTATCCTACTTGGAAAGTAAGTGGAATAAGTGAAATAAAAAAAACACAAATTAGGTTGTGGAACTCTAGAGCTGATATAGAGTATTATGAGATAGGAGTATTTGATGGGGATTGGCAACCAATCCCTTTTGTTACAGCTTATAAAATAATCCCTGTCAAATACTTACAAGAAGTAAAGATTGATATATACATTAAAGAAAGTAACATAGAAGAAGCTAGATACGTTTGTAGTTTGTCTAAATTAAGGAGTAACAATGAGAGTCAAACATTGTTAGTTACTAGGATATGTTCAAAATTCAAATAAAATGGTTGTTGCTATTTATGTTAAGCACACAAGCTGTAGCAAATAGCAGTACATCCCTTAACTTGCAATTGCCTAGTGGTGGTTCATCTTTTGGTACAGACAGCATTAAAGCTGGTGATTTAGATTGTAGTAATAGTATTGGTGGTGCAACAGTATTTGATGTTGGACTAACTGGCATTGTTAATAACGCTGTTACGCCTATTATTGGTAAAGAAGACCCACTCAACCCACAAGCAAAACAATTAGGTGTGTACGCACGAATTGTAATTCCTTTAGATGCACCAAGAGAACGTATTAATTGTAATACTTTATATCAGCTTGAGCTACAAAGACGTAGATTAGAGGTAGAAAAGTTGCGCCAAGAAATAGAACTGTTAAAATCTATGCAAGAAGGAGATGGATTTGACAACTGATTTAGGTGACAAAGTAGCAGAAATAGAAGGCTTAGTTGATAAAAGAATCAAGCTAGGTGGTTTAAGGTTTACTTATACTCAGCTTGTTGGTGCATTTGCTCTTCTGTCCACGATAGTTGGCTCACTCTATGGTGCGTTCTTAATGTATCAGAAAGTAGAAGGAATCGCAAATTTGGACTTAGGAGCAATACAATCATCTATGGAAAAAACTTCGGCTGATGTACTACGCGTAGAAGAAGTAGCTAAAGATATTAAAGTTGAGCTAAAAGAAGACCTTGCTAGATTACGCACAGCACAATATAATTTAGAAAATAGAATTGATTCTAAACTACAATCAATAGATGTACGTATTACTACAATGGACAATAAGCTAGATAAATTTGACATACAGCTTGATGACACAGAAGAAAAACTAATGAAACGCATACAACAGTCATTAGACAATCCACTAAGTAACTGATAACATAGGAGATATTATGCCTTACAAGAAAAGAAAATTACCACCTAGACCTAAGAGAAAATACTAATGACAGCAAAACAACAAGCACAGTTAGATAGACACGAGAAGCAGATTGCTGACCTTTACAAAGATGTTAGAGAAATTAAAAACATGAACCTGAAATTCATGTCTATGGGTAAAGGCTTACTTATAGGTTTTGCTGTAATGGTAGCGGCTGATATTGGCATTGGCGAAATAATAATGAAACTTTTATGATAGCTTTTCTTACAAACATAGCACCAATAGGCTTAGGCTTTATTGCTAAATTGTATGCATTAAAAAGTCAAGCGGCTTCTGACCAACAGAAGTTAATGATAGAAAATTTACAAGCTCGAAACGATTCAATTAATCAAGCACGTCAGATGGCAGAGAAAGAGTCTCCAATGGCGGCTATGAACCGGCGAGTTATAATATTTGTGATACTAGCACTTGTTATATTTACACAAGTAGCACCAGTCATTTTTAATGTGCCAACAATTGTTCCTACTGTAAAGGAAGGTTGGAGCATATTAGGAATGTTTCAGATAACTCCGGATGTAGTGGAGTATGTGAAATTAGAAGCCGGAAGCGTAGTAAAAATGGACGAATTGTTCAAATGGGCATCCATGATTATTGAGTTTTATTTCGGCGGGCAACTAGCCAAAGGCAGATAAAAGGAGGAACTATGGCAGTAAAAATAAAATATGAAGAAATGCCGCATATGTCACCTATACCAATGGAGACTAAAAGCAAAGGATTGTTTGGTGGTATTTGGTTGTGGATAGCAACAACAAGAAAATGGCAAATAGAAAAGACATGGAAGTTTCACATAACCCATGAAGGCAACACGCATCCAACTTACTATCAAATTCCGAAAGGCTTTGTGTTTGATGGTGCTAGTGTACCAAAATTTGCTAGGTCTTGGTTGTCACCAATGGGTGTACTGCTAAGTGGCGGTCTCGTCCACGATTATGTGTATAAATTTGAAGTTCTGCGTTTAGGTGGCAAGAAGGGTGCTACAGAGAAAAAGTCTCAAAAATGGGCAGATGAGCTATTCAGAGATATATGCATTGATGTAAACGGATTTAAAGTAATTAATTACCTAGCATACTACGCATTAAGACTAGGTGGTTTTATGGCTTGGAACGGACACCGCAAACGTAACATACAATGGAATGAGTGATGTTGCACAGATAGAATTACCACCTAAATTAGTACCAGTATTTGAGGGTGAGGCAAGAATTAGAGCCAGCTATGGTTCAAGAGGTAGTGGGAAAACCCGCTCTTTTGCATTAATGAGTGCAGTATTTGGGTATCGGTGGGGTAGCTCCGGTATATCCGGAACGATTTTGTGTGGCAGAGAGTTTATGAACTCGCTTACAGAATCTTCTCTAGAAGAAATAAAAGCGGCTATACGTTCTGTACCTTGGCTCGAAGATTATTATGAGATAGGTGACAAATACATTAAAAGTAAGGATGGACGCATAACGTATACTTTTGCTGGATTAAGACGTTCTCTTGACTCTATTAAATCTAAATCACGTATCTTATTAGCTTGGGTAGATGAGGCTGAAAATGTAAGCGGTAGAGCATGGGATGTATTACTACCATCTATTCGAGAAGAAGATGTAAGTATAGGGTTCTCATCAGAAATTTGGGTTACATGGAATCCTGAGTCTAAATATTCTGCAACTCATGAAAGGTTCAGAGCTAAATTTCCTAGCAACTGTAAAATAGTTCAGTTAAATTACACAGACAATCCATGGTTTCCAAAAGTATTAGATGACCAACGCTTAGAAGACAAAGAAAAACGACCTGATATGTATGAGCATATATGGGAAGGCGGGTTCTTAATCTACTCAGAAGGTAGTTACTACAGCTCAGAAATGAGAAGAGCTAAAGAGGAAAAACGAATTGGTGAGGTTAGATATGACAGAGCTAAAGGAGTAGTAACAAGTTGGGATTTGGGTGTAGGTGATTCAACAGCAATTATTTTTTCACAGTTTATTGGTACAGAAGTTCATGTTATTGATTACTATGAAGCGTCAGGAGTTGGTTTAGAACATTACGCTAAAGTTTTACAAGACAAAGGTTATGTCTACGACCAGCATGTATTTCCACATGATGTAAGAGTAAGAGAACTTGGTACTGGTAAAAGTCGTATTGAGACATTAGAAGGTTTAGGTATTAGAGATATAGAGATAGCGCCTTCATTATTAATTGATGATGGTATACAAAAAGTAAGAGAATTAATAGATAGATGTTTTTTCGATAAAGAAAAATGTGAAAAACTAATTGATGCTTTATTAAATTATTCTAGGGATTGGGATGACAATGGTAAAACTTGGAGAATGCGACCAAAGCACGATTGGTCAAGTCATGCGAGCGATTCGATGCGTTACCTTGCAATTGGTTACACTCCTTATAATGAAGCTTGGGATAAACCGTTAAGAAGAAAACTACAAGGTATTGTTTAATTAAATAGAATGCTTTTTCATATATTCAAGCCATTTTTTTTGTCTTTGCAATAAATAGGTTCTGTGTTGTACGCCTTCAGCAATCATGTCTGAATTGTTAAACAAGCTCTCCCAGTCTGCATCGTATTGAGATACTGTATTAACACCTGAACCAAAAGCAATAGAATTAAAATGATTATGTCTAGCATTGACCATTGCATCTTTGTGCATACTTTCATAGAACGTGTTACAAACATTGTTGTTATTTAGTTTGTACTTGTGTGCATCGTTCCAATAAGGCGTATCACTTCTAGTAGCGTATTGATAATGCATAGCTACAAAATCAGCAAAGTCATCAAATCGTACACCTATAGCATAATTAAAAGAGTTTTTATCTCCACCATTTAAAACACCTCTTTGCATTACCTTAATCAATTCTTTAAGTGTTTCGTGTGTTAGGAACAAACCATTTGATTCTAATGGCTCAATAAATCCAGCAGATAGTCCTACTGTTACTACGTTCTTAAATGCTAGTTTGTTACGCCTACCATGTTTCCATTTTAATAGCTTAAATTCTAACTCATCATCTCGGTCTAGATGTTTTTTAAATTCTTGTAATGCATCTTCATCTGAAACATATTTACTAGAAAACACATAGCCTGTACCAGTACGTTCTTGAGTAGGAATATTCCATACCCAGCCATTGTCTAGTGTGGTGCAATTTGTGTGATAAACATTAGGTTGTGTTTCAGGAAGTTGTGTTGCCCATGCTCTATCGTTAATTAAACCTTGACTGTAATCTCTAAAGCTACTACCAATAGCATTAGCAAGTAAAGCCTTAAATCCTGTGCAATCAATAAATAGGTCTGCTGTTATTGCAAACTTATCCCTATGTAAATCGCAATGCAAACGTGCAACTCCATAAGGCTCAACATCAATTTCTCTTACAGTATCTTCTATAACTTCAACGCCTCTTGGCATGCAATATTTATTTTTAAGCCATAAAGCAAACTTTGTAGCATCAAAATGATATGCTGAATTTTGGTGTAAGTTCCAACCCACCATTTTTTCTACTAACAAATTGTTTTCAGCCATTAATGCGGCTGGATAGAAAACTTCTGCCCATTCGTTGTTAGGTACATCCTCTTGCAATCGAGCGAAATTAAAAAAATCTAAACCATAATTATTGTCTAAAACAGGCTCACCAAAAGGATGATGATAATGTCCACCTTGCCCATCCCAATTTGTAAACTTGATAGATGTTTTATATGTTGCATTACATTCATCCATCCAGTCACTATCTTTAATACCAAGATTGTGCATCCAGGGTCTAATAAATTGTAATGTGCTTTCGCCTACACCCACAGTTGGGAAATTAGGTGACTCTATGACAGAAATGTCTTTTTCAGGGAATGCGTTAATAAGGGCGGCGGCTGACATCCATCCAGCACTACCACCCCCAACTATAACTATTTTGTTCATAATCTTTACCTCCTTAAAGAATTATGTTTAAGCTCTGTTGCTACTTGTAGCTCTTGTCGCTCCAGCGTTTGATTGTGTACCGTTATTAGTATTGTTGACTGTTGTGCTTGAGCAAGAACGTAACTCTACGTTTGTGCCTCCAAGACCATTTGTTCCACAGCCACCAACATCTTGACCTGAACTACCCCAGCCACCTCCTGAACCACCTGAGTTTCCTCCGTGAGAAGCGCCATCGCCACCTTGAGCAGAACGATTGTGTCCTTGACCATCGCCACCCCACTTAGGGCAACAACCACCGTGTCCAGCTCCAAATCCTCCACCTGAGCCACCGCCACCAGCTCCACGCATTGTGCCATTATTTGTAATGTTTAATGTGCAACTGTTTTGTGAAATCATAATGATTGGTGAGCCACCTGTACCACCTGATACATTTGTTGTACTACCATTATTGTATCCGTGACCTCCAAATCCAGCACCACCTTCAAACGTACCATTGTTTATGATGTTATACGTTGCACTATTTGGGCAACCTTCAATTGTCAAGCAACTACGTGAAGTACCAGCTCTTTGGTTACAACCACCATAAGGAACGTCTTCAGGATGTCCACAACCACCACCTCCACAAGAATAACCAAATCCTCGTGAATTAGAGCCATTGGTTGATGAGCCTTTCATTGTTACACCACTATTAATTGTAATGTTAAAGATGGTGTTGTTAGCTATCTCGGAACTAGAGTAACTAGCGGCAATCAAAGCATCGTAAAGGTCATAATTTAACTGGCTACCTGTAATAGTTATACTTATAGCGGCTGATGTACCATAAAAATCACTAATAGCTATTTGACCATTAGCTGGTACACCTGAAGCGGCATCATAGTATTCACTAATTGCTATTGGGTTTGAACCACCATATTCAGTCTGTATTTCACTAAATTGTAGGTCAGCACCATCTGCTTGTATTGCCATTATTTCTTCTCCAGTTTCTCTACTTTCGCAGTAAGCTCCTTGATTGATTCAATTAACAAAGCGTGTAGATTGTCGTAGTTTAAAGTCTTGTACTTATCGTCATTACCTGTGTGCAATGGCAATGAGCGTTCTGTTACTGCACAAGGCATAACTTTTTCAACATCTTGTGCTAGTAGACCAGCAGACTCCATTCCATCTTTAAGGTATTTATAAGTAACACCTTTGAGCTGTCCAATCTTTTCTAAAGCGTGGTCAATAGGATTAATATCATACTTCAGCGTTGCATCTGAAATAGTGGATGAGAATGCAATTACGTCACCATCAACGTGTAAGTCACCATCAGCTTCTAAACGCATTTCTTCACCAGCATTTACAGTAAATCTCATGTCTGTATTATCTGTAAAAGTAATTTTATCACCTGAATTTAAGCCAACATTAGATATACCTCTATCACTTAAATCACCCATAGCAGTAGAGAGTTTTGACTTAACTACACAAGCATCAGTTAGCTCAGATGTGTTAACACCGTTTGCGGCTATTTGACCAGCAGTAATAGTGTTAGCCGCAATGTGCGCCGCGTCTATACTACCATCAACGATATGTTCTGAGTCAATTGAGTCATCTGCAATCTTAGCGCCTGTCACCGCATCTGCCGCTATTTCTGCTGTTCCCACCGCATTGTCTGCTAGGTGTTCATTGTCAATACTTCCAGCCGCATAATGTTCACTATTGATTTGGTCATCACCAATATGTTCATTGTCAATTGCACCAGCGGCTATATGCTCAGAGTTAATTACATCATCTGCTATTTTAGCGGCAGTAATTGCATCTGCGGCTATCTTAGCTGTTGTTACTTGTAAGTCAGCAATATGTGCTGTGTCGATTGAACCATCAGCATAGTGTTCTGAGTTAATTTGGTCATCAGCAATGTGTGCATTGTCAATACTTCCATCAGCTATGTGTTCACTATTAATTGCATCATCAGCAATCTGAGCGCCTGTAACTGCATCTGCGGCTATCGAAGCTGTACCTACTGTAGTCCAATCTAAGACACCTGAACCATTAGTGAGTAGCACTTCATTTGCATCACCATCATTATTTGGGAATGTTAGCGTGTAACTAGCATTAGCTGAATGTGGTGGACTCTTTAGTTTAATACCATGTGAGTTCTGTGAACAGTTTAATTGTATGTAACCATCCTGTGAACTACCATCACCTTTTGCCTCTAAAGAAGGTGCGCTAGATGTTGATATTAAGTTTAATTTTGCAATTGTTACTGCATCATCATTAATCTTAGCAGTCTCTACTGCTGAAGCCGCAATCTCTGCTGTATCAACAGCACTATCTGCTAGACGTGCATTTGTAACCCAGTTGTTTGCTGTTATAGTGTTTAATTGTGTCTGTACTGCTGATGTAACACCATCGAGACGATTAAGTTCTGCGGCATCTGTAGTTATTGATGTACCACCAATTTTCCATTGACCAGCAGTTAAGTTTGGCTTAATAGCAGTTGTGCCATCAAGTAAGTTGTCTACATTGTCTAAATTAGTATTTAACTTTGTTCCCCAAGTATCCGCAGAAGCACCTACTTCCGGTTTTACAAGGGAGAAAGTTGTAGTAGTTGTATCTGCCATGCGTTTACTCCATTAAAATTAAAAATTACCTTTCCATACTCTTAGTTTATCAAAATCACCACTAAGTAGTTTTTTTCTAACTATCTCTTTTCGAGCGTTTACATCGCTCCATTTAATTCCAGCTTCTTTACACCATTCTTGCAAAATGTGTAATGGAACAGAACCAACGTAACGATTTTCACCAGTTACACCAGCGCCTGATTTACGTATATCTTCAACGCGGTCTATGTATCTCTGATTGTCGTGTGTACTTTCAACAATTATCTTACCGTTTTTATTGTCAAAATGTACTTGTTCTTTAGTTTTCATATTTTTCCTAATATAAGTGTGGGGAATTAAGGAGGATTCCCCACACCAATAGTTTACCTCAGATTACGAAGTTGAGCAATCAGCAACTAAGCCTGATGACTTTTCATTTTTAGAGACAAACGTTAGCTCTGTCAAAACTTGGCGAGTGGTGTTATCACCAGTCTTAGCAAGTTCTGTGTTTTTAGTAGGTCTTAAAACCGCTACTTCAAACATATCATTATCAAGTATGTAAACATCTCTGCCTTGTACTTCACGGTGAGGTGTAAATTCTACTGTACCCCAAGGAGTAACGTAGACTTCTACTGATTTAATGATTGTCTGCTTATCAGCATCTATGTGTGAACGTTGGTTGTTGTAACCTGTAAACGCTAAAGCTTTGTTCATTTGGAACGAGCTTAGGTAAACTGAATCAGGCGTACCACCGTTAACCCAAATAGACTCCATAACAGTATCAAAGTCAGCTTGAGTAAATGCTGTCTGCGTACCGTTAGTTCTTGCAGTTGCTCCCGGAACTGAGCCAGTAGGGTTAGCACCACCTGAACCACCAATGTTTGCAACATTAGTTTTCATGTAAGCGCCTAGACCAGCTAGTTCACGTGCAGTTGTTGCATTACCAGCAACATATGCATTGTTTGCAAATAGAGCTTTTTCAATATCTTTCTTTTGCTCTTTAGCAATTTTTAACACTTGATATGCCATCTCAGCAGAACGACCAGCTTTATCTAGTCCTTCGTCTGTATCAGGAATAACTACAGCGTTCTTAAAGATTTGCGTGTAGTTACCAAGGCGAACTGTTGCTACTCTAGCTTCTGCTGTAGTTGCGTCACCTTCAATATGAGCGTTAGCGGCTGATGCACGAAGTGCGTCTGTCTGCCACTCATGGTAAGTGTTACTTGCTTTAGTTTTTTTAAGCGATGAGTAAAAAGGAGTTTCTTCAGGACTTATGTCATGAATAACATTGGATAAATCCTCGCGAATTCCTTTAACGTCATAGCTGTCGAACGTATTACTTGGCTGTGCCATAATATATCTCCACTATGTATTTAAAATTAAGTTCACAGCATCATCAAGACTACCTGAACCCTTGAGTTTTGCCTTTTGGCGTTCACGAATTTTAGCAGTTGGAGTAGCAGTTCTCTTAGCACCCGGTTTAATTACAGGGTTCGCAGACTTAGTTTTTACCTTAGCCTTTGACTTACCTGAAATAATATCTTGATACCTTTGAGCGTCTAGCAAGACTTTAATAGCTCTTGCATCAGTTATATTAGAAATTTCTGCATTAGTGTAACCGTAATGATTTGTTCCTGTATTAACCAAGCGTTCTTTTAATTTACCGGCTTTATTAGGGTCGGCAAATGCTGGAACTTCCTTTTGAAGGATTTGCATTTGTTCATGTAAATAAGCTTTATGAGCATTTTCTTGAGCCGCACTACTTTGTTGTGCAACTTTTTGAAGTTGTTCTAATTGCTGATTGTACGCTACACTAGCTTCCTCATATTCAATGTTCTTTTGCATGTACCCTATTGGGTCTGCATCAAACTCTTCTTTTGAAGGTTTTGCTGGTGGAGCTGGCATACCATTTTGTTGGATTTGGTTATATAACTGAGCTATTTGCTCTCGTTCGTTATTTAAGGCGGCATAGACTTGTTCAGCTTCTTTCTTTTGTGCTGATGCCTCTTGCATACCTTTTTGGACGTACTCTTGTCCACTATAGCCTTGCTTTAAGTCCTCTAGAGTTACCTCACGTTCCTGTCCATCTACTTTGACAGTATACATTGAAGGCTCACTTGGACTGGCGTCCTCTATTAGGTCATCGTCATCCTCAGAGTCAGAGGCTTCAATTTCTTCAGCTTCTTCTTCTGTGTTATCATCTTCAAGTTCAATATCTAAGTCAATATCGGCATCGGCAGAAATTTCTTCTGTTTCCCGAACTTCCTCTACTGGTGCTTCTTCTATTGTCTCTTCTTGTACTGGCTCAACAATGCTTTGTACTGCACTATCTATGTCAGTTACTTTAGTTTCAGTCGTAGTTTCACTCACGGTGCTGATTCTCCTTTGGTTTGTTTATGATTGTACATTACTTCATCCGTTTTCACGGAGTCGAAATAATCGTCAATCTTTCTAAGCGCACATATTATATCGTGTGCTTCCTCACGCAGTTCTAAACTAGAACTTGCATCCATAAAAACAGCAACTTGCTGTTCTGTAATTTCTTTTAAGGCTAATTGAAATGTATCATCAGACTGTAATGTTCTCATCTTAGCACCTTTTTCTACAATATGCACTAGAATCGTCCTCCTGAAACAGCTTGTGCTGGTGATTCATCAGGGTATCTAGCTTTTTGTTGTGCATCTTTTATTTTAGCTGTATCTACAGAAGTTCCGTATTTACCTAAAATTTCAGCCGCTTTAATAATTAATTCTTGGTCTAACTCATCACGCTCTCTGTCATCTATTGCAAGAGCTTTTTGTGCTTCTATCTGCATTTTTAACATATCCATTTCAGCTTTCTTATCAGCTTTATATGTTTCAGCTTGGACTAATGCATCAGCTTCTGACAATTCAGGATTTTCTTGAGCCATTTGTTGTTGTTGTTGTTCTAACTGTGCTTCAATTTCAGGAGTCAATGGACTAAAGTATCTATCGACATTACGCACGCCTTGTAATGCTAACATATCTCCTAACGTGTTTCTTATACCAGTCATAGTAACCATTCCATTACCTGAACCGTATGTTGACCATACTTGCATTTGCATTTGTAATGCTTGTGTCAATGCCGCATGTCTTTCACCTTCTTGTCCTGTGCCTACTCCGACATTTACAGTCATATCCATACCTGTGTTCCAAACTCTAGGGTCAATTGGTTGAAATTGTCCATGCAGACGCATCATAGTCTCTTCACAGCTATTTTCTACTAAAAGCTCTAGCATTAGCTTAAATAAACGTTTCATGCCTCCCTCGGCAATATTTCGAGCCATAACTTCTATCTGAGCAGAACCTTGTTGTGCTTGTAGACGAGCCGCAGTAGCTGAGGTATTTTGTAAGGCATCAGGGTCAAGACCCATAGAAGCTCGGCTTACACCGGATTTAGCTTCAACAGCATCGTCCATGTATTGCATCGCTGTTAATACCTGACCAGCGACAAAAGGAGTTGCAATATCTACAAGCGCTTGTGGTGACTTCATTCTTACAAGACCACCTATCTCATTGTTCATTAAATCATCTACATTGACTTGTCCTTGCACATAACCTTGTCTTGGTGAGTTAGTTAATGCTACGTTATCCATCATTCCTCTAAGCATAGCTGTAGAAGAGTCTTGGTCATTCATAAGTAAATCCGCAACACTTCTACCAAAGAATGTATGTGGTTCAGGGTCTACTTCAAATACTGCAAAAGGTACTTCGCCATATGGCTCACACTCTAATACTTCACTTTCACCGCCCGCTAACAATATTCTGTACATCATAGCTACACCTGTACCTTCTTTGTCAATTTTCATGTATGCTTCAACTACTTGCACTTGTTTCATAGACAAATCTGTAATGTTTTCTTCATCTTCTTGGTCGTAACCTTGACGTTCAAATTGTTCGGTGTCTGTGTATGTACTGTCTGAACTTAATCCTGAAAGCTCTGATATTTGTTCAAAATCATAACCCATAGATACTAAATCACTAACACGCATTTCTGTTTTGTGAGCTACTATGTATGCATCATCAACACTTTTAGCATTTCTATCTACAATAAATTCTTCAGGCGGTACACCTTCTATTTTTAACTCTCCTTGTTTTTTTTGATAGCTAACTTTTAAAGAATGTTTTTCTTGTTCGGATTGCATTCCTGTTTCGTCAGTCATCATGCCCATTTCAGTAGAATGCTCAATAACTTCAACATTGTCTTCATTTACAATTGCCGATAGTTCTTCTTCTGTAACATTAGTGTAAGACCTGATTTCAGCGTCAGTTGTATCTTCCCACCATATTTTTAAAATGCCTGTTTTTTTAACTAATGCATCATGTATAGCATCGTTTAACAATTTGTAGCCATCTAATTGTTGGAATTTCCAATGTGCGTATTTTGTAGCTTGTTCAGCGTTAATAACATCTTCTTGATTAGTTGGCACAAACTCTACAGGGTTTTCTGAGGATAAAAACACGCGCATTAAGCTTGGTTTAATTGCTCTGATAGTATCACGTACCTTTGTAGAAACAATTTTAGAGCGACCTTCTTCTTGTCCTATATCTACTTCACCTTCAAAATAACGTTGTGACTTAATTCGGTCTTGAGATATTTCACTTTCAACAAAAGACGTTGCATTACTTAAAGCGTCTTTAACTATGTCTTGAACCTCATCATCTGTCATCTTTTTCAGTTTCATTCTTAATCCTCTGATATAAATTCTTGTACTTCTCTACCAGTTCCTATTGTAGTAGCCATTGGAATTGCATT
>UEXM01001981.1_pt1 | contig 15524 bp, 11 predicted proteins | sample 1796661 | NCBI WGS metagenome assembly UEXM01 (sample SAMEA4772469, study PRJEB27181) | metagenome | reverse complement strand
CGAACTTTCTTGCGTGCTTTCTTTTGCTTCCATCCGTATTGCTTGTATCGCTTGACACCCTCACGGATACCATATTTTGATACATATCGCTGAACTACAGTCAGCATACCGGCTTTCTTTGTGGATTTCTTTGCTCCTCGGAGATTGGATGAACTCTTGTCAGTCATAATAATTTCACCTTTGTGGTATAGGGTATATCTTTGTTCTACTATTTATACTTTTGTAATTTATTGCGAGGGTGGTTCTTGGAAACCAATAACACCACAAGCCATACGTTTACCTGCATTACCTGTTTTTAGCGATTCTGCATCGCCTCCGAGACCTAAATCATCACGGTCTTTGTGAACTATAATCATCCGTCCCACAATAAATGTAATGCTTTGCGGATCTAAACTTAATGTCTCGGCCAGTAAACTACCTTCAGCCACTCCAGACTTAGAAATAATATTTCCCAAATCTCCCTCATGTCGTTCTTCCGAATCTAAACCTCCATGAGTTTTATTAAAGGGATTGAAGTGAGCACATGCTGATTGACAACCGTCAGTTAAATCTCCATATTCATGGATGTGAAAACCGTGTTCGCCGTCAGACAAACCTACGATATTATATTTAATAAGGACTCCCTTACCTGTGTCTTCAAAATGAACAACTCCTGTAACACCATTATCATTGGGTGCCATAACTGCTACTCCATAACGAGTAGATTTAGTTTCACTTTGGTATTTTGTTAAATTAGGTATCAAATTAGACATAATCACGCCTAATCCCCCACCTATAAGGGCAACAATACCTATATTTTTGAAGTTCATTGTTCATCACCGACAACAGAGCCATCTGATTCATCTTCTTCGGCCTCATCGTCTTCTGCAAACTCGGAACAAACAGTTTCAAAGTCTACTTCGTGTTGATCATCATTACTATCGGAAGTCCAAACACCGTATCCCCAACCAGTGAGCATACCGATCCCAAGTGGGGCTAAAGCCATCCAACGATTGAAAGTAACAAAATTAGAACTAATAAAAAGAATACCTGTGGGAATGATGCCACCAATGACACCATAAGCAATAGATTTATTGAGATGAGCCTTGTGACGCTCAGAGATATATGCAGATACTCCTTGTGAGCAAGTTCTACGGGCTTCAGCCTCAGTCTTGGTTAGCACCATGTAGTAAAGTTATCAACACAACTATTTATAGTTATGGAAATCAAAGGTGACCGTGGGCTTTTGCACCCTCAATCATCTCAGCGGACATATCTACAAAAGAAGTAGGTGTCATAATCATACTCTTACCGAAGAGCATAACCAATCCGCTACCAACTGCGATAGTTCCGAGAACCTTAAGTGGTGTTACGCCACCGAAGAATGGTAGTGAGCCGAACTCCATGCTACCGAACTGATCTTTGTTAAAGAACGGTAGTGGACCAGAAAACTGGTGTAGACCGATCAAAGTCAGGGTTGTTCCAATTACTATCTTGCTGCTTAAAAAATCTGTGACTGCATTCATCATGTTAATCATATCCTATGTTTTGTTTTAGTGTTCAGAAAGGGCTGTGTAGGGCTGCGTTAGCACCGAAAGCACGACCAATTCCAGTTCCGAATCCATTACTGTTCTCGGCTCCGAATCCACCCAAATCAGCGTTACGCACTGGTGGGGCAACGTGTTTTGCCTCCATGCGAATCTTCTTAGGTGGGGAGATGTTGCGAACTACCCTGTTGTGGTTCAACATAGGTTGTGTAGATGCAGGAATAATTGGTCTCTCACGAATTGGCATACGAGTGGTCGATGCTGGGATGTTGAGAGTAGGTGCACCAGAGAACATAGCACGAGGGTTGCTCGGGCGGATAGATGTTCGGTCTACTTCAAACGCCGGGGATGCTCCGAAAGTTTCAGTAGGTTGGTGAGCGTTAATCTTAGGCATAATTTGTTCTGCCTTCATACGGTTCATGTGGGAAACATCTGGACCGAAGTTTTGGTCACCGTAAATCTCAGCGGTGTGAGAAGGACGGGAGTATTGTGCTTCAGGAGTCAATCTTTGTCCCATAACAGCATAAGCAGCGAGATCGAAATCAGCATCACGCTGTCCAGCCAAACCACTAAGGTCTAACTTAGGCATAGTAGAGATAGCAGGAGCAGGTCGTGGCATGTTTGGAACAACACCTTGTCCATATCCGCCACCGCTAACCATAGCAGCCATATCCATAGAAGTAGTTGGAGGCACAACGAAAGCAGGCATATTAACCATAGGTGCGGTTGGACGAGGACCAGCCTGTGTCAAACCTTGACCCATAGCGTTACGAGCAGGTAGGGTATCATTAACCAAACTGACTTGTGGCAGTGCTGGCATATTTGGGCTGTATGGGATGTCTGGAAGGACAGTATTCTTTCCGATTGTTCGTGCCATGATAATAACTCCTTGTTTCAACTATTTATATTTACTTGTTCATTACAGACGAAACTGCCATGAATGCACCGAATCCGACTAAGCCCAATCCAAGAAGATTGGTGAGTGACATTCCAGAGGAATCTCCTTCTGCAGCCATAGTGTCTTCTTCACCTTGGTCTTGGCCAAAGTTAGAACCATCAGCATCTCCGCCTTGGTCTCCGGTTTGTCCCATGTCTGCACCTTCTACAGTATCAGTTTCTGGTTTCAAATCTACTACTTCTGATTCTTGTGAAGCGTCTTGAGGAGATACCATTTGAGTCATAGGGTCAGTCATAACATCACGGTTAGTATTCATGAAAGCACGAATAGCATCAGAGTTACGTTCCCATGAGTAGTGATTTACTACGGTGTTAGGATCGACAATCATTGGTTCGTTGAAAGGGTGCATATGAAAATATCGTCATGCCGACTACTTATACTTTAGCACACAATGGGTCAATCAATTCTTTGTAAACGCATCAATTCCTCAGTAGTTAGAATCTCACCACTCATTAGTTTTTTCATTAACTCTTCTACTGTTTTACCTGTAGAGTATGGGTTGGTGGTAGTAGGAGTTACAGGAATATAGGGATTCGGTGGATTGGGAATACCACGAGGCATCTGTTGTGGAGTCTGCGCCCGATTACGCTGAGGGTTAAATGGATTGCTTGGTCGAGGATTGTAATAATCATCATCGGTTTCTTTAGGCCGGGGTGTGGTGACACGTCCTCGGGGGTTACTGGACTTAATGCCGGGGAAAAACTTAGTAATTCCTGTTAATGGGAAGTTAATAGTAACACTACCTTTGGGAACACTATCATCATGCCAACGGAACTTAGGTCGGAACTCACCCCATGGAATATACCATTCTTCGGCATCACGAGGATGTCGATCATTTTCATGTTTAAGATACCGATTATCATGGCATTCAGGAAATGTGGGTGTGTTTTGGGCGTTATACAAACGCACACCTGCACCAAGTTTAGGTCTGCCTGTTTTACTTCCGCCCCCATTTACTCGGAAATTGGCTCCGTTAACTCCGGGGGCTGCATGAAGAATCTCCATATCAAAATCCTCCCAGTTTGGATTAGCAAAAGGACGACAAAACATTAGATTACGTTCCCAGCGAGTAGGAATATCCAAATAACATTGTTTTTCTGGTGACCATGCAGTATAATTTTTACCTCGTTTAACAGGCTTTAGTTCGCCTCCACCATCAGGGCAAGTAGAGTTATATGAAAAGATAGGACACCAGCGTTCAGGAAGAGAAGTAAACTCATAACTACCGACTCCAAAGATTTCGTCATCAAAAACTGCGAGTTGGGAGTTCTTGCCCCGATCTGGGGCGATGAGAGAACGAGTTCTACCATCTTTCTTAGTAGTGGGTCTAATGTAAACCATGGCAGAAACATTAGATTTAACAAACCACTCTTCTTTAGTAGTTCCATAATGTTGAGCAAACTGATGGTCAGTCATATCCTGCAAATGGCTTGGTAAAATGCCCTTGCCTGAGATATCGTGCTCTAAACAAATAATGTCTCCAGACTCCATCAGGAATTATTGCTGGTGATGACCTATGTATAGTTTTAGTTGGTGGCTAAACCACGATAAACTACATAACTAAGTGTTCCGGCTACTACTAATCCACCTATTACAATACCAGTAACCATCATACTACCTTCTTTTTCAGGTTCTGGTGGTTCTACTTCTACATCGTATTCTACGACGGGTTCGTCAGGGGCTTCAGCATCCCAACTCATAGTATTAACTAATCGAGGGGAGGGGGTTGCAGGGGGAGGGGTTCTCCAAGATGTTTCGGCAGACATAGGAGTTTGATGATTAGGATTAACATCGACTTCTACATCTAAGGCTTTTAAGTCTTGTGGTGTAGCGACGGGTTCTTCGTCGTGGAAACTCAAGCGAGCGTCACGGATGTTGACGTTGTGACCTTTGTGCTCGGTCTTACGGTCGCCACGGATTTTACCAATGACAACATATCCTCGGTCACGATAGAACTCGGGTGCATACGCAATTACTTCTCCTTTACGGGCTTTAGCGATACCGTCGAGCATTCGCTTGATAGTTTTCTTGTCGGTTCCGAATGACAACTGATCGTCTAAAGCCTTGAGGTCACGAGCGTTGATAACGTTGTGAACAAGGTAGATAGAGGCTTGAGATAAGGCTTCCTTGCCTACACCCGCAGGACGCTGGGAGATAAGTGTAACTCCATAACCAAGTGCCCGACCTAATTTACACAACCTAATAATTGGGTCAGCAGAACTGGGTTTACCCATTTGTGGAATAAAGTCTTGACATTCTTCCACGATAGTTTGAATACCTTTTCCAAGGGCGGCTTCTAAAAGGGCTTCACAATACTCAGCAATCAATTCTTGTTGCTTCTTGAGGGGCAATCCTGCCAACTTAATGATAACAGAGTTAGAAGTGGTCTTCAAAGTATCAACCAGTTCTTTCATATTGATAGTTTGACCCAAGGTAGGTTTGAGTGGCACAACGCCGGGCATTTGTTCGGCCAAGTGACCGTGAGCATCCAAAGCGTCGAAACAAACGAACTGCAGTCCTAAGCGAGCGAACTCTTCCATCAGAACCGCTGCTGTCCAAGACTTACCACTACCACGCTTGCCAGTAATAAACAGAACTTGCGAGATAAGTGAATCATCTCCGTAGGCAGAGAAATGAATATCTTTACCTAACAGAACACGATCCTTGGGGTCCTGTAGTTTCTCTTGAGGTTTACCCATGATTATAACTTCCCTGCACAACTATATGTAGTTTATGGTAATAAATCTATTTAGTCATCTGTGCCATTTTAGCCATACCGCCACCTAAATTGATAGCGGAACTGGAGTTAGTGGAATCAATTGCTTCAAACAAACCGGGGGGTGGATTGATGTTTTTACCGTGAACTTCATTAAGTCTGCGACTAAGTTCTGCCATCCCTTTTTCACCGGGGATTTTACTACCGATGTCTGCGATGGCAATATAGAAAGTAGGTCCATAGGCTCTTAACACTTCGTCACATGATTTACCGTCGCCACGACCGGCATCAGCCATAGCAGCATTAAAAATATAATCTCCGTTTTGGTCCCACATATCTGTAATAACAATAGTAACGGCTTTATCTATACCTTGTCCATCCATTCCACGAATGCATTCTCTGAGTCCAGAAGGAATGTTAGTTCCACCACGGGGGTAGAATGGTAGGTAGCCGAAACTGCGACCATTGAAATTACTTCCAAAATCATAAGATGTAATATAGTTAATAGCATCAGTATGTTGATAGGATGGACCTTTCCATAAAACGTTTGGATATGACTCGAACTCATAAATAGCGAAACCATCATCACCTAACTGACACTGTTTAAGCATAATAGCGGTGCAAATACGAGCAACTTCCCATCGACCAAAAGTATATCCTTTCCATGAAGCGGCAGTAGCCCCCATAGAACCAGATACATCTACAATTACATTTACCATAGTATTTTTACCTTGTTTTCCACGAGGCACACGGGCTTGGGCTGCAGTAACTGGTGTAGTTCCGGGGAGTGGAAGCGGAACAAATGTTGGATACTTAGCCCCTTTCATACCAGAAGATGGATCCCAAGTAGTGGTGCGAATAGGTGCTAAAGGTGTTCTCGGGGCTTTTGGTTTCTCTACCAAAGGTGGTGCAATTTCTTCATAGAATGCTCGCAAAGGATTTTCAAAACCGAATGGTTTTTCTTCAGCATCACAATCTCCGATAGGCTCTAACCACACGAAAGGGTCTTTTAGTTTATTAACATCTACTTCGCTCACAGTATCACCACATTTCCTTTGGCTTCGTTCATCTTCCGACTACCTTCTTGCTGAGCAGGAACGTGCATCCAATTCCAGAATCCGGGGATTAAACCACCTTGGCCTGTTTGTTCAGTGGCTAATTCTGCTAAGAAAACATCAAGGGAATATTGGCGAGCCTTGGGAGTTAAGATTTCAGGGGTGTTACGGTCTCTCCAACCAATAACTTTTATTTGTCCCTTTCCTCTTCGGAACATCAACACACCCATGCCGGGATAATATAATTTATTTTCGTAAGCATCTTGTAAATCTTTGCCACCGCCAATTAGTGTCCAATCACTACTGGGATATGGAGTTAACTTATTTTTATCTGGGGCATGTTTTTGAGCAATAGATTTACCACGCTTATAGATTTTCTCACAAGTTTTACACTTAATCATAACAGTTCTTCCTTGGTCGGGGTCATCAATCATACCGACTTGAGTAATATCGTGGGTAGTAATTCCGATTTCACCGCCTGTGTTAGAAGTGATAGAAGATAGACTACCAGTATGGAAAGGATCACAGATAACATGTGTTTTATCATTACACCACTCATACCGTCGAGCAACTTCTAAAGTAGGTGGGGTGCTTTGAGTCCGAGGATCATAATTTGGCCCCAGCATGAAACGAGGATAAGTAACTGGTGCGTTCAAGGGAGATGCAGGATTAGCGGGGTCTCTATAACTACGACAAGGAACGGATTCATCTACCCAACGGTTTTTCGCATTCTTGAAAGCGTGTTGAGAACGACCTTCGGCAATCATGAAAGTTAATCCTGACCATGTGACTCCCGAACAAGGTCCAGTGGCAGTAGCAGCAGCATCTATTTTTGCTTGAACGCAACTAACGTTATCTCCTAAATATGTGCCTTTTGAGGCAGTGCAAACGGCTTCAGTAGCCATCATAGAAGTTCCGTTAGGTAGGGTGCAACACCCTTGTGCAGCAGGAGGTGTGGGATTACCAGAATTATTTTGAACAGTGCCATCGGGCATCATAATAGGATCGAACTCACAAGTAATTCCTAATCCTGATTGCCCGCCGGGGTCTTGAGTGCGGATTTGGTCTAAACTAACTGGCACCATAGCAGAAGTGTGAATGCCTGCTAATGCTAAACCGAAACGATAATCATCACCATCGGCAGAATCTAAATATATTTGCCATACTGGTTTATTACGGATTGGGCGGCCAGTAACAGTGCTCTTATCTAAGAAACCACCGTCTTTTTGAGAAGATATAACTAATTTTTTCCGTGGGAATAAAAAGGGTTTCCCTCCTACTCCAGTTAACTCTTGTAGTTGTCCTCGACTACCACTACATTGTGGACATTGGTCTAATTTCCGACCGGGTGGTGTGATTTCCCAAGACTTACCATTCTGATTATTAACACAATTCCAATTATTTTCTGAAGTTCCACGGCAAGGCTGATTAGCCATATCATACTCCATAGTGTTACCACATTTTAAACATCGAGATTGTGGTCGAGTGCTCCATAAAACTTGACAACCTGAAAGTCCATTTCTTCCACTTTTCTCACAAGTGCAGATAATTTTAGGATCCATTGTAAATGCATGACGCATAGCAGAAATTGGATATCGGCTTGGTAAAGCGTTTTGTCCACGATATGCTTGCTGCAGTTGCATTTCGGCTACATAATCAGGTTTGTATTCATTGGTGGGACCTAAAACTTTAGGACTTCCGACTTCCCACCCCATCTGAGGTAGATAATTTCCAGAACATCCTGCTTCGGTGCAACGATTAGTTCCATTTTTGCCAATGCCCATATAGATACCACCAGTTTGGGGCTTGGTGCGATTGCTTGAATAACTCATGTCGATATTAGCCTCAGTCATGGGTTGTCCGAATGGATATCGTGTGGTCGGAGGTGGGAAAAATCTTTCATGGTCGCAAGTATCACACTGGAAACCATAAGGTCGTTTGAAAGCACCAACTTGATAACCCACTTCTAAGAAAGGTGCATGTTCACAGGCTTCCTCAAAAGAATTAACTTGTTTATCATAAGCAGGAGAGTCGTAAGTAAGGCGATAAGCGAAAGGTTTACCATTATCCATTTTAGCAACTTTTCCTTTGGGTTGGATTTGCCACACATACTTCTCAGACTCAACCATCTGTTGAGTTTCGGCTTGTAAGTTGGAAATGTTGGCTTCTTGAACGAAGTGTTTAGCATAACTTTCACGGCCACATCCTCTCAATTGAACGTTATTTTTATTACAATAAATACAAACGCTGGCACTGGAGTTTTTAGTAGCCCACTGTTCTCCACAATCCATACAAACAACATAAGGATTACAACGAACACGGGTCATTACCATGTAACCGGTCTGACCACTGATACTGTTTCTAATAAAATCTACATTCCCTTGCCATTTTTTCATGTTACCATAAACACCAAAATCCACGAACTCCCAATTATAAATAAAATCACGGCGGCCACAACCTCCCATACTCGGATCACAAATATAGATACCAGAATCATAAGATTGGTCGGCACTAACGGGTGTATAACTGGATAAAAACTTACGAATGTTAAAAACAATTCCGGCCTTATTCTTCATGAAGTGACTAACCATTTGCTTTTCATCAACATCTTGGATAGTGGTAGCGTCATTAGGATCAGTTTGATAAATACCATTAAATATATCCATCATAATTTGTTGGCCTTTAGCAGAGAAAAACGGTTGGTCATCATATGTTGGCATTTATATCACTCCTTGTAGGCTACATGGTTAGGATAAGCAATATCTGTAATCCATTGACGAGCAGCATCTTTTCCAGTTAAACTTCCATATCCATAAGTAGCAGCGTTGGCTGCAAACTCTTGAGTTAAAAGCATACGATACATAAAATTATGGTCACGAGCCGGATGTCCGGCAGGAATATTAGATGGCTGATAAGCAGAAATAAATTGATTAGTAATAACTAAGCCACAATCAGGGCACAAACTATCAAAGTATTGCACGGGATATAACTTTCCTTTAATTTTATAATAACGTGGTGGGGCAGGATCTGTAGTATTGATTTTTCCACCATAGTGAACTACTTGTTCTACAACATAATCGCCGGGGGTGAGTGTTCCTAATTTTGTTCCACTTCCACCCATAGGTGAGGCGGAGGAATTAGGGAAACAATAAATCTCGTTGGTATTACTATCTTGGTAGGCAGTAATAGTTTTACTTAATCTAACTTTAGCCCATTTGTTAGCATCTAATCCTGAACCCAAAGCAAAACCAATGGGAGGATAAAATTGTGTTCCTAATCCATTACCTTGCACGGTTTGATAGAGTGGGGTCAAAGTAGTGGGTTTTCCAGTAACTTTATCAAGTCCTTCTAATTCACCGGGTTTGCCGCCGGGAGGTGCCCAACGATTGTCTACAATTTTACCACGAACTCGCAAATCATTATGACGAGTCAAGTGTTCAGCACGGCTTTCACCCACTCCACATTGACGAGTCAAAACTTCCCACATTCGGCCCTCACCCATGGCTTTTCGATACAAAGCCTCTAATTTTGGGTCGGGAACTCGCTTCCAATTAAGATTGCGGGTTACATTGAAATTAACTACGATATCAGATAAAACGTTAGACCACATACCTCTTTGGCTGGGTGAACAAGGATATGATTTAACTTCTTTTTGCCAATCAGCATTTCTGCCGGGGTGGGTGGTTAGATGTCCTATCTCGTGTCCAATAACGAAAGTAGTGCCAGCAATACGAGCAATATGATCTGCAGGATAACCATGATAGTTTTCGGAGATACACTTTTGCATGAAACTATCGCTAAACTCTACGTTTTTAGAATCAGTTTTAGCACCTTTGAAAGAGTTACCTAAAAAACATTTTACAGAACTGGGAATCCCTGTGGCTGCTTTAAGAAATGCCCAAGCATCAGCAAACTCATCGTTAGCCTGTTGAATTGCGTCTTCTGCCATACTTTATTGTTGACGGGCAGACTATATAAACTTTATCATTGTAGGCAATCCTTGAACCGAGCATTGAAGAAGTTTCTATCTTGAAGTGACATGTTTCCAGTATCTACTAAACAAGCCTTGGCCTTGATTCGTTGCTTGGTTGGCAAACTCTTAGTTAATTCCTTCATGTAATCGTTGAAGGCAGTAGACCACTTGGCTTGGTCAGTAAAGGATTGAGTGTAGTATTGTGCAGTAACAGTAGAAGGAACGATGTAAACTTGTGTGCCTTGTAACAACTCACCTTTCTCATCTGTTTGAGTAGTTCCAATAGCAGAGGAAATACCGGCAGTGAATAACATAGTAACATATTCAGCCTCAGTTTCTGAAGGTTGGGATTCGGCTTGGTCGCCTGCTCGCTGAAGTCTAACCCACAAACGTAGAGTATCTTCACCATGCATACCACGGTTAGCAGCCTGTGGAGTTGTAGTAGGTGCGTGTTTCAAAACGAAACAACCAATAACATCTTCTTCAGGGGCATTGGTAGGGTCACGAATGTTTTGTTCTAAAGCACGAGAGGCTTGAACAATCCAATCTTGTAGTGATGTGGCTCGCATAGTCATGTTCGCAGGGTCACCGAAGTTGGTAAAGGTGTGTCCTCCAGTAACATACTGATCGAAGGTTTTACTAAAGTTATTTAGAACTGTGCCGATTTCTACTCGGCTACCACTGCGAGTGCTACCGACCTGATAGCGACCTATCACTCGCAATCCTTGGTCGGCGTTGTTCACTGCTGTAGCCAAATCAGCGTTCAATGGTGTAGAGATACTTCCAGTGTTACCCAAAAGCATACCATTCAATCCATCAGTTTGTCCACGGCCAATCAAGACACCATACGGTCCCATGCTATCGAAGTATGTTCTCCATCCCAGACGGTTAGGTCGTGGAGATGGTGCGTTTTGAGCGTCACCGAAGAAATCGTTTTGCACTGGGGCTTTACTGGTTCCGGGTGGTGGTGGAGTAACTGCTTGAGGCATAGGTATAATAGAACCAGTAGCGCATCCATCAACAACACTGATTTCTGAATCAAGAACAGAGCCACCAGAGATAGAACGCATCTCAGAATCCAACATCTGTAAAAGTCGCTGACGGTCGTTAGTAAATAAGTTTACATCACGAGCGATAATACCACGAACTCGGTAGTAATCAAAGAGAATACTTTCCTTGCCTGCACCGCTTGGATCGAGAATCAAGTTCTGGAAGTAGGAATACATAGAGTTATAATCTCCGAGTTGCTTTGAACTACCATCTGCGCCAGCATTTTCTATACTGTAACTTCGTTGTGGTTTGTTAGTAGAACTGGCATTGTTAGTAGCCATCTTTTCTTCATCTACAACCATGGTAGCAATATGCCAGTGAACTGGAGTAATTTCTGTAAGTCCTGCTTCGCTGGAACTCTTGATTGTCTCGTGAAGTGGTAGTAAAACATCTCTTTCGTATTGCCAAACAGATGGCACGGAAGCAAGAACATCTCGGCATCGTTGGTAGAACAAGTCAAAGTTATCCAATAAGTTTTGTCCTTCTTGTCCAATACCTGTAGTAACGCCCTTGTTCTGAATGTATCCACGAACCAGAACTTCTCGTAGGAACTCTTGTTCGTTAACATATTTAATACTGCTTCCATCAAGACCCTTATTGTTTCCTTGAAGGTCAAGAGCACCTGCCTTAGCACGACCCAAACGGTGTGCAAGACAATATGGAACAGCATCCAGAATATCTTGTCGGCCTACATACTGTTTTCCACGCAAGAATGAGAATGCTTGAGCCAACTTAACAATAGAGTTAGTGAAACGGAATCCAAGAACACGGGTGAAAGCAGATGGAACGTGTGAAGTGTCATCAGAAGTTCCGAAATCTCCGAAAGATAGAATTGAGTCAGCATCTTCGGCTCCAATCAGGGGTGTTGTGGTGGATTCTCCAGAAGTTTCAGTGTTAGTAGTAATAGAGTAATCCAAAAGTGGAGATTCGTGAACGTCACCAATACCGGTTGCGAAACTGTAGTCCATTTCTGTGCTACCTGCATTGATAGATGTAGGTCGCTTAGCGAAACGTTGTGAGAACAACATAGAAATCATACCAATGTCACGCAGACCATTGTAAGAAGATCCCGGGGGTGTGAATCCAAGACTTCCTACTGTCTTCCAAACTTTCATAAGGTCATCAATACGCATAGGGATAAGGGTATCGTTGGTATTTTGAGTTAGTTCTTGAACAATACGAAGTTGTGGTTCACCACTGCCTCCGCCACCGTATTTACCTTGTAGTTGGTCATAACGACCACCGAGTCCAACGGAACGGAATAGTAATTCCATGTCAATACGATCGGTGAATGCCAAATCGTTTCCTTTTTGGTGAGGGTTGGTATCCATCCAAGCAACGAATGGTGGTGAGTTAAACACTTTACCACGGTATTCTACTTTTCGCTCGGCAATAAGACCCAGAATTGCGTCTTCTACACCAGATTGAGAACGGTTGGCTTCGTTAAAGAACTTAACAGGTTGTGTAACAATTGGTTTTGGCTCAGGCTCGAAAACGAAAGTATTGGTAGTAGCACCAGTAATAGCAGAAGTTTCTTCTACACTCTGGATTTCCAAACCGTAAAGAACTTCATCAGGTCGCTTGTCGTAATCCAACTTAGCCACACCGATTTCACCGAGCATTTCCATACCGATAGAATCAATACCGCCAGCAGTCTGTTTGTTAGCACGGATATCTCTTAGGAAGTGACACATGGTTTCACGCAGCCAGTAACCTTCGTTACGACCTGCATCAGTGTAAAGACCATCCATTCCAGTAGCCAATAGTAAGTTTTGACGAGCCTCTTCGGAAATACCTCCTAAGATTTGTCCATAGAATGAAGAGTTAGCCTTAGCATTTCTCAAATACATTTCAAAAGGACCATATTTAGGTTTGGAACCTTGTTCAAAGGCAATAAATTGACCTTGGTCATCTAAAATCTGGATAGGTTTAACATAGATTTCTTTTTCACATTCCTCGTATTTCTCGGAGTTTGGATCCCAGTTAGGGTGGTCAGCAAAAGAGTTACCTCCCATGTCTTCCCAGATTCCCAAATCAAAATCTTTAGGAACTCGAACTTCCCAGCAGTTTTGTAACAATGCACGGTAGGTCTCGACAGTAACTTCTTTCTTAGAGTCTACGGAGGGGAACAAAATATTTCCACCATTAGTTTTGGTTTCTTCTTCTTGGTTACGAAGGAACTTAAAGTTGTAAAGATAAGAACCACTGCGAACAGGTTGATTATAATTATAGTTACCAGCAGCATCCATAGGTGGTTGAGACCAAGAAGTGAATCTCCAACTCTCCCAAACGTTGGCTACATCAGCATAGGACTTTTGATTATATTTAATATCGTAATACATACCCTTACCAAAAATTAGTGGTTGGTAAATATTGTGAGAAGAATCGTTACTACCAAAGAACTCACGCTTATCAACAAATTGTCCAAGATTGGTCAAATATTGTTGTCCAGCAGAGTAAGTAGAAGAAGTGTGGTATCCATAAGAGTTAGCCAACAAAGTAGATGCACATTCAATAACTGTGGTTTTTCCAGTTCCGGGGATACCAGACAACCGACAGGTGGAGTTCTTCATCAACCATGCTGCAATTAGGGCTTCCAGTTGCTTGTAGTCGTCGAACCCGAAAACATCATTAAGTTTAAAGATAAGAGTTCGCATCCACTTTAACAATTTAACACGGTCTTCTCGACGTTCTTTTTCACCAATAAGTTTATCAAACTCTTCGAGAGCACTCATCAGGGAAGCACCCATGCCATCCGCTTTGTAGCGATGTGCAGTATCGTTTTTCAAGTTAGTGAAAACAGAGTTGTCAATGACTTGCTGAACTTCTATTTCGTTATCACTGTTGAGAGGCAAACCAAGAAGTGAAGTAATATCTACACCACTGATGTCTGCTAATTGAATAAATCTTGGCCTTCCATCTCGGTCGTCAAGAATATCAATACGAGCAATATCTGGAAGTCTGGTTAAAGTAACGATATCTGAAAGTTCTCCTTCATCCATGCTGGCAATTTTAGCAATTAGATTTGTGGCTTTTTCTCCGACAATAGCCTCAAGATCTCGAAGGGTTCTTTCAGTAGAAGACAAAATAACTTCGCCTTCGGGAATAAATGTAACATTTTCTGAAGTAACGATTTCGTTAGGTAGGATACCGACGAGTTCAGCATCAGACAAAACTGCAGAAAGATAGTTGGCTTCCATTTTATTTTTAATAGTTGTTACTTGTGATGAATCTACTACACCTTCGTTGCCAATAGGTTGTTCAAAATCGGGGATTTCTGGAATGACTTCTTCGTTATCATCAAACTCCTCAAAGAAAGATTCATCTTGTGATAGTTCACCGATTTCATCAAGTTGGTCGAGTCCTTCGATGTCTTCCATAAGTTCTTCAACATCTGGCTCGGAAGGAACATCTTCCACTTCAATATCCATTTCTTCCATAAGGTCTTCCAAGTCATCCATATCCAAAGGTTGGATATCTTCAACTTCTTCGTCGTCGTCAGCATTAAAATATTCTTCGGTCATTATTGAGCCTCCTGTTGATAGTTAAGATCGAGTTCAATCAGAACTGGTTGTCCTTCGTGACGACCCAATACATAGTATTTACGACCGATACGGAAAGCAACTGCGCCAGTAGCGTTTTGGTCAGTAGCGGATGGATTTGGTATATTGAAACGAGGTGCCATACGATTACTACGACGAATCATCTTCTGTTGTTCATAAATAGCAGCAGCGTTTCCAGAATGAACTTCAATAGATTCTATCTGTCCTTTTACTTCTTTACCGTTGTTATCGTAAGCCATTAACTCACCATCTATGTTAGGAATAGTAATAACTTTAGTTTTTCCATTGTGCTCGAAACTAAGAGTAGCATCACTAACAGTGGAATAACCGAGTGCATTACCATCGCTATCAAGAGCAGGAACTTCAGTGCTGGTATTAACTGACTTAAGAGCCATAACTTTATCCATTTGGTCTGCTAATCCCAACTCGGCATTGATACCTTGGATGTCTAAGTCAATCTGATCGCCGGGGAAAATGAGTGCAGTAAGACGAGAATCTGAATCTTGGATTCGACCACTAAACAAATCAGTGGTGCGAGCACCAGCATAGTCAAAGTTTAAGTAAACCTTAATATATTTATTAGAAGTGTCCATAACTTGGTCTACAGTTCCTGCAATTCTGGCCAGAAGTTCGTCAGCAGCAATTATGGAACCATTTAAGTCTTGCATTTCTTGTTCGTAAAC
>UEXM01001980.1_pt1 | contig 15524 bp, 6 predicted proteins | sample 1796661 | NCBI WGS metagenome assembly UEXM01 (sample SAMEA4772469, study PRJEB27181) | metagenome | reverse complement strand
TACTGCCCTACAATCATCACACCTATATAAAACTGCATTGGCACAAACTGAAATATTTTTCACAACTGTTTGCTGATCAGTCTTCAGGAGACGAAATCATTGTCATGGACATTGATCAACTGATTGTGGCCAACATAGATGCAATGTTGACATACCCTGTGGGAGCAAATGAGTTAGTGTCTTATCAAAAATGGTGGGATGTCAATCCAACACCGCCTGTGACCATCAATGGCGGTTGGTACAAATTTAGATCAGGAGCATTGAACTGTGTGTGGAACAAATTCATCGAAAATCCTGAATACTGGCAGTTGCATTTTTACAATCGAAATGTTGTGCATCACAAATACTATGGTGAACAAAACTTTGTTGAAATGGTTTGCAGAGACAATCAAGTCAAAATCACACACATGCCAGGTGAATGGGTGGGCAAATACACCAATGATGCCACTGTGAACAGAAAACTCAACATGATGTACTGTGAACAATTTGATCAAGACTACATGGTGTTGGATGCTCCACATGATGACTTGAAAATCATGCATTTTGCAAATCCAAACTCAACCATACATCACTGTGATGAACAGTGGGCAAAGGACAGTTGGTTGGCATGAGAATAATTTGTGTAAACACAGGCAAAAAATACACGCAATGGCACACTGACAATCTCAAACACATGATTGATACATATTCAGGCCTGCAATATGATGAATTTGTGTGCATGGACACAGATTTGTATGATGGTGTGTTCAACAAACTGATCATTTTTGATAGATTCCGTGATGGTGAAAACATATTTTTCGATTTGGATGTGGTGATTTACAATCGATTGCCCAATTTAGTGCGTCAAGATCTCACACTCATCAACTGTTGGTGGCGAGATGAGCATCACACTCCGCTGAATTCGTCCATCATGAGTTGGAGTGGTGACTGTTCACACATATACCAAAAGTTTTTACAGCAAGAAGACTACTATCTATTAAAATACCATCGTGGCATCGATGAATTTGTGTATAGGGAATGCGAATATCAAACGTTCGATCGTGTGTGCTATACAATTCAAGGCAATGAATACAAAGATCGAAATGATGAATTTGCAATGTGCCTACTAAATCAGCGTCAGTTTTTAATGGAGCCTGGCTGGCAGGGTTGGTGGAAAGATTATTTTATTTCAGATATGGCTTTGACCACTTCTAGTGGTGACTGAGCTTTGCGAATTGCTGCCTTGTGCGTTTTGTCTGTGCAGTTTTTTACTACATCCAGTTCAAAACTTGATAATTTGAAAGCAAATAAATCTTCTTTGTCTTTGTCTTGATAGTTGAACAAAAAATCCATCATTGCTGTGTGAAACTTGGTTTCTGCTTTGTGTGTGCCATACACCAGTCCTTGATCTCTTGCAATTTTCAACACACTTTGTTCGAAAGCAGTTTTTTCTTTGTTGATTTTGTTCCATGTGTTTTCATGCAGTGTGTCTAGATTGCAAACTTCCAACAATGCTTGGCACCATGGATGATCGGGGTCATATTCAATCACAGTTGATATTTGATTGTTGCTGTCAACATTTTCAAGTGTCAACACTTCGATTTGTGTTCTGTCATTGTCGATAAAATGTGCTGTGACAAATTGTTTTGCAAGTATTTCAGGCGTCAGCATACAATTATGTATTAGGATTTTGTGATGCGTAGGAAAGTTGTGGCACTAGTTGAAGCAACACCATCTGGAAATTCTTGTGCTCGATAGTCACTTGTGCTCACTTGACGTTGTTGATAATCACCAGATCCGTTTAGAATAGTATTGGTCATGCCAGAACCCCTTGTGGTGCCTGATGACAGACTGTATGATATTGCAAAACCATCTGTCGAAGATGTTGCAACATGTCTCACATGAGATAAAATCAACGATTCCCATGTGGCTTCAGGATAAACTTGCAGATCACCATCTCCACGAATGAACAGAGGAGTTTGGGAATAAGCTGTGTCAGAGCCATTCACTCTTTGTAGGAAAAAACTTGTCACAGTGGTTGGATTGTCCTGTGCATGGTCTCCTATCGTTGATGCACTGTAGGCTGATGTGTCTGCTCTAGTGTCAATAAACACAGCAGTTGATGATCCACTTACCTCGGTTGCACCTGTCACACTAGCTGATGTGGAAATAAAATATGTGCCTCCTTGCTGTGTTGTGGTTGTTCCTGCCACAAGTAGATCAATGGCTGGATGTATGAATGTGTCATTGAAATCAGTCAAAGACATGGCATAGATATCACCACTGGATTGATACACAGGAAATGTTCTGCCTGTGTCTGCCACAACACTGGTGGATGCATTTGCACTGTTAATCTTAGAAAAATTAGTTGTCACTGTCTGTGGTTCTTGTGTGGTTGCTTCATTTGGAAATGCTGAAGAGCTGGTTGACACAGATCCTGCTTGTAGTCTTGTGTCTGCAATGGTGCCCAGTGTACCACTGGATCCTACCACACTTAGTGCAACAGAAGGATTGGTTGAGTATTGATACACAATTTGATCAATGATTTCGTCAATCATGCCTGAAGTCATTTCTTGCAGGTTTCCGCTGTTGTTATAAAGGGGGGTACGCACCGCCATGTGCTACTCCTGACGTGCTTTGAGTTGATCTACTTCTTGCTTGAGTGTTTTGACTGCTTCAATGAGATATGCAGTCAGTTTGGTATAGTTGATGCCATGTGGATTGCCTTGTTCGTCTTTGCTGACCACATTAGGAATCACTGGATAAACTTCTTCTGCAATGAGTCCTGCCTCATTTTTGGTCTTGCCATTTTTTCTATCATATGTAACACCTGTGAGTTGAACTAATTTATCAAGTGCATTTGAAATTGGATTGACATTTTCTTTCAAGGCAATACTTGATGTTTCTGTAACTGCTAGACATGTCAATTGTCCTGGCATGGACACATCAGCTGTGCCTGTGATGGTCAGTGCTGAAGTCACAGTTGACCCTTGATTTATTTTGAATATGATTGGATTGTCTGCATTGTTTTGTGTGATGATGAAATCACTGTCTGTCACAGAAAATGTTGCATCAGAATTAGCACCAACAGTAAGGCCTGTGTTGTTCAGCACACCAAAAGTGCCTGATGTGGTTTGGTTTTGATCATCCACAAGGAATCTTGCAGACTCTCTGCCTCCAAGTTCCAAAGCGTTTTGTGCTGTGCCGTGCAATCTGAATGTTGTGGAATCTGTGTCTTCGTAGAATGTTATACCCTTAGCCAGTGATGCTGATGCAAACCCAGTTGGAGTTGAATCAAGTGTCACAGCAGTTTTTGTAAGGATAGCAACTCTGGTGCCATCTTGATACAAGGATAAAACATTTGCAGTGCCACCGCCTGATAAATCTTCAACATCAACCAACCATCCTGATTTGCCATCTCCTGTTTTGAAGATTGGGCCAATGAGATCAAATGCCGCTCCATCATACATGAACAATTGATCATTTGTGGTGTCGTTCCACAGTGTGCCTGAAGTCAATCCCACAGTGGGTGCTGAAGCAGAACTGGTCACGCCCACAGGAACAAAATTAGTTCCATTATAAACTTTTAAAATAGTATTGGTTTTGTCATACCACAATTCTCCAGTGATAGGAGTTGATGGTGCTGTTGTTGAAGCTGAATTTTCCAACAGTGCAACTAAGTTTTCGTTGAATGGCTCACCATATGATTGATAGTTTCTGCCAATCAGTTTGACTGAAGTTGATGTGTCTAGTGCACCATCTTCAACTGTTGCTACTACAGTGCCGTCTGTTTTGTTAATTGTGTATGCCATGTGTTATATTTACCGCTCCTATACGTCCACAAAGTTGGTCAAACTTTGAATTCTTATTGTGTAATCAATTTGTATTAATCTGTTCAATGACTTTTGCACTGGATGGAATATCACATGTGTCAGCAAGTTGCCTGCACCTGCTGTGCCTTCCCATGAAAACAGTGAAATTTCATCAAACACAAATGTGTCATTTACTGTGGTGGTGTTATCAAATGCCTGTTGACCAGCTGGTTCGCCAAAGTCCAACAAACAAGACACAATGCAATCTGTGTATGTGGTTGCATTTGTGTGTGCAATTGTAATTTTATTTCTTGTGGTGTCTGTGTTGAGTGATGACTGGTCATTCACACTTTTAAAATATGTTCTGTTGTAAAGATTTGCATTTGCTCCAGTGGTGTTGGGTGTAAGATAAGTGATGATTCCAGTGTTGTCCACAGAAGTGCCACCATTACCAAAATGCATTTCTTCTATAAATCCTGTGGATCTGTTGGCAATTGATTTTGCAAGTGATAATGAAAAATTTTCATAGTGTATAGCGTTCTTTTTGTCTACATACACATTGCCTGATTCTGGGTCATGAATTTTAATATACCCTTGAATATCAAGTCCTTGTTGCTCGTCCGGCTTCACAGTGGTTTGTGTTGGCGGTGTTGTATTGTCGGATGATGTCATATCACATATTTAGTCCATGCAATTAACACTATTGTTTTTTTCCGGATATAAATATATGTACATGGCAACTCAAGTACAATTTAGACGCGGAACCACTGGCGAACATTCATCATTTACCGGTGCTGTAGGCGAAGTCACTGTTGATACAACTCTTGATACACTGAGAGTACATGACGGTTCACTAGCAGGTGGTTTTAGAATTGCAAAATTTTCTGACATTCCAAGTTCATTCAATTTCACTTTAGAAGCCGACGACAGTGCTGGTGTGCCTATTGTAACAGACGGCACTGGTGTGCTAAGAGTGACCGGTGGCACAAACATATCCACAACATCAGATTCTGCAGGCACATTAATTATCACAGGAGCCACAGACATCACTGCAAATTCAATTACTTCAGCAGATTCAACTGGTGTTACCATTGCTGACGATTTACTTTTAGCAGGCACACTCAGAGCAGAAGATTCAGCAACACTCAGCATTGACGGCGCTGTTGCAATAAGTGGTGCAGTTGATTCCGGAGCAATAACTTCTTCTGGTAATATCACATCTGGAGCATCATTTATAATTGGATCAGCTGATATCAATGAAACTGATCTTGAAAAACTAGATGGCATCACCAATGGCACAGCGGCAGCTAACAAAGCACTAGTGGTTGATGCATCAAAAGACATAGGAACACTAGGCACTGTGACAGCAAGTGCAGTGGTAGTGGAAACAATTAGCTCAGCTGATTCAACAAGTGTGTTTTTCAATGATGGTATTACATTATCAGGACCCATCAAAGCAGATGATTCTGCCACAATTAATATTGACGATGCTGTAGATGTTGAAGGTGCTGTGACAGCTGCAGGAGGTTTTGTTGGCGATGTCACAGGCAACGCAACATCAGCCAATCAAGTAAAAACTATTGATGCTGATGGAGACAATGCCGCATACTTTGTAACTTTTGTAGATTCTCAAGACAGTAGTGCTACAGCCAATGAACTGAAAGTTGACGGAGGACTATCCTATAATCCATCCACAAATGTGCTTGCCACAACAGCAACACAAGCACAATACGCTGACTTAGCAGAAAGATATCGTGCAGACAAAACATATGACGAAGGTCATGTGGTTATACTGGGCGGCAGTGAAGAGATCACAGAGTCAACTCAAGAGAATGACACAAGAATTGCTGGTGTCATCAGTGAACGTTGGGCGTATCTTATGAACGAAAAAGAAGATGGTCCTGCAGTTGCACTAAAGGGTAAAGTCACATGCAAAGTGGTAGGCACTGTGGCAAAAGGTGATTTACTTGTATCATCATCAACACCAGGACATGCAGTTGCGAGTGATTCTGCTAATCCAGTGGCAGTCATAGGACGTGCAATGGTCGACGATTCAAACACTCATCCAAGACAAATTTTCATTAAAATTTAATTTTATAATATCAGGCTTATATCTGCTGGTTTTGCCTGCATGAATTGAACAACCTTGTTGGTTGATTGTTGCAATCCAGTGCCATCTGATGCTGTTGTGCTTCCCTGATTGTAAAAAACAGAGCCTGTTTTTCTCACAATGTTTATTTGTACGCCCACAGCAGGAGCTACATCTAATATCACCGCGGTGGTTGAATCTGATCCAATGGTAAAGTCTTCAGTTTTTGATCCTCCCACAAACACAGTGATGTCTTGAGTGCTGTCAGGAAGGTATGATAAAGCAAAAGATACTGTGGTGCCATCACCGGTGAATGTAGTTGTTGTGGTGGTGTCTTCATATGGTAGGCTCTGCATGCCACTAGCGTCAACAACTTTGGCATCAGCAGTGTGTGATTGGATTGCTGTGCCTAGTGTGCCTCTGTATAGTCTTTTCAGTACATTGCCGTCTTTTTCGAAATATGCGATTCTTTCTGTGCCAATGAACACCACGCCCGGTGTGTTGGTGCTTGGATCTGGATTGCCTAGCACTGTTGCATTTTGAACATGTATTTCTGTGCTGTCTTTGTTGAGTGCAGTGGTCAAAGTTGTGGCATGATCAGTTGATATCCGCTTGTAGTGATATCTGTTGATTACGTCTTTGAACACTCTGTAAGCCACTGGGTTCTTCTGAATCGTGCCTCCGATGTATGTAATTGTGACGATATCATCGAGGCTTAGATTACGTTCAGGTAAGAATAGTTCATTGCCTTCAAGTAGGTAATCAGAATTTGCTGTGAGATACGCTTTGTTGACTGTGACAAAAACATAACTGCTGTTCAGTGGAGTTTTTGACAATTTGTATCTTCTTGCAACAATGTCAGGTAAAAACACACTGCCATTTACAAATCCAAAATCTTCATTTGGATCTGTTAGTGCAGTCAAGTCTCCAAGATCAGATGATGTGGTTGTTGATGCTGTGATAGATCCTCTATCAATTTTTTGCACAATAAGTTCACCGGTACTGCCTGTGAACAACTCTGTTCTTAATGATTGTGTGTCATGATTTGAAAAAGTAGTCACAAAAATGCTTTCTGCATCAATGGACGAATCACCGTTCCAACCACTCTGTAGTATTAATTTTCCACTACCATCAAGTGTATAGTCATGTCCTGACACATACACCACAGCAACAACATCTCCCACAGCAGGCACTGCACTTAACACCACTGCTACATCGCCTGCAAGTGTGGTGGTCATTGTGAAATCTGCCCCCGGATCTAACTTGACTCCGTTGACCCATACCTCCGTGTCAGTGATGTTTGCTAATGCTGAACTGACCGGTTCTGTTGGCAAAGCAAAACTATTAGTGGATGCATCGCCTTCATAGTATGCTATTTGTGGCGGATCTAGTCTGTATCTGTTTGTTTTGTCTGTACCAGACACACCCTCAACAATTACTTTTTGGTGATAAGGACCAGTAACTAATGCAGTTGGATCTAATTGTATTTCAAACACGGTAGAATCTGTAGGTATGCCAGTGTATTGTGTGGTGATCACTTCACTGAATGCTTTTGTGGTTGCTGGAAGATCAAATAAAAATGCTTCAATCTTAGCGCCGTCAGCAGGAGCTGATGAAAATACAATGTCGGCTGTGACACCATTTGTGTTTAACACTGTGCTGTTAGTAGTTTTAACACCATTTACAATCACATAAGTTTGAGTCACAAGTCTGTGGTTGATATCTGTTGCATAAGACAGTGTTGATGCATCTCCAGTGAACTCGTATCTTCCAAGAAGGTTATTAGTAGAAACTTGTATGACAGATATTTCAATTGTATGGCCGTCAACAGGTGCTGTGCTGAATGTAATTTGATTGTTTGGATAATCAACTGTGTAGTCAGTGCTTTGTTGTTTGAAGTTGTTGTTGATGTACACTCTCAATCCGTCAATGGATCCTAGTTGGGGAGTGTCAAAAGTCACAGTTGAACCATCACCTGAATATCTTTTTTTGAAAATGTTGGAAGCATCGTCTGTTTGTCTTGTGTAAACTTTCATATCCAAGGTGTCATACACACCGCCTGGCACAACTTCTTCTGGCGCATGAGCAGAATATTCGGAAATAAATGCATCGCCTACCACGTTGATATCTTCTGCACGCACACCAAGTTCTGTTGTGAATGTTCTAGAATCAAGCACTTGATCTAAATTGACTGGATCTTCAGCATCTGCTGTGGCAACGTTTGTGTCATACTCTGTGTTGTCATATCCTACAATGTCATACCCAGTGGACTGTGAGAAAGTCAGTGATTGTACTTTGACGCCAGGATATTCAATTCCTGTCATGAGTTGTGAGTAAGCATTAATTGTAGTTGATCCGTCACCAATGAGGCCTGTCATGCCTGCTGATGGATCATAATAAGCATGTATTCTGTCTGTGGCTGACCATTCTGTCAATGGTGTTACAGATGTAGCACTGGATGAATCTTGCAGTAAGACATTTTCATCAAATGTAGACTGACTTGTGAAAGGTTCCAACACTCTGTAAATTTTGTTGCTGAATCTTATGTTTTGTCCAGTGATATATGAAGTATATGCAGTCCATTCAACAACAGCAGATGATGTTGTTTCTTGCAGTGTGTTCAATCTATCAAATTTCATAGTTGTATCAAGCGATCTGACTTTGTTGTTGACCAATTCAGCATGTGCCAAAGCTGTTTGTTGAACTGTGCTTCCGCCTCCGCCGCTAATGGTCACTGTGGGTGTTGTGACATAACCGTTGCCTTGGTTGGTTGTAATGATCTGTGTGACCTTACCATCTCCAATTTTAGCAACAGCAGTAGCACCTGTGCCGCCACCACCTGAAATTGTAACAGTAGGAATACTTGTGTATCCCGAACCACTTCTATCTACCACAACAGATCCAACTTCTAGTTTGTAATTGTCTGCATATTCCTTCCAGGGATATGTGTCATATATGTTTGGCTGATCGCTGGAAGTAGGATTGATATTTGAAGTTTCGTACCTTTGATTGACTTTGTCATAATATGTTTTATTGTCAAAGTCTGTGATATCACCAGCCAGTGTATCAGTGTTCAAGTATGATGTAACATCTTCACGCACAGTGGTTTTGAATGGCAACACTTCTCTAAAAAATTCATTCACAGCATCTGCTGTGTCAATTTGGAATTCTCTTAGTTGTTGTAGATTGGAATAAGTGTTGATTGCTTTGACAAAAGATGTTTTGAACACCCAGTCTATGTTTTTGTTTTGCAGTTGAGCAATTCTAACCCCAATAAAAAATAATTCATTGAACAGTATGGTATCTTCGTCCACAGCAAAAGATTTGATCGCATCGAGTATGTTTTTTAATTCTGTGACTGCTTCTGTGTCGTATAAATCAGCATCAAATGCATCAGCACCAAATCCTATTTGATTGTTTGCATAATCATAGATTGAATTTGACAGTTGCAGTGTTCCATTCTCAATTGCAATGGTTTCAAAATTGCTGGATGTTTTTTGATACAATCTAAATTCTCCATCATAGGATTGTTTGACTTTTACAATATCTCCTTTGTTGTAAATGCCGTTCAATCTTGATCTTTCATCTTGCACTGTAAAGTCTGCAACTGTGTTGGCACTGTATCCTTCAGCATACCAATCAGTGTATGACCAATAGTTTTTAGTGTCATATGTCTGCTGAGATGTTCTGCTCCATACATCGCCTGTCCATTCATACACAGCCCAACCACCATTAACACTTGCATCTGTCAGCACTAAAATTTTATAACCTGCGTTTATTTGATTGGTGTTAACAAAGGTCAAGTCTATGTCAGTATCAACCTGAGAGTCATATTCTCCTAGGATTAGACTAGGCAGAGGATCAACTTTGTTGAATAGTGTCAAATCTTTGGTTGTTGCATATGGTTTGAGCAAAAATTTATCGTTAATAAATTGAACAATAATTTTTAATGCATTGATTCTGTCAGGGTACCAACTTTGTCTTGGCCTGTTGAGAGATCCATATCGCAAAGAAGGTGGCTGTTCAACATCTGGCACTGTTCTGCCAAATGAATCAAATCCAATGAGACTGTCAAAAAATTTGTCAGTAAGTGATTGAGGTATTGTACTGTTGGAATCATCTTTTGCAATCAACACATGTTCTGTGTGTTTGTGTATCTGCTCAGCATCTGTGGCGTTTTCAAAATGTAGTGCAATGTTGTTTTGTTCTACTTGATTTCTATCTAAATTTAAAAGCACTGATGTTGGACTGACAAATGCCGCAAAATTGTTGGCAAAAGATGTGGGGTTGTCCATTGAGTTTGCAATTTGTAAACAAGAAAGTGTGTTGTTTGCATTTACTGTGGTGCTGTTGGATACCCAATAAAAATATTTTTCAACAAATCTTGCACGGTTTTCATCATAAACTCTTTTGGTTACAAAAACATCTTGTGCAGTGCCAGTGATGCCTTGTGTGATACCTTCGTTGGTTACACTGAGTGCATTGTATTGTGTAGGAGTAAGATCACTTGATATCCACTCTTTGACTTGAACATTTGATTGTGGATGTAGTTTTGCCCAATTGACTAGTCTGTCATCATCCGAACCTTGTTCATACCAAAAGTATTTGAATGTGCCTGTGTCTAGCCATATTTCTCCAATATGATCTTCATCCCATGATTGATAATTTGCTGGATCAAATTGTATTACATAATTTAAATTTCTTCTGACTTCTGGAAATAGTTTGCCTTTCACTGGATCAATCACAGGCAGTTGTGCAGTGAGTAAGTTAGAAGCAGTGTTGTACAAAAATGCTTTTTTAACTTTGTTTACATCAACCAAATCAGGTTGTGTAGCAACAGTTTCCCAACCCAAAGAATCAATAAGTTTTTGATACATGAAAAAACGACCGCTTGTGCTGGCAGATCCATCCAACAGCGATGCACCAACATACACATTCAATTTTGAAATTGCCATGGCAGACCCAAAGTCAGATCCTTCAGGAATATTTTGAGTTGGTTTGATGTTTTGTAAAAATATAAATTTATCATCTAACTTATTATACACATGCACTTGACCACTGTTTGGTTGTACATCAGCAAAACTTGTGGTGTTTGCATCAAATGTTGTTTCGCTCAACACAGTTGAACCATCTGCAGAAATACTATCAAAAGTGGTTGTTAATTTTGCATCTCCTAATTTGCTTTGTGCAGTAAATGCTCCGTCTTTGAGAGTGATATTTTGGCCAAATTGTTGATTTACATGTGCACCACGTTGTGTTATGATCTGTGTCAATGCATACTGTGTGATTTCAATAGAAGCACCGCTTGCTGGTGCAGTGGATAGGGTCACTGTATTGGATGATCCATCTATTGTGTAAAAATTTGTAATAGCACCTAGTGCATTGTCTGATGTTAATTCAGTGGTGTCAGAACTAGTTGTGCCATTGTCTGCAGTAGGCTGTGCTGATCCGATATCAACTTGAGCGATATTTGTGTTGTCGACAAATACTCCAACAGCATTGGTGTGTTCTATTGTGAATCCAACGTCAAACTGGACCGTACTGCCATCGCCAATGGCTGTGTATGTGGCTTTTGTGTATTGGAATACACCACCTTGTTTTCTTACTGCTCCGGAGTATAATGGAGCACCAACCAACATGTCTGTGCCATCTGAAGACACTGCAATTGAAGTTCCAAACTCAATGTCATCAATCAATTCAGGTGTAATGAATTCATGTTCATAGAACACATCATTTTTCAAACGATACACATATACTCTGCCTTCGTCAACTGTGGTTGAGTCGTTGTCATACTTGGGTGCTGACACAATAATGGTGTTTCCATTGTTAGAAATTTTAACTTGTTCGCCAAATCTTGCTCCTGTTTGACTAGTAGCACTTGGAGATAAAGTTTGATGCAAATCATATCGTTTGGATGAACCGTCTTTTGCATATTTGTACACATACACTGTGCCTCTGTCACTAGTGGCAGAATCATCTGGCCCACCTGGTGTGCCTACTACAAGATATGTGCCATCTCCACTTACTGAAACTGAATTCCCAAATTCGCCACCTTTGTCTACATTAGGTGCCAGTATCGATTGAATGATGCCATAACTTGATCTTGTGTCTCTGTCAATCCAATGCACTGCTCCTTGACCCACAGCATCACTGCCTTCTACTGCTGTGATAGTGATCACAGATGATGAATCACCTATATCAAGTGGTTCTTCTTGAAAGTCAGTTGCTGATGTATTTTTTACCCATATCACATCTGCATTCCAATCAACATCAAGTATTTTTCCTGTTGCTCCAGACACGGAACCTAAAATCACTGTGCCTCTAGTATATTCTCTGCCTGTTGCACTGAGTGTGAGTTTTACTATGTCCGCAGTCTGTGGTGCACTTGCAAAAATTCTTCCGCCATTGGATGTCATGGCCACATCATGGCCAAATCTGTCATCTCCTGCTGTGTTGCCAATGTCTAGCGTCAAGTTGTTGCGTAGATAAAAATCATTGTCCACACTGTTTCTTATGTACACAAAAATTTTATTCACTCCTGGTGCTGTAGAAGCAAGGTATAAATTGCTGTCATCAACCACTATGGCTGTTCCAAACTCACCGTTTACTTCTTCTTGTGCTGTGAAAGACTGTTCTGATATTTTGTATTCAGTGCCAAGAGATTTTTGATACACTTTCCACAAACCACTGTTGGGATATTGATCTTTATAGTTGTTGTCCACATAAACATAATCGCCAATTATAAATCCTTTGGCAGGTATAATAGTATCAATATCATCTATGTCATTGAGTCTTACAGATTCAAACACACCAATGGTGCCTTGGAAATTTGTGCTGTCCACAGTGCCGCTGTAATTCACTGTGAAATTTTTGTCATCGTCTGTGCTGTCTGCCACACTCACTTGATACACAGCATCCAAAGAATCGTTCACACCAATAAGGGCAACATAATCATTTTCGTTCAAACCGTGTGGTTCTTTGGTAGTGATCTGCAACACATTGTCAAATTGTTTGTATGCTTCAGTGGATGTGTTTAGGCTGTTGAACCTTTTGACGTCCCAGTCGCCATTTGGTGTGTTGGCTATCCACACTGTTTGTCCTTCTTGCAGTGATTGTACATCAAGATCTAATAATTCACTTTGTTCAAAGACTGTGTAATCAACCCACTGAGGTAAAACGTAACCTGCTGTGGGAAACTCAAAAATAGACTGCACAGTGTTGGCGTGATCATTGTAATCAATGCTGGGATTGATGTTGCCGCTGAATGCATATGGTTTTTTAAACAAAGCGTTTGTGCCCTGATTGATTTGTATCACTGTTTCTGTGTCTGCATCGTTGCTAGCACTGACATTATAAATCAAACGTTCTTTGATGTGTTTGCTTTCTGGCACTGTGAATGCAAACTCTTGTTGTGTTCTGTGCCCTCCATACTCGCCAACTCGGAAAGCATATTCTTCAAACACATCATAAGACACATCTTGATTAGATTGTGGTTGTGATTTAAATTTGTTGATTGGACCAATTGTTCCTTTTTCCTTCAACATGCCTTGATAAAATTTAAACTGTGTAAGTTCTTCTAAACCAAGATTGTTGAAATAATCTCTTTGTTGATATGCAATCAAATGCTGTGCATATCGCTGTTGCTCAGCATCAAAGTTATCGGAATCTAATGAATAAAAATCTCTAAATGCTTCTGCCTTAGCGTCCCAGTTGGGTAGTATTTGTTTTTGCGGCGCACCATCCTTAACTGTAAAGAACTGTTTTTCAAATTCTGCCCCACTGGTATGGTTAGCAATCACTGCATAGTATTTGCCTTGATGTAAGATGTTTTCGCCAATTCTATAATTAGTGTATGGTGTCCAATCTGCTACTTTGGCTTGATCTAGTATGTAACCTGGGGCGTACAAGTCGCCATTCCAATTTGCTGTTCTAAAGCCAACTAATTTGACACGATCTTGTCTGTTGCCTGTTACATCGTCAAATATCACATCCTTGAATTGTGAAATATTATCAAACACCACAAGATGTTCTTTTTGCACAGCTCTAATGTCTGCATTGTAGATACCGTCTTCATCAGGATTGGTCGAAATTTGAAACAAACCGTCTTGACGTTTGGTGTTGAAATTGTTTGGATTTATAGGTAAGCCATCTTGTTGAAGTAGAGTATAAAATTGATCAGAGTCTGTGAGATCATCACCTATAGTGTTTTCTTTTTGGAACTTGATTGACTGTGCAGCTGGTGACAATGATATCACAGCATCATCATTCCATCCTTGTGTGCTCCAAAACAAAAATTCTTTGACACTAAGATCCCAATTGGCTGTTTGTTCTAGTTCATTGACAAAGTCATCAAACACAAATCCCTCTAGTTCTAAAAATCTTGCATATCCAAACAAGAAATCTGCAACTTCTTGTGTGGTGCGGAATTGTTGTCCATATGGTATTGTGGTCACTGTGGATTGAAAGTTTTTATATTTTTGCACACTCACGCCGCCCTGCAACGGAAGCACAGCACCAATTTCTGCCCAATTGATTGCATTGAAAGATTGTCCGCTGGATGTTTGTGCTAATGCTCTATAAAATATTCCTGCATTTCTCACAATGCTACCTTTGTTGTAAAATCCACCTGCTTGCCATTCAGTGAAAGATTCCGTTGTGGCACCTATTCGGATTGTGCTGGACGACACTGACGGTTTAGGTTGATAATATTTGAAAGTTCTTGCAAAATTTGAATACCCAGATACTTTGTAACCAGATGAAGTTTTTTGCACAATCACACCGCTGTAACTGGCAGTGACCACAGGTGCACTTTTGTACAATAATATATCAAAGTTTTCTTGTGGCAGGAACACGCCTTGTGAAGTGCTCTGAGGTGACACACTGCCCACAGCAACTTGTAGGTTGTCTTTGTTGGTGAAACCTCCAAGTTTATAAGACAGTTGCACAGACACATTGTTAAATCTTTGAGAAATGTAGTTGTTGGCATCATATCCTAAATGTTTTACATAATCTGACACTGTGTTGATCCAACCAGATGTTTGTGTGGTTGTGGTTGGCAATATGTATTGTGTGATGTCTTGTCTGTACAGATTGTTGTACACATATTGTCCAGCAATGTTTTTTGTTGACCGTTGTGTGTCAAACCACAAACCTGCATATTTGCCGGGTTTAGCTAGAAACTTGGCTGATTGTTCAGCAAATTTATATGAAGAAGATCTACGCCATGCAGTTTCAGCTGGTGCATGATCTCCGTATTGCCAATTTTTTTGATGACTGGCATCAACAATATAAGAAGCATTCAGTATTCCTGCTGACAGCGGAGACAACAAATTGCCGTTCTCATCAATTGGCAAGATATTTGTAACATCAGGTTTTGCATACTTTGCATAGTAGCCTTTGCGTGTGCCATCTGCAATAAATCCTTTGGCAACATCATCCCACAACACAAGGTTTCCACTGGTATAAGGACTTGCTCCATACCTACCATCCCACCAACCAGGTTTTTTTGTGAAATCAAAAATTTCCCATGGTCGACTGTGCGGAGCATCTGTGTTGAAAATTTGTTTGTATATGCCTCTCCAGTATCCAGGCAGTGCAGAATTATCAACTGAATTTCTGTAATCAGAAAAGTTCCAAGTCAATTC
>UEXM01001979.1_pt1 | contig 15526 bp, 21 predicted proteins | sample 1796661 | NCBI WGS metagenome assembly UEXM01 (sample SAMEA4772469, study PRJEB27181) | metagenome | reverse complement strand
GATAATACCATATTTCATCGAGTATTTCCTCAGGAAGAACTGATAGTATTTCGTGATTACTTTGTAACCAGAGTGATAGTTTTGATATGTATATTATTCTTTGCATGATTTTATTATATTATCGACTTCTTGTCGTATTTATTTTGTATTGGCTTGTCATAATTCTCATCATTGAGAGTTCCAAAGAGTAGCTCGTCAAAGTATTCTTCACGAGCTATAAATCTCTGTTGTAATTTACTGTAGTAACTTCTCATTAGTAGCAGATTTGACAGTTAATAGAATCCATTGCTGAATAATCCACTTGACCTGTTATCATCATGAAGATGAAGAAGGTAATTCCGCCAAACGCTAATGGCATTAGTAAACCGAAAGCTATTACTTCCGCCACTACTTCTGCTAGTGGTTTTGATTTTACATATTTAGTTACTGCAGGAATAAATCCTCTGAATTTGAAATTTGACATAGTTATAATTTAAGTTATTAGTTGTCATAGTGTGAATCGAACACACTCGTGTACCATAATGACAGTTGCTCATTCAACATTATTTAGACAGGTGATTAATATAAGCGAAACGCGCCTGTATAATATCCAGTTTAGCCTGTTGCCGACTCGGTTCGGATAGTCACCGTTTGGTAAAGAAGTAGTAATTATACTACCTCTTTATCTCTTAGTACAACTGGAACACTAGTTGAAGAAGTGTAAGAACCGTACTTTTCAAAGCAATTTATAGAAGACAGTTTATCTTTCATAATTTCATACACTTTATCGTGATTGTAAGTGTAAGTTTTACCACTTTTGAATTCTACATTTACTGTAGTGTTTTTACCGATTAGAGATTTTCTGATTACGAATCTCTTTGATTGAATTGAATTTTGCATAGTTAAAAATTTAGTTATTATTATTATTATTTATTTACATTACTAATATCTAATTGCATTCGTATTTGCATTGCATTTAGATGTAACTTTGTTTAGTTGTTAATTGTAGTTAGTAGTTGTTCCGCATTGAGTGACAATGTGTAATTACTATTTGAATTACATAACTAATATTCGTTACATATATATTATCTAAATGTATTCGTATTAACTTTGCATTATACAATACAGAATAGATACGAGTGAGATAAGATACTAGTATAGTATAGCGATAGCTGCTGCACATGGTGGGAAAAAGGTAAAAGGTGGGGAGGCGGGGCCTGTCACGATGTCTATATATAGAAGGAAATCGTATGAAACAAGGGGGACCCGGCAAATTGAAACGCGTTTTGGTTTTGGAAAAAATAGGAGAGGAGAGGGGGCAACGCTATGGCTCTTGATATGTAATGCTTTTAATTTTATGACATAAGCCTTATAATAAAGTATAAGTAATGGGCTATTGTCACAGAATAGATAAATATTAAGTAAATAACTCTTTTTTCCTGTAAGTATATAAGTATAGAGAATTAACAACTACAACAAGCAACTAATGAGTATTATTTACAATTATCCAACATCAACTCCATACGCTAATGATTTATTAGTAGGTACTGCTGTATATGACAAAGATGACAATCAGATAGAGGGAAATCCTACTAGAAACTTTAGTGTAGATTCTATTGCTGGATTTGTAGGTTCAAGATATAAATTACAAGATCTTCCTATCAATAAAACTTTTCTCATGACTAACGCTATGATAAAAGCTGGGGCTTTTGTACAATCAACTATGGTGCCCGCACCAGGACCTGACAAGGTTATCTTACCTTTAGAGTTCTCCGCTGTGGTTATAAACGGTAGTGATGCAACGGGTATATCAGGTACCCCACCTATAGAAGCTAAAATCGCTGCAAAAATAGTTGGCGCGATACCTAACGACGCTTTTACCGGTGTCGCAGATACAAAAACTTTTTACACAAGAGGTATTCCACAAATAGGTAGTGTTATTCCTGCAAACAGCGAATGGAGCATTAGACCTACTGCAGATTTTAGTAGTGCTGGATTCAATGGATCAATTGTCGTGGTTTTACAATACCAAATATTTGATTTAACCACATACACGTTCGCGTAGTAAAAATGTACCCTGCTCGGGAAGAGCAATAACCAACGTTTAATTAAAAACCAAAACCAATGACGTTATATTACCAGACTAGTTCGTGGAGTAGTCAACCACAAGTAACCGATAAAACCAAAACAATTTGGGAACACATCGTCAAAAAGAAAAACTGGCGAATAGTTCAATTACCAAATGGGTTTTACCAAACAGAATACCTAGATCCAGACAATATCGATGAAGATACATGGATCGACGTAACGAGACGCGAAACAATGGAAGGTGCTGAATCAGCAATAGACGCTTCTATTAACCATTATGAGAAAAAATTAGCTCATATTCGCGGACCACAAGTCGTTAAGACCTTTAAATAAAATAAATTAAATTAAATTCAATTAAATCATGTCAGACTCAATAGTCAAACACCTTAATTTTGGTAAAGAAGCCAGAAATAAGGTATTTAAAGGAATAGACAAACTCACAAAAGCTGTCAGCTCTACTTTAGGAGCTGGCGGTAAATGTGTAATGTTAGAAGATTCTAGCGGAAAACCGCAAATTACAAAAGATGGTGTAACAGTAGCTAATACTATAACACTTTTAGACCCTGTAGAAAACATGGGTGCAACGCTTTTAAAAGAAGCCGCGCGACAAACAGTTAAAGAAGCAGGAGACGGAACAACAACAGCTACAGTTTTAGCTCACTCTATACTAAATAAAGCTATAAATCCAAATGTAAACTCAAGAGAGTTGAAAAATGGGATTAATTCTGCTGTAGAAAAAGTAATAAAATACTTAGAAGAAAAATCTATAGAAGTTGAAGGAGATATGTTAGACCAGGTCGCTACGATATCAACAGATAACGATAAAAACCTAGGAAAAATAATAGCATCGGCCTTTAAAGAGGTTGGAACAAACGGTGTTGTTAGCATGGAAATATCTAAAGACGAGGATACTACATATGAAGTAGTAGATGGAGCTATATTAAACCAAGGTTTAAAAAATTTCCATTTTATTACTGATAAAGAAAAAGGAACAGCGGAGTTAAACAACCCATTAGTTCTTATAGTAGAAAATAAAATTGAAAATGCTAGAAAAATTCAAAGCGTTTTAGAGTATGTTATAAAAAACAAAAGATCCTTGCTTATTATAGCAGAATGTGACGTTGCTGTGGCTTCAATGCTAGCAATGAACAAAATAAAAGGCAATATAAAAGTAAATATTGTCGATTCTCCAGATTATGGCTTAAATAGAAAGCAAATACTGCAAGATATAGCAGTTATTACAGGGGGTAAAGTTTTTAATGAAGATTTAGGCGATGATATTGACTTAATAAGCAATGATTATCTTGGAGAAGCAAACAAATGCGTAACAAATTCAGATGAAACTGTAATTCAAGTTAATGAAGTTTCAGAACAAACAAAGCTGCTAATTGATTCTGTAAAAAAGCAATTAAAAAAAGCATCAACTCCTGGAAAAATTATTCAACTAGAAAAAAGACTAGCTTTGTTAAATGGTAAGGTTGGTATAATAAAAGTTGGCGCTAATTCTGAAATAGAACTAAAAGAAAAAAGTGATAGAGTAGAAGATGCTATATGTGCTACTAAAGCCGCTATAAAAGAAGGTATATTACCAGGAGGAGGTATAGCTTTGTTAAATGCAGCCCAAAATATAAAGTCTAATTCAGATGGTGAAACTGTTTTACTAGAAGCCATAAAATCTCCTTTTAATACAATACTAGAAAACGCTGGTATAGAATCAAAGGAACCTAGTAAAGAAGGAGAGGGATTAGATGTGGTTACAGGGAATATGGTAAATATGATCAACAACGGTATTATAGATCCTTTGTTGGTTACTAAAAGCGCATTAAAAAACGCGGCTTCTGTAGCAACTACTATTTTATCAACTGATTGTGTAATAAATAATATTAGAACACATGAGGGCAATTAACAAGTATATAATAATAGAACCTGAAAAAGAACCTTCTGTTAAAACAAAAGGAGGTTTAATATTAGGAGAAAAACACAGGGAAGATATACGTTATAGAAAAGCTGTGGTAAAAAACATAGGAACAAAAGTTGAAGGAGTAGAAAATGGCGATTTAATATACTACGACAGACACGCTGGTTTCGATATGGAAATTGACAAAGAAGTTTTTAAGGTTATAAAAGAATTCGACATTGTCGTTGTTTTATGAAAAAGCTAGACGCAAGTGATTTAAAAAATATCAACTTGCTAAAACATTACCGTATAATACGAAAATGGGCTTGCAAAAACAACGGCCTTAACGATGCTGATTTAGAATTATTAATATACTTGGATTGTATAGATTTATTTAGAAAAAAAGATTTTGAAAATGGAACTTATAGTTACAGTTGGGATAGTAGAAGATGGAACAAGCTTTTAAAAAACAACTGGATAAAAGTTTGGAGAAATCGAAACAGGACAACGCAACTGTACAATATATACACAGTTTCATTTAAAGGTAAACAACTTATAAATAGGATTTATAAAATAATGCTAGGAAAAGAAGACATACCAACAAGTGAACGTAGGAATAAAATAATAAAAGGTAATAGTTATATAGATAAAGTTCTAACAGAATCTATATATCAAGTTAATAGAGATAAAAATAGATAATTATGCCACAACAAGGATTTGAGGAATTCACGCCTTCACACAACTACAAGATAATGTCAGACGAAGCTGCTTTTGAAATGGGAGCTTTATTTGCAGAAGTGAAGAGAAGAAAGGATGCCGGTGATAAAAAGTTTGGCGATATTATGAAAGGATCAGTTCAGGCCACAGGTAATGAAGGTACTGTTTTAGCAAAAAAAGGATCTCCAGTTAATTTCTTAGGTGCTGCTGGTTTAGCTGCTGGAATGGCTGGTTCAAATCCACTAAGCAATGGAGGTGCAATAGCGGGAATGCTTGGAGGTAACTCTAATTTAGCTAGCATACTGGGTGCTTTTGGGGTAGGTAATAATAATGGGGCAGATAATAATAATTCTGATACAAACGTCATTGCTACTAGATCAGCGTTTTCCAAAAGGCACAATGTTGAACACGAACGAATGAACGAAGGTGATAGTGGATCTGAGCAAATAGAATCTGTAATTAATCAAGATCAAGTAGCTCCGACTGGAAATCAAATAGAAAAAGCTCCAACCGCGCTAGACACTGCTCAAGCGCTTAACACAAGTGACGCAACTTTAAATAGAACTAACTCGCTGTATGGAACAGCTGATGAAAGAGGTTTACCAGCTATGTCTTCTCCGGATGAATACGCTAATGTTTTAAAACCTCAAGTAGTATAATAAACAAAAACAAAATGGGAGAAATAGGAAAAAAAGCAGGACTAGGTGTTACGCCAACTGCACAAAGCAAAACCTCAGCTAATGCTCAGGGTAATTCTGCTGTAGGTAGCACAGCTATATGGGACGGGCCAAACAAACCAACAGGACCTTTTATTGAGGGCTCTAGTAACGGTATGAATGGAATATCTCTTTTAGCTAAAAATGCACCAGCTTATAAAAGTGGACCTATAACGAAAATTGCTGGCTGCGAAAGCTGCTAACATGAGAATTAGTAAACACGTAAGTTATAAAGAAGGTGTTTATAGTAGAACCGCATTAAGGCTTGGTATAGAAAACATACCCAGTGACGAACATTTATCTACAATGAAAGTTACGGCTGAAAAAATATTTGAGCCTCTTAGAAACCACGTAGGAGGTCCTATAAAGATAAATTCATTTTATCGTGGACCTAAGCTTAACAAAGCTATAGGTGGAGCAAGAAAATCACAACACATGGCTGGCCAAGCTATGGATATTGATGACACGTTTGGTAACATGTCTAATGCAGATATGTATTACTGGATAAAAAACAATTTAAACTTTGATCAATTAATATGGGAATTTGGAACAGATAAAAACCCAAATTGGTTGCATGTTAGTTACGTCAACGACAAAGACAATAGAAATAGATGTTTAGAGGCGTATAAGTTAAAAGGAAAAACAAAATATAAAATAATATGAGCTTTACTAGTCCGTTTATGAAAAAATCCCCTATAAATAAAGGATGCGCTAAGTCTGATGGAGGACCTGGATGTATTCAAAAAAGAGGTGGAGAATATGTTATAATAAATAATAAAAAACCAGGAGATCAAGTTTTCAAAGGCGGGTTTTCTTCTGAAGCTGATGCTAAAAAAGCTTTAGCTGGATATCACGCAAACAAATAAATAAATAAATTAAAAAAAATGGGAGAAGATCACAAAATGGCCTATGATAGAGCCGAAATAAGTAGATTAAAAAAAGACATACACTTTGATGATGTGGCAAAAAAAGCTACTGTTAGAATGGAAGGTACTGTTCAAGAAGGTGTTGTAAACTACGGTAAAGCTCATAGCGATGCTGTTATTCAAAACGCTAGTCAAGGCTACGCAGAAGACAAAGTACCTTCAGCTATACAATACGCTTCTAAGTCACCAATCAGTAGACATATGAAAGGTTTCATTCAAGATGGTGTTATTATGAATTTAACATCGCAAGCTCACAAGGATAAATTAGTAAGCAATGCTTCAAACCCTGGGTTTGCAGCTGCTATATCTAAGGAAGCTGTAACAATGAAAACAAATCAAGAAGGTGGATACACTGGAAAAGACGACGGAGCAGCTTCGAGACAAATAGAAAAACTAGGAAAATAATAAATTATGGCATTAAAAGGAACAGATCAAGTAGTAGTTTACGGAGAATACGTAAATTTAAAATCAACAAAAACAGGTGCTAACAACCTTAGTGTGCCATATACTATAGATGATTTAAAAACAGAAATAGGAGGTAATGGTACTACTGATAGGGTTGCTATATATGACAACCAAGGAAGACTAGAGTCAAACGCTATATTATCTGTGGAAGGACAAACTGTTGTCAACAAAGGTACTTACGCTGTAGACACCGGTCTAAACGTAGCGCCCGCTTCAGCAACAGCGCCAGGCGTAGCTGGTCACATTAAGTTTACGGCTGACGCTATATATTTATGTGTAGCCACAGATACTTGGAGAAAAGCTGATATATCAACATTCTAAAAAATGAATATAAACGCTAATAAGCCACAAGGCTTCGGTGATACTTTAGCTCATGGCTTTAAGAAGATAGGTGTTGATAAATTAGCAGATGTGTTTACTAGAGTCACTGGTAAAGATTGTGGTTGTAAAGGAAGACAGGAAAAGTTAAACAAATTAATACCTTATAAATAATGGCTTTTAAAATACATCCTTTTTATAATATAGACAACACGCCTATATATAAAGCAACTTTAGAAGAAGGTGTTTTAGGTAAAACCAATAATAATGGTACTATTGTTATAGATGAAAAAGTAGGAGTGGAACAACAAAAAGAGGTTGAAGACCATGAATTCATTCACGTTGATCAAATCAAGAGAGGAGATCTATCTTATGATGATGATAATGTTTATTGGAAAAATAAAACTTACCCACGAAGTGAAATGAGCGAAGGGGCAAAAAACTTGCCTTGGGAAGCTGAAGCATATAAAAACGCATAAAATGGCAAACATAGAAAAAAAATTCAATTTAAAAGCTACAAAAAATTCTAGCTTTAACAGGCAACAAAATTTAGCTAGTAAAGCTAGCTTATTTAATCTTGGAAAACCATCTCCACTAAACCACGAATACGGTGCAGATCACCAGCATAAGCCTAATGACCCAGACGGCGTTGGTGCTTTTAGATTAGGTAGTTATTCACCGAATCAAGGTGTAGAAAATTATGGTCAAAGAGGTTTCAATAGAAATGTAGATACTTCTGATGGCGGTTCAACAACGGCTAATGATGAGCTTAATGTTTTGAGTAGTCAAATAGCTGACTACTACAATTCAGGTCAATTAAGTGGAGGTACTTTTCAAGGACCTGATTTCAATAAAACAAAAGGAAAGTTTGGAATAGATGTTAATAAAAGACGATTTGGAGGACTTGACGTAAAGCTTAATCTAGGCGGTAACACAAGAAGTATATCTGAAGCTAACACGTTTGGCGTAACAGGTAACCAATACAATAATGAAACCAATGATGGTTTTGTACAGCCTGAAAACCAAATGACACCCGAGCAAGTTTCTGGCTTAATAACTGAAGGTGGAGGATTTGTTAGTATGGTGGACGGTAACTTAGTACCTGGACCTAACAATACATTAAGTAATAATTTTGTAAGATCTACTGGACGTGAGCTTTCTGAATTAGAACAACCTTATCAATACAATAGAAAGACTAGTGGTTATATTCAACCTAATTCCTATGCTTTCAATGTTTCTCCGAGTGATTATGTAGCTGATGATTTTTCAAATTTTAAACCCGCTGCTAATGCTACTTCAACTAGAGCTTATTATAACAATATAAGACAAGAAGAAATTGCTGCAAGAAAAAAAGCACAAGCAGAAGAACTAGCTAAGAAAAAAGCTAAAAGAGCTCAAGAAGTGGCAAAAAAAAGAGCTGAAATAGAAGCAAGACGTAACAGTTAATAATACAATAAGATATGGCATTTAAAATGAATTTAGGATATAAAACTGGTTTTCAACCCGAAGGTGTTAACCCGTTTACAAAACAATCCGTTATAAGAAATACTTTAAACTGTGTGCCGCCAGGAACACCTCCAGCAGCAAATCCAAATAATTTGCCAGAATGTGGGAAAAGAGTGCAGCAAGGTGACGCGCGAGCTGTTGGTGACTCAAGAACAAGAGAAGAAGTAGTAGATGGTAAAAGATATTTAATAACAGATCAAGACATGCGTAAGGATTTTGCTACTATTAATGAAAATCCAGGAGACCCAGGTGATGCCGGTGAGTTTGTTGTAAGAAATGAAAATAAAGCGCCCAATGATGTATGGGAAAGTCAATTAAGAAATCAAATATGTACACCAGAAGGTAAAGCCGCTAATCCTGCTAGATATGCTAAACTTTGTGTTGGTGAATATGACTTAGTTGAAACTCCCACTGAGTATGTAACTATTGACGAAAACGAAACCTACGTGGATACTACAAGAGAATTAATACCTGAAACACCTCCAGTAGAAAATAATCCTCCCTCAATGCAATTTGGAACAACTTCTGCTAGAGAAGGTGGAAGAAACAAAGTAAAGTTAAGATTACCAACCGTAGATTTAAGTTCAATAAATCCAAGTAACATAGTAAAATCAGTTGGCGATATGATTTTTACTAAAGGAGGAACTTGTAAAGCTGGTTGCGCTACAAACAAACCTAAATAATGCCAAAGAAAAAATTTAAAGAAACCAAGGTTGGTCAGTTTTTGCTAGGTAAATCTGGAGTATTAGACTCACTAGCAGATGTGTTACCAGATAAAGGTTTACTAGGTGTTGTAAAAAACCTAATCGATAGAGATGAAAATTTACCGCCGCCTGATAAAGAAATGGCTTTAAAACTATTAGAGCAAGATATAGTTGAAGCGCAAGAAGTGTCAAAACGCTGGGAAAGCGATATGACATCAGACTCGTGGCTAAGTAAGAATACTAGGCCTATGAGTTTAATATTTCTAACTATAATGACTATAGCTTTTATATGGGTAGATAGTCATGGTTACATAGATTTCACCGTAGAACAAGAATGGATAAATCTATTAAAAACATTAACAACAACAGTCTACGTAGCTTATTTTGGTTCTCGTGGAGCAGAAAAATTTAAATCAATAAGTAATAAATAAAAATTATGGGAATACAAGCAACAAACGCTGGTAACGCAATAGCAGAAATTGGAAGCTTTATAACGTTAGCAAAACCACTAGATACTCTATTTGGTTTTAAATTATTAGATGGCGCTGAACTTGCAGTTAGTGGCAATGCTACTGGATACACTGGACCAGACACAAAAGAGGTTGTTCCAAGCGGAGGCACGTACAGTGGTGATGCTAAATTCAGTATCACTCTTAGCGGCGGAGGTGTTGTTGATATTATAGAAGTTATTGGAGGATCTACAGCAGAATCAGCTAGCTTAGTTGGTGAAACTGTAATTTTCGACGAAGCAACATTACAAGCTTCTTTTGGAGCAGGAACAGGTGGAGCTACAGGAACAATAGCAGCAGTTGACGAAACAGAAATAACAGAAGTTGCTTTAGGTGGAAATCCTAACAATGGCATGGGATTATATGTAGGTGGAGCTGGTGACGTTGAGGTTAGATTAAAAGGTATGAAAGATTACGTATTATTCAAAGGTATTACAGCTTGCGAGTTCTTGCCAATACTAGCAACATCTATTAGAAAAACTGGAGCGGCAAAATCTACTACAGCCACAGACTTAATGGCTTTCATATAAAAAAAAATTAAATGCCTATAATTAGTAATTATCCATTTGACAGAAACGTTCAAGATAACGACGCTTGGATTGGGACTGATGCTAGTAATATGGCTACAAAGCAGTTCACAGCAAAAGACGTTGCTGACTATTTAAATATAAAGGGTAAGATTTCTATATCTGCCCAAATGGTGTTTAAATATGAAGCTGACGCTACTAAAGCTGTGTCAGGTGATTTTACTAATGTAGTAAGTGGAACTACATTTACAAATATATCATCTGTTTATATTTCTTTTAAAGACAAATCAGATCAAGCCACTAATCAATTTTTAACATATTTAATAGGCAGCGGTTTATTAATAAGCGAACAAAACGCTATTGATAACTTTGGTCATTACACAATAGTTGACTACGTTCAAGATACAAGTAATCCTCAATGGTATACACTTACGCTATCTAATATAGGTGGTAATGGTGTTTTGGAGGATCAAAAATATTATAACTTTGCTACATTTAATATAGCAGGTGGTGGTGGTACTGGCAGTACTTTTATTTTTCAACAAGCTGTAAGTTCTGTTGAATGGAATATACAGCACGATCTAAACAAGTATCCATCTGTTACAACTGTAGACAATGGCTTAACTCAAATTCACCCTAAAGTGGAATATACAAATTCAAACAATATAAAACTAACATTTACATCCGAAAAACCAAATTACGCTGGGGAACAAGGATACGCATATTTAAACTAAAAACATGGCAATAAATTTTTTCAATCAAGTTGATTTAAATCAAAATCAATTAAAGCAAGCGGCTATAAATAACGTAACCTCAGATCCTACAAGTGGAGTTTTAGGTGAGTTAATTTATAACACAAGTGATAACTCTTTAAAGGTTTGTACAACAGCTTACAACCCTGCTACAAACCCAGTTACTGATGCTGTATATACAGCCGTTGGTGCGGGTGTAGATACTATAAGCGCGGCAGAAGGTACTTTTGTAACTTTTACTAATGCAGATTTTGTTGATGAAAGTGGTGATGTAGATTTTGGAAGTTTTGATTTATCAGCAACAGCTGTGTCAGGTAGTATAGATAACACTAAATATTTAAGAGGTGATAACAAATGGGCTGAATTGCCTAGTTCTGATAATTATCAGTATTGGACATTTGGATCTGACAACAATGTAAGTGGTTATGCTAACGTTGATTCAACAGAAAGAGTTAATTTTACTGGTGGAAATGTTATATCAACAACTGCAATAACAATAAACGGTTCTCCTTTTACTTTACAAATAAGTCACGATAATTTAACTGTAACACAAGCAACAGGTACAGCTCTTGATCCGGGTTATGGGGGCACAGTAGATGTAGTGACTAGCGTAACAACTACAGCTCAAGGTCACGTTGACACAATAACTACAACCGAGGTTGAATGGCCAGCTGCAGAATCTTATGATTTTAAGGTTGATGGAGATACTGGTGCATCTGCACCACAAACCATAGATAGCGGTGAAACATTACAGTTCAATGGATCATCATCACAAGATACCGCTGGTATAAGTATAACAGCTAAGGCAACTGATATATTAGAATTTAAGCTTGATGGTCAATTGGTAGATACCGCGAGTAGTTTAGATGAACCCGACTCAGACTTTTTAATGGTTTTTGAAGCTGGAACTGATAATAAAAAGGTTCTTGTAAGCGACATACATATAAATGAATTTGGTGACGCTGAAGGTGTTGTTAACATGGGAGATGGTACTAGCAACTTCCAAATAAAAAATATGGCAGATCCTACTGATGATCAAGATGCTGTAACTAAAAGTTATGCAGATGGATTATTAAGTAGTGCTTTACAATTCAAAGGAACGTTTAACGCTGCTACTGGTTTAATAACCGGATCTTCACCTGCTGCATATCTTTATCAATTAACAGGTGGAAGTTTTGATTCTAGTAAAGCTAGGGTTAAAGTTGAGGTTGGAGATTTATATATAGTTGATACAGCTGGTGATTTTTATGCAAACACAGCTACACCTTTAACTCCTGGTGATCAAGTATTTGGTCAAAAAGATGCTGCTGCTAACTCTTCAGTTGAATCTGATTGGGCTGTTGTTCAGTCTGACACAGACGAAGCAACTTACGCGGCTATTGGTATTGGAAACGTAAATGCCAATAATTCAGGTGTAACAGGATATACAGGAGGTAACGGTGGTCCTAGTCAAAGTGGAACGGGTATATTAGACGTTGCTTACACAACCGGAACAGCAAATCTTTCAATTAGAAATGCTTCAGCAACCGTAACAGGTGTTGGAAAAGTAGTAAACTCAGATGGCTCTATTAGCGTTTCATACGCGTCTGATGGTACAGCCACTTTAGCTGTATCTGGAAATAGTAATGGATTTAGAGTTGCTTTAAACAATACAACTCCTTCAACAAGAGGCCACAGTGGAGGTATAACATCATATACTATAGACGTAAGCGACTCTTCATTATACGGAGGATCACAAGCGGCTATAGATATAAAAGCCGAAGTTATGACTGCTGCTGGACAAACTGTATATGCTGATGTAACTAGAAATGCTAGTAACTTAATTATATCATTTGTTGATTCATCAAATACTATAGCAAATACTGATTATGAGGTGTTAATCGTAAGAGCATAACAATAATAAATTAAATTAAATAAATGGCATTAAATTTTATAAATAATGGATATGTCGCTGGTCGCTTAGGAATAGGTAGGATTAATCCCGCGGTACCACTAGATGTTGAAGGTAAAATAAGAAGCAATGATTTTTCTAGCGGTGATTACTTTGAAATATTCTGTGACGGAAGTGTTTCTGGTGATTCTTATATAGAAAATACTAGTAATAACATACAAATAAAATCAGCATTTGCTACCAGTTTTTCTACATCAGGTAGTGAAGCTATGTTTATAACTAATAGTCAAAAAGTTGGTATTGGTACTGATTCTCCTACAGCGAAATTAACAGTAAGCTCTGATGTCGGTGGTGACGGTACTTGGGTTAATTCTGGTATACTAATTGAAAATTCAGCTAGTTCAGCTGAGTGTGCTGTTGTTTTAAAAAACGCAGAAACCGGATCAAACTATTGGTTCACCGGTTTAAACCAGTCAAATATATATAAAATTGGTTATGGTACTGGTTTTGTAAACACTAATGTTTTTTTACAAATAAATAACACAGGTACTTTAACTTTAGACGGTTATAATCTAGCGAACAAAACGGGTACTCCAACATACATGCTTGGAACAGATGTTGATGGTAATGTGGTAAAAGTTTTAGGTGGTAGTATACCCGGCGGTGGTACAGTTACTGGTAGCGGTACAGCTACGTATCTACCAAAGTGGGGTTCAACCGGATCAGATCTAACTGACTCTAGCATATATGAAAACCCAGCTGGAGATGTAAGAGTAGGTAAATCAACTGCGACTGCAAAATTCTTGATATACCCAGATCAAACAAATTCACCAACAAACAAAAAGTATTTGTTTACTGTTGATGGTAGCAGCACTGGCGTAGGCTTAGGTTTTTGGGGTGGTATTGACGCCACATATACCTCGGTAGTTGAAGGAATAAAATTATTACCAGGTAATCTAGATGAACATATGTTAACTAGGATAACACCTAGATTAGAAGTTTACCCTTATGAAAACCCAGCTGATACTACAGATAACACATATGTAACAGGCTTTGTGGGATCTTCATTTTCTATTGGATCAGAAAACACAATAGGTGATTCTGGTTCTACAAATTTGGGTATAGTAGGTTTCAATAATAAGCTTACAGGAGATAAAATGTTAATTGTAGGTCAAGGAAATGAGGTTCAAGGTAACAATGTATCTTCTATATTAGTTGGTACTACCAACTCATTAGTATCAGGTCCTGGAGCAATAATAAACTCAGCGGTAGTTGGGCAAAACCATAGCATTGGTCATAGTTTAATTAGAAGTACCTATAGTGGTATAAATAATCAAACCAATGGCAATGCTACAAATGTTTTAGTAGCTGGATCTGGTTTAAAAATTAGCGGAAATAATAGTTCTGTACTTGGAGCTAATAATGAAATAGAAAGTGCTAGTAACGCTACGGTTGGTGGTTTTAATAACGAGATAAAAAACAACTCTAGTTCAGATAATATAAACTATTACGGTACAGTTATGTTTGGTTGGAATAATAGTTCTCAAAACGCTTCGACTTCTGCTAACAATACTAAATCGTCGCTTATAGTAGGTAGAAACAATGACATGCGCCCAAATAGCAAAGGAGCTATAGAAAGCATGATTGTGGGTGGTTATAATAACTATATTTATTCAGGTGCGGATAGAGGTTTAGTGGTTGGATCTAATAATATAATTATTGGTGATGGATCTTGGACAAATGAAGATAGTCCTAGTGTTTCTCTTTTTGATTCATCAATAGTTGCAGGTAACGCAAACTACGTAGATGCAGTAGATAGTATTATTGTAGGTAGAGCTAATGGCGAGGCTATTTCTGGTGGTGGCGCTACTGTTTATTACCCTATACAAGGAAAAGAATTACTTATAATAGGTAATAATCATCAGTCAATATCATCAAGCACTAAAGGTTGTTTTGCTATTGGAAATAATGTAACAATAAACGGTGGGTCTAGTGCGGTAGGATTTATAGGGACAAATATGTCTGGTGGTGGTAGCAACAGTTTATATGTAGGTAACAACCACTCTGGTAGTAATAATAATTCACTTATTAGTGGAGCCAACAATAACGCAAATACCTCAACCACCGCGGGTAGCACATCTCAAATATGCTTAATAAGCGGTAGAGGGAATACTAACAAAGGAACATTAAACTTTATACTAGGTGCTAACAATGGCGTATATGGTAGTAATACCGGTAACAACTTTTCAATAGGTAACGCAAATGTAACTGGTATACCCGGAAATACTCCAACACTTACTAATAAAACAGTAGTAATAGGTTTTAATAACACTTGTCAAAAAAATCAAAAAATACTAATAGGTAAAAACTTAGTTCAATCTAGCAGTTACAATACAGGTACTGGAGATGATTGTGTTATACTAGGAGAAAATAATGATTATACAAATTCTCAATATTCAAAAAATGGTTTACAATGTGCTTTAATAGTTGGTGCTTCTACAACTACTGGTAATAGAAGAGATGCTTTAATT
>UEXM01001975.1_pt1 | contig 15555 bp, 15 predicted proteins | sample 1796661 | NCBI WGS metagenome assembly UEXM01 (sample SAMEA4772469, study PRJEB27181) | metagenome | reverse complement strand
GTGAACCGACACTGGAAAACCAGGTACTGACACCGTTTGTGAATGCCAGGGAGATGGGCTTGCAGGATCTGTCTGAACTGGTTGAACGTGTCGCCGGCAGTGAACGATATCAGCCCTACCTGGGCGACGTTACTGGCGATGCAGTATCACCCGCGCACATGTCAGGCCTGATCGCGAAAAGCCTGGCCACCTACCTGCGCAGTGATACCTTTAACAGCTATGACTCGCGCTACGACCGCTTCGTGCGCGGCGAGATCACCGCAACCGCCCAGGAAATGGCCGGCATGGGTCTGTTTTTCTCGCCCGGTTTCACAAACTGTGCGACCTGCCACCAGTCATCAACCTCCGCCTATGCCACCAATGAACTTTTCAGTAACCACCGTTATGAAAACATCGGCACCCCCATCAATCAGGACCTGCTCACCCTAAATGGCATGGGCACTGACTTTCGCGATCCCGGGCTCGCTGCCAATCCTGCGCTCGCCGCCGGCTTTGACCCCAGTGACATCAACGCCCGCTTCAAAGTACCCAGCTTGCGCAATGTCGCTGTCACGGCGCCCTACATGCACAATGGCGTCTTCAGCGAACTCGATACCGTGTTGCGCTTCTACAACCACTACAACGAAACCGGTGCCAGCGGCCAGATCAATCCCGAGACCGGTCAGCCCTGGACTGAAGCAAACAACCCTGACGGCGTCGCCACCGACAAACTGCGCGTCGGCTTCCCCTTGAGCGAACGCCAACTGGCTGCGCTCAGCGCCTTCCTGCGCATGCTCACTGATCAACGCTACGAGCACCTGCTCCCCTAATGGGGACGGAGGAGATAAAAAGTATCTCCTCCGTCCCCATTAAATGCTACCAGCCCAGGGCCTGGCCGTCCTTGCGGTGATCCGATCCGGCCCGGTAAACACCATTCACCGGCAGCATACTGTCTGCACTGAACACCGGCGCCGGCAGTGACGGGTCGCGGGTGAACAGGATGCCCTGATACCCGCCTACGGCGCTGCCATCCACCGCCCTGACCTCATGGCCTCTGGCTTCCAGCGCCGAGCCCACCAGGTTGTAGAGTTCCTGCTCCAGCGACAACAGATTCCGGTTCTGGCTATGAGTAAATCGTGCCGCGTCCGTGGTCATCTGCACATTCATGCCGTGATCAATCATGTTGACGATATGTTGCACATGACTCTCAGGCTGAATGCTGCCGCCCATGTTGCCAAATGCCAGCAAGGGTTCACCGTCGCGGGTCACAAAACCGGCAATGATGGTATGAAAAGGCCGCTTGCCCGGCGCCACCTGATTCGGGTGGCCCGCCTCCAGTGAAAAGGCAGCACCGCGATTTTGCAGCACAAAACCATAAGGTGGTACGGTCACACCACTGGCGTACACCGAAAATCCGCTGTGAACCAGCGACACCATATTGCCCCAGCGATCTGCCGTCGCCAGATACACGGTGCCGCCATCCAGGCCGCCGGTTACCGAGGGCGGTGTCGCTTTGCTCATGTCGATACGGTCACACAGCGTCGCGGCATATGATTTCTCCAGCAGGCGAGCCACCGGTACATCTTCAAAATCAGGGTCGGCGTTGTACGCCTGCAGATCCGAATACGCCAGCTTCTTGGCCTCAACCATGAAATGCCAGTAGTCGGGATTGGTGGGTCCGAGATCAGCCAGCGACAGATCGTGCGCCGGGGCACAGACCTCCAGAATATTGAGTAGCTGCAACGTGGCAAAACCCTGGCCCGGTGGTGGCAGCTGATGAACATCGTAACCATGGTAATTGGTCGAAATTGGCTCCACCCACTCGGGTGAGAAGCCGGCCAGGTCATCCATCGACATGACACCACCGGCGGCCTCGACCTTGGCAACAATCGCTTCAGCAATCGGCCCCCGGTAGAAGGCATCTGCCCCATCGCGCTGTATCAGTCTGAGGGCATCGGCCAGCGCCGGGTTACGGATGATGCTGTACAACGGCGGCACCTCACCGTCCACCAGAAAGGTGCTCGCGGAATCGGCATCATTAAGCAGTTTGTCATGCACACTGGCGATATCATCGTAGCGGCGCTCGGATTGCCCCCAACCGTCCTCGGCCAGTTGCACGGCCCGCGCCAGGGTCTGTTCAAAGCCCATGGTGCCAAAGCGCGACAGCAAGGCGTCGTAGCCAGCAATGGCACCCGGCACCGTGGTCGAGTTGACGCCTGACGACGGCATGCTCTCCAGCCCCAGCGTGCTGCGGAAATAATCCAGCGTCCAGCCCGAGGGTGCCGGACCAGCCGAGTTCAGCGCGTACAGCTTCTGTTCGCTGGCCACCCAGACCAGCGCGAACAGATCGCCGCCGATGGTGGTGTCGTTCTGCGAGGTGACATCCAGGGCGGCAGCAGCCGCCACCGCAGCATCAATGGCGTTGCCACCTTGCTGCAGTATTTCCAGCCCGGCATGCGAGGCCAGAGCGTCACTGGTCGCCACTACGCCATGACGCGCCAGTAACTCGGATCGCCCCTGCGCACGCCAGCCCTGCGCACGGGAGCCCGGCATGGCGGCAATCGATGCCGCCGGGTTGGGATTATCAGCGCTGGGCTGGCCAAAAGCGTTCGGGGATTGCGCCTGAACGCTGAGCGGGAGTGCCAGCAAACCCAGCAGTACGATAGGGGCCATTACTTTTGGGACACTTAAGGTAGTGACACTTAAGGTAGGGGCACTTAAAATAGGCCCAGCCACGATAGAACCATTTAGGATAGAACCAGGGCCGGATGGCAGAAAGGAGCGACGGTTTTTCATTATTATGATTCCTGTGCCTGCATGAATGAACGATGTAGCCACGAGAACCCAGATCACGAACATCGCGCTGCATCAAAATCAATCCTCAGTCACGAAAGTATTAGTATTTGCAGTGTGCTGTCAACTTACTTTGGAAGCATCGTAAACATCTGACATCGAACGCATTTTGATCGTGAAACAATGCCACTTTGGGTGCTTCTTATTGGTGCTTCCCGGTAGCGTTGGCGCACCGTTTTGACACACTGAGCGGCTGCGCCCGGGTATTGTCCAGGCTGGTCCTTTATGACATCGGCATGGCACCGCACTGGCACAAGCCTTGCCTTTTAATCCATCATGTTAACGACGTAGTATCGAGACTCATGGCCAGATTCTTACCGACTGACAATACAAAGACTAACACCGTACTCTGGCTGACAGGGCTGTCCGGTGCCGGCAAAACCACGCTGGCCGATCAGGTTGCCCGAGACCTGCGCGCTGCCGGTCAAGCCTGTTTTGTCCTGGATGGTGATAATGTCCGCAAAGGCCTGAGCCAGGATCTGGGTTTCTCTGACGCCGACCGGACAGAGAACATTCGCCGCGTCGCCGAAGTGGCAAAACTGATGAGGAATGCCGGTCTTACCGTCATCGTGGCACTGATATCACCATTCAGGGCAGAACGCGACGCAGCGCGCACCAGCATTGGCAATGACCACTTCATTGAGATCTATCTCGATACGCCGCTGGCTGTCGCCGAACGGCGCGACGTCAAAGGTCTGTACAAAAAAGCGCGCAGCGGCGAGCTGAAAAACTTCACCGGCGTTGACTCTCCCTACGAACCGCCGCTGGCGCCCGCGTTGACGATACACACAGAAACCGAAACACCGCAGCAAAGCGCCGCCCGCGTGATGCAGGTCTTAAACGTTAAAGGGGACGGAGGAGATAAACTCCTCCGTCCCCTTTCTCACTAACGCCCCCACACAACAAAGTTCGGGTTCTCAAACTCCGGTTTGCCGTAGGCCATCGCCTGCTCATCCATATCCGTCAGGCGCCCCCCGGCTGCGCGCAGCACGGCGTCCCCGGCCGCGATATCCCATTCCATGGTGCGACCAAAGCGCGGGTAGAGATCCGCCTCGCCGGCGGCAACCAGGCAGATTTTTAAAGACGAGCCGGCCGTGCGCAGCTCAGCCACCGTGCGCTTACCCAGAAACGCCTGCAACGCCTGCGGATCACCATGCGAGCGGCTGGCGACCACCGTCAGGCCTGCTGCGGGCACCTCACGCGTGCGCACCGGCCGCTGCCGGCCATCAGCCTCAACCACAAACGCACCCTGCCCACTGGCACCTGCAAACAGGCGGTCGATCACCGGGGCATAGACCACACCCAGCACCGGTGCGCCGTTCTCGATCAGCGCAATATTGACGGTAAACTCGCCGTTACGATTAACAAACTCCCGCGTGCCGTCCAGCGGATCCACCAGCCAGAACAGGTCACCAACCGATTCGCGATGGCCCGCGGCCATGGCCTCCTCGGCAATCACCGGCACCTGCGGCGTCAGCTTGCGCAGCGCGCTGACAATCACCTGCTCCGCCTTCTCATCGGCTTCGGTCACCGGTGATTCATCTTCCTTGCCACGCACGGTGAAATCAGTGGCATAAACGGCCATGATCACGCTGCCCGCGTCACGGGCCACCTGGGTGAGAAGTTTGAGCAGCTCAGCCCGGTTATTCAGCAAAGTGTCATTAAAAGTGCCATTAAAAACAGGATCAGGCATTGGTTTGTCTCCGAAGGTGCGGCAAACTCGTACTATAGCAGACTGGCGCGACACGGCCCGTCTGCATCAGGAAACGTGAAAAGGATCGTCCATGATTGCCAATGCCCTGGGACCGGTGTTCCTGCTGATACTGATTGGCGCGCTGCTGCGCCGGATCAACTTCCCCGGGACCGAGTTCTGGCCGGGCATAGAACGCCTGACCTACTACATCGCCTTTCCCGCGCTGCTGGTGCACCGGCTAGCGCTGGCCGATTTCAGCAATGCCGACTTCGGGCGCTTCGCCCTGGTGATCTGCGCCGCGCTGGCGCTGACCAGCGCGCTGACCTGGCTGCTCAGGCCCTGGGTAAGCCGCACGGCGGCCGATTTTACCTCGCTGTTTCAGGGCGCCATCCGTTTCAACACCTATATCGGCCTGGCCGTGGCCAGCGCGCTGTTTGGCGATGCGGGACTGGTCATCGCCGCGATTGCCGTCAGCATCATGATTCCGCTGGTCAACGTGCTCTGTGTCATCTGTTTTTCACTGGTCATCGAAGGCAACGGCAAGTCGCCTGGCGGCGTGCTCAAAGGACTGCTGAGCAACCCCCTCATCATCGCCTGCGTGCTGGGCGTTGTACTCAACATCAGCGGCGTCGGCCTGGGCGGCGCCTGGATCGAAGGTCTGCTGGCACGCCTGGGCAGTGCCGCCCTGCCGCTGGGCCTGCTTGCCGTGGGTGTGGCCCTCAGCCTGGGCACGGTGAAACAGGACTGGCCCACCATTGTACTGGCCAGCGTGCTCAAATTTATTGTCTTCCCCGGCCTGATGCTGGGTCTGGCGATCTGGTGGCAACTCGACCTGCTCAGCCGGCAGGTTCTGCTGCTGCTGGCGTGTCTGCCAACGGCCACCTCAGCCTACATCCTGTCCCGGCAACTGGGCGGCAACGCAGTGATGATGGCCAACATCATCAGCGCCCAGACCCTGCTAGCCTTTGCTGTTATCCCGCTGTGGTTACTGCTGTGATAATGGGGACGGAGGAGATAAAAAATAACCAAATGACGATGCAGACAAAGCAGCAAAAACCGTTCAACTGGCGCTCCGACTGCCAGTTCGAGCTACTGATCGACGGCACCGAGTTTTTCCCGCGTATTTTGCAGTACATCGAACAGGCACAGCACCACATCGACATTGAGCTGTATCTGGTAGAAAGCGGCAAGGCCACCCGGCGGGTGGTGGCCGCGCTGACGGACGCCGCCGGGCGCGGGGTGTCTGTGCGCTGCCTGTTCGACGCCAACGGCGCGTCCGAGTTTGTCCCCGAAGAGCGTGAGACACTGCGCCAGGCCGGGGTCGAATTGCGTTTCTACAACCCCCTTACCTGGCATAACGGCGTGCGCAACCTGCACCGCGATCACCGCAAGCTGCTAATATTTGACCAGCGCATCGCCTGCACCGGCGGCCTGGGTTTCACTGATGCGTTCTGCGAGGCCGATGACAGCCAACCCGGCGAAAAAGATCCGCAGACGCGCTGGCATGAACAAATGCTGGTGATCACAGGCCCGATCACCCACGACTGGCAAAAGCTGTTCGAGCAATCCTGGCAGCAAGCCAACAGACCGCAGCGCAAGCGGCTCGACAGCCCGTCACAAAAACATGCCAGCGTACCCCTGCCAGACGCCAGGGCCGGTCTGGGTCGGGTAGCGTTCAGCGCCTCGCGCAACAACCGCGACCTGCTGCTGTCACTGGTCAGCCGCATCCGTCACGCACAAAGCCGCGTCTGGCTTGCCACCCCCTACTTCGTGCCGCCACGTTCATTGCGCCGGGCCCTGACCGCCGCTGCGCGCCGCGGCATCGACGTGCGCCTGCAGGTATGCGGCAATTTCACCGACCTGCCACCGGTGCGCTACGCCGGCCAGATCTACTACGCCGAAATGCTACGCGCCGGCGTCAAAATCTACGAATACCAGCCACGCTTCCTGCACCTGAAATCCACGCTGATCGACCAGTGGGTATCGCTGGGCTCCTGCAATTTTGATCACTGGACACTGCACTGGAATCTGGAAGCCAACCAGAACGCCCTGGACCCGGCACTGGCGCAATCCGTGCAACACAGCTTTGAACAGGACTTCAGCCAGAGCACCGAGCTGACCCGCCAGCAGTGGCAACAACTGCCACTGCATTATCGGCTCACCATCTGGTTCTGGGGCCGGGTGAAAAGGCTGGCGGATCTGTTTTTGAGTTTTTATTGATGTCGATGTGACAAAAAAAAGAGACAGCGCAGTTAAAGGCGGACTGCACAGGCGCTCTGCAGTAGCCGTTTAACTGCCAAGGTTTATAGATTTCACCAGCGTCAGCGGCCTGTCACGCGCCAGACACGACCGCCAACATCATCGGCCACCAGCACACTGCCGCTGTCTTCTTCAACCAGCACACCAACAGGACGGCCGTAGGCCTGTGATTCGTCGTCGCTCAAAAACCCGGTAAGCAGATCAACCGGATTGCCATCGGGTTCGCCCGCCGTTTCACCACTGCCAAACGGCACAAAGATGACCTTGTAGCCACTGAGCGGATCGCGGTTCCAGGAACCATGCTGACCGACCAGCATGCCCCGGGCAAATGGCGCGGGCAACTCAGCCCCGGCCCCCAGCCACGCCAGACCCAGCGACGCGGTGTGGGCGCCCAGCGCATAGTCAGGCGTCAGCACCTCATCATCGTCATAGGGCATCGGCGCCTCAACACGCTGATCAACATGGCTGCCGTAATAGCGCCACGGCCAACCGTAGAAGCCATCTTCCGAGACGCTGGTCATATAGTCAGGCACCAGGTCGCTGCCCAGCTCATCGCGCTCGTTGACCGCCACCCACAGCTCGCCAGTCTGCGGCTGCCAGGCCATGCCCACCGGGTTGCGCAGCCCCTGCGCATAGATACGCGACTCCCCGGTGGCGACATCGACCTGCCAGATGGCGGCGCGGCCATCTTCCTCGTCCATGCCATTTTCGGCAACATTACTGTTGGAGCCAACGCCGATATACAGATACTCGCCATCGGGGCTGGCCAGCAGGCTCTTGGTCCAGTGATGATTAATGCTGCCCAGGGTCAGGTCCTGCACCAGCTCCGGTGCGGCAGTGATCGTGTCCTGCCCCAACTGATACGGGAAGCGCACCAATGCATCGGCGTTAGCGACATAAAAATGATCATCAACCAGCGCCATGCCAAACGGTGAATTCAGGTTCTCCAGGAACGTGTGCCGCTCTTCGACAACGCCATCATTGTCAGCATCGCGCAGCAGAGTGATACGGTTGGCATTGGGCACCTCCGATGTCGCCTGGCTCATCAGCATGCCGGCGATCCAGCTTCTGAAACCGCCGGGGCTGGAACCTGCCGGCGCCTTGCTCTCGGCCACCAGAATGTCGCCGTTGGGCAGTTCATACAGCCAGCGCGGGTTCTGTAGATCCGCAGCGAACAGCGACACCTCGGTGCCCGCCGCAGGCACCGGTGTGCGCTCCTGCGGCCAGCCTGTGGCCTCGGGAATGTTGATGGTGGGCAGCATCGTACCCGCCGGCTCGGTTATTTGCGGATCCGGCCCCATGGTCGCCTCAATCGGTAACTGGGCGTTTTGACCACAGGCGCTGATCAGCGCCGTGCCCGCCAGTGCGGCTAGTTGTACAGGTATCTTCATCTGACGTCCTCCTTTGCATCCCGGTGATATCGTCTGTAGATTGATATGAACACAATCGATGAGCAGTTGTCTGACTATTTATCACGGTATCAGGTAAGGTATTAGTGATTCAGTCAACTTGCAAACTGAGGTGTTCCCGAGTGAACGCGACGTTACCCTGTCATTGACCCGCCAGTTTATAAAAAAGGGGACGCAGGCGTTCAGTGTGCTAAACGCCTGCGTCCCCTTCGGACACCCCCTTTAATCTCCTCACAACATCTGTACACTGGCCCGTTACACATCGCTTTCATGCCACCATTTCCATGAAAGCCGTGCTGAACAGGAGGGAGTATGGATACACAATTAGCCAACAAGCATGTCGCCATTCTGGTCGCCGACGGGTTTGAACAAGTCGAGTTCCAGAAGCCCAAAGACGCGCTGCGCGAAGCCGGCGCCAAGGTCACCGTGGTGTCACTGAAACCCGGTGAAGTCCAGGGCATGCACCACGATAAAACCGGCGATCGTTTTGCCGTCCACCTGACGGCGGTCAGAGCCAAAAGCAAAGACTACGACGCCCTGATGCTGCCAGGCGGTGTGATGAACCCTGATGCCCTGCGCAATGACGAAAGCGCCGTGGCGTTCGCCCGCGATTTTGTGCGCGAGGCCAAACCGATTTTTGCCATTTGTCACGGCCCGCAAGTGCTGATAACGGCAGACGCGGTCAAAGGCAAAACCATGACCTCATTCGAATCGGTCAAAACCGACCTGGAAAACGCCGGCGCACACTGGGTGGATAAACCCGTGGTGGTCGACGATGGGTTGGTGACCAGCCGCAAGCCTGATGACATTCCGCAGTTCATCGACAAGATGCTGGAGGAGTTGGCTGAGGGCCGGCACTAAATAACAGTCGTTAACCTGTTTTTGCCAACGAGGCGGCCGGTATGGCCACTGATTGCTGGCTGTGCAGGATGTTCATCAACACAATGATGCGATCGTCGGCGGTCACGGCTTTGACGATGGCTTCGATGTGCTTAAAGCAGCCGTCGGTGACAACGACCTTCTCGCCGGGTTTGTACAGGGCTTCCGGCTCGGTTTGCTGGATAAATCGTTTTTTCAGCGCATCAATGAGTTCAGGCGCCACGCGATGGGGCTGGTCATTGAAGCTGATCAACCGGCTGACGCCGCGTGTAGCGTGCAGTGCGCGCCAGTCGCTGGCTTCATTCAGCCGGATAAAAAGGTAGCCAGGAAACAGGATTTCGATACGGGTCTGGTATTCGCCGCGGCGCACGCGTTTGACGCGATGCACTGGGGCGTAAAATTCAAAACCTTGGTTTGTCAGGTGCAACTGCGCGCGGCTCTGCTGCTGAGCTTTGCACTGCAGCAGGTACCAGGTAAAGGGGACGGAGGAGTTACTTTTTAACTCCTCCGTCCCCTTTAAACCCTTTACAGACGCCTTTTCCGATAGTTGCGTGTAATGGCTCATTCCGTTGACTCCAGCTCTGTTTGTATTTCTTCGATCTCGAGCTTCAACGCTTCGTATTCGGCGATTTTGCGTTTCAGAAACCGGGCGGTTATACGGGTTTTGTCATCCAGGCCTGAGGGAGTCAGAACATAGAGGTAGCGCTTTTTGTGGTCGCTTTGCGAGAAGTTTTTGGCCTTGATCATGCCTTTTCCGATCAGCGCCTGCAGGCAGTAGTTGACCTTGCCCAGGCTGATGCCCAACTCACGCGCCAGTTCGCGCTGACTGATGTCAGGCTGCAGTTGCAGTCGCTTGAGAATCCTGTACCTGGCGTCGTCTGTCAGCATCATTGTTATTCTTGCTGTCAGGGGCATTTATGTTCAAGTGATGAACATGCTAAAGCTGTAACAATGTTGTGACAATAGTACAGATGGGTAAGTTTTTACTTTTAGGTGGCAAAAATGGGTTTAAAGGGGACGGAGGGAATAAATAATATTCCCTCCGTCCCCTTTAACGCGTCAGCGTTAGCTAGTGTTCAATCTGTTTGCGGTTCTGCATCAGTTGCTCAATCTCAGCCTGATTCTTCTGCATAAAGTCCTGTATTTCCAGGCTGCTTGCGCTGAAGCCCGACCCCAGCTCGCTGTTTTGTACGATGATGCCCGATTCAGTAAACGTCAGCCCGGGATTGCTGGCAATTGCCAGTGTGAGCAGACTTTCACATTTTGCCATGCGACTCTCAATACGTTGTTTGAGTTCGGCATGCTCGTTCAGTGATGACTCGTTCAACACGTAGAAGGCATAAAAATTCTTCAGAGCGAGTACACAGTCTTTATCTTCATAAGCCGCTCGTGCCGCCTGGTACAGATCTTCGCGCTCAGCTGCGTAGCTGCTTGCCAGGGGCAAAGTCAGGCCGAAAATAGCGACTAAAACATGTCTTATCAAGACTTTAAAACGGTAGTTGATCGGGAAGCTCATCAGCCACCTCCGCTTCGAGTGATAGTTCAGTTCCAAACCGGCTGGCGGTTCCGTTATTGTAGGACTCGAGGTCCATGCCTTTAAAAACAGTAAAACAGATGACGACAGCCCCGCAGATGGCAAAGAAAGTGCCCGGTGCACCCTCTTTTACAACCACGGCGGTTTCCCGAAAACGCGCTTCGACGTCGCCACTGCTTCCCCAGACACCGGCCATGAACAGCCGATAACCCAGGTAAGCCAGGAGAACGCCGGCGCCCAGACTGAATAGTTTGTATACCAACGACGACAGGATGATTTGAGTTTCAAGACTCATGGCCACAAAGCTCCGAACCTGTCCTTGATTTTGGACAATCTGCCCTGCTCGCTGCTGATGCGGTCGGCAAGGCCGATGCTGATGAACAGGCCGACTTCGCCGCCGCTGCGCCAGGTCAGGCCGGTGGTCATCTTGTGATTCCAGTGGAACGCCAGGCCGTGACCAACGTTCTTACTGCCATTGCGATCGGACAAGGTGGTGACCAGTGATACGCCCAGTGGCCGGGCCATGGACACGTTGCTGCCGCTGCCCTGGTAGCGCCAGGTGTTGAATCCCAGCCATTCCATGACCACGGCAGGTTCCAGACGACTGCCATCGGTGGCATCGTCCACGTACTCCAGCCCCACCCCCGGGTGCAGCAGGATGATCTGGCGGCTGGGCGGCAGCCGATCGACCAGTCGCACATCACGCCCTTGCTCTGCCTCGCGTTCGTTGATGTCTTGCTGGTAGAGATAACCGTTCAGTAACATCTCCCAGGGATATTGCACACGCGCGTCGTTGGTGTACAGGTCCCACATCACCTCCGCACGCTGGAAGCCCAACAGGTTGACACCCAGGCTGCGGTCGGCACGCTCGTGCACCGATTGCATCAGATCGGCGACACGAACCAGGTCGACCAGGGCTCCGACGGCGGCGCGACAGGCGTCGGTATCGGTTTGCGGCTGGCAATTGGGCTGCAGCAGATCGGATCGGGGCGACATCAGCGGCTGATTATTGACATAGGGACCGTAGCGGTCCTCATCGAAATCGACCCTCCAGCCGCCATCGTTGTCATCTATCGCAGTGGAAGCGGAGTTGCCCGTAGTTTGCGAGGGCGTTTCGCTGACGAGTTGGTCCGCGACCGCACGCAATGCCATTGCGCCCGGACGGCCGGCGTTTTCGAACACAATGGCATGGCTGCGTACAGTGTTATTCAGGCGCTGCATGATGGATTCCACCGCCAGCAGGTGGCTTTCCTCTAGGTCACCCTGATCGGGGATTTCCGCCGCGGTGAGTTGCTGATCAAACCACAGTTTCAGTTCGCTGTTGTCGCGGCTGCCGCCATAACAGGTGTTCTGCAGCTGCAGGCTGAACACGATGTCATCAATGGTCTCGCCTGTCGGTGTGGTGCAGGCCGGGGTTTGTGCCAGACTTGTGACCGGCATCAGCAGAAAAGTACCTGAGCATACGCTCAGAACCATCAAAACGACCCGGCTGCTTTGCATGAGAACGCGGGTAAGAGTTTTCATCACAGTGCCTCCTGCATAGTCTGATAGGTGTTGGCCATGGTCATCAGATCCTCCAGCTCGCCGCCATGGTTCTCGATCAGCGCGCGCAGCTCTTCGGTATGTGCGCCAAGGTGCGCCTGCAGCACGGTCTGGCGATAGTTTTGCTGCGCCTGACTGGCTTCACTCTGGCTGACAATGCCCATGAAATCGTGGGTGGCGCGAAAAAATGGCACATGCACGGCGGGGTTTTCCAGGTAATGTTCCAGCGCATGGACGTTTTTCTGTCGCACCTCGGTGGTTTTGATGTCCTGGAAGCGGGGATGACGCGCGGCCTGGGTGCGCTCGTCCAGCCAGGTATGTGACGGTTCAAAGCGCGAGGGCCGGGTAAAGGGGTCGAACATGTTCCAGGCATTGAGAAAGTAGCGCATGATCGCGTCGCGGCTGGGGGTCAGAGCCGGTCGGCAGCGTGAACTGTAAACGGGGATCTCGTTGCCTTTGGACAGAATGCGCGAGACGTTGGCGCAGGCCATGTATACGTGTGGTGAGAAGTTGCGCACACTCAGCGCTTCGATGTCGGGCGTGCTGCCGCTGTTTGCCGTGGCCTGTTCGGCGAACATGTAATGCAGTGTGTCATGCGCTACGGCGGTGCCCAGCGAGTGGGCAATGACAGACCATTTGATGGCGTGGGTGCTGTTGCGCCGGACTTCGTTCAGCTTCTCGGTGATGGCCTTGGCCACGTGTATGCGCACCGGATCACGCACGGTGGGGAAAAACCGGTAGAAGATGACATCCAGCAGGTGTGTACGAAAAAAGCCATCGCCGGTACCCGACTGCGCCAGTCGTGTCAGGGTATGAATCAGGCCGCTGCCCACACCCATGGCAACCAGTCGTTCCTTTACTGCGTCAGCTTCACCCTGCCAGGCATCACGAATGCGTTCAAACAGATGGTCGTAGGTGATCTCGTGAAACATGTAGGCGTCGTCAAACGGTGTGGACGCCAGATTGGGATACTTGTTATACGCCTTTTTTAACGTGGATTTAGCATCGGCAGACCAGTCTTTTTTATATTCGCCCATGCCGTGAATCAGAAAAACCAGATGCTTGCTCATGATCTTTATCCTCACAACGAGATTTGGAATGATTCAGAATTTAATACTACGCCTGGCTCAGGCAGGATGACTATTAGACTGATGGGTATGTTTTACGCTCATAAAGCGAACCGTAATGGGGACGGAGGAGTTACTTTTTATTCCCTCCGTCCCCATTAGAACCCTTTAGAACGCACAGGATCTTGTTATACTGCCATTCATGAAAATTATCCTGTTACCACTGCTGACCTTGCTGCTGGGTGCCTGCGTGAGCGCCCGGCCGGCAAATCCAAACAATGTCTGCGACATGTTTGAGGAGCGCCGCGCCTGGTACCGTGCGGCCGAGCGCACCGAGGATCGCTGGGATGTGCCGGTGCCGGTCACCATGGCGTTCATTTATCAGGAGTCGGGCTTTCGGGCCCGCGCCCGCCCGGAGCGCACGCGTTTGCTGGGCTTTATCCCCTGGACCCGCCCTTCCACTGCGCGTGGTTATGCGCAGGCACTGAACACCACCTGGGATGAATACCGCAGCGAGACCGGTAATTTCCTGGCGCGACGCAGCAAGTTTGCCGATGCCGTGGATTTTGTCGGGTGGTACAACCAGCACAGTTTCCGGCGCAATAATATCGACCGCCACGATGCACGCAACCTGTATCTGGCCTATCACGAGGGCCATACCGGCTTTAACCGCGGCACCTACCGCGACAAGGCCTGGCTGATGCCGGTGGCCGAGCGTGTGCAGCAGAATACGGATCGTTACGCTCAGCAATATGAGGCCTGCGAGGAAGAGCTTGGCAGAAACTGGTTCCGCCGAATGCTGGGGATTTAATGGGGACGGGAAAAGAATGGGGACGGAGGAGGTGAACTCCTCCGTCCCCATTCTTTTCCCGTCCCCTCTCCCCGTTGTCTATACTCCTTTTAGTGATTCACTTAGCAAAAGGAGTTTGCTATGCCCAGGCGCGCTCGCCATTATCTGGCCGGAATGCCCTACCATATTGTTCAACGTGGAAATAATCGTCAGCCGTGTTTTCTGGAAATTTCCGATTACCGCTATTACCTGAAGTTGTGGCGCGAATATGCGCACTTGTATGATGTTCAGGTGCACGCCTACTGTTTGATGACGAATCATGTGCATTTTTTGATGACGCCTGCGCGCAATGACAGCATTTCGTGGGCCACGCGCGTGGTCGGCGCCACCTACGCGCGTTACATGAACAGGAAATATGAGCGCACCGGCACACTGTGGGAAGGCCGCCATCGTGCCAGTCTGGTGCAGACTCACCGCTATTTTCTGACCTGTCAGCGTTACATTGAGTTGAATCCGGTTCGCGCTTTGATGGTGAACAGGCCGGATGAGTACCCTTGGTCGAGCTTCGCGGAAAATGCGCTTGGTGCTAACGGGTGGATGCAACCACACGCAGAGTTCCTGGCGCTGGGTGAGTCAGACGCGGCGCGGCGGGATGCGTACCTGGGCTTGTTTGACAAGCCCATCAGCCGGCGACAAATGACATTGATTCGTCGCGCTGCGCACTATTGTCAGCCGGTGGCGGATCGCCGTTTCAAGAAGGAATTGAGCGAGAAATATGGATTGCGGATAGGTCGGTTGCGGCCCGGGCAGCCGCGCAAATGTGGTTAAGGGGACTGGTTATGGGGACGGAGGATATATTTTTTAACCACTCCTCCGTCCCCATTAGCGGTTCAGCAATTCAATCAGACCCTGTTCGTCGAGAATTTTAACCCCAAGTTCATTGGCTTTGTCGAGCTTGGAACCGGCGCCGGGGCCGGCGACTACCACGCTGGTTTTCTTGGACACGCTGCCTGAGACTTTGGCGCCCAGTGCTTGCAAGGCGGCACGGGCTTCGTCACGGGTCATGGTTTCCAGCGTGCCGGTTAACACCCAGGTTTGCCCAGCCAGTTCGTCAGAAACAGTCTGCGCCTGATGTTCTGGCCAATTGACGCCCAGGTCCCGCAGCGCCGCGATGACCTTGTCGTTCTCTTCGTTGGCGAAGAAATGGGCGATGTGCTCAGCCATGATGGGCCCAACGTCCCCGACTTGCTCGAGCGTTTCTTTATCCGCTGCCATTAATTTTTCCAGGCTGCCGAAATGGGTGGCCAGCGACAGCGCCGTCGCCTCCCCGACTTCTCTGATGCCTAGTCCATAAAGCAGTCGCGGCAAGCTGGTGGATTTGGCTTTGTCTATCGCTGCCAGCAGATTGTCTGCGGACTTCTCCCCCATGCGCTCCAGGCTGATCAGGTCATCCCGGGTCAGCGTGAACGCATCAGCCACGGTTTTTACCATGTCCGCATCTACCAGTTGCTCCACCAGTTTCTCGCCCAGCCCTTCTATATCCAGCGCCG
>UEXM01001974.1_pt1 | contig 15562 bp, 16 predicted proteins | sample 1796661 | NCBI WGS metagenome assembly UEXM01 (sample SAMEA4772469, study PRJEB27181) | metagenome | reverse complement strand
AAAGATTCATGACTAAAAAAACCGTTACTGATATGACATAAATGACTGCTATATTTTCTAGCATTTACTACTCCTGTTTTTTAATTACACGACGCAAAAGGCTGCGGAGCTCGTCATTTCTAGTAGGTGATGACGAGCTCTTAACGTTACTAATTTTAGTAGAAACTGGTGACTCTGTTAAAGGGTTTTTTGTAGTTTTAGCTGGACTAGCAGAAACTGGGTTAACTTTTACAACATTGGCAACTACACTTGGCCGAGATATTCTTCGAGTTGTTACAGCCTCAGCCATAATTTTTATTGATTGTTTAAAATTTGCAGTTAACTGAAGCGGTGTGAAAATGCGATCATCGACAATTACTTCAAGACGAGTATTGTAAATACCCTCATTGATTATACCTTTTAGTGATGGAACTATAACAGACACTTCACCACCTGGAATTGCTGTTCCATCAAATACCAAGTCCATTTTACTTGACTCAAGCACCATTCTGCTTTTAACGCTTGCAGTGGCATCAGTTCCTTCTGCAGTTACATTAAATCTAAGCTCATTTTCCTCATCAAGATGTACTTCAAAATCGGCCATAGCTAGTCCTCGATATTTTTAAAGCCTCGGCGGGCTACCCTAAAGGCATTTATAATTATACGCTCAGTGAGGTAACCTAACCTAGTAATTATCCCAAGTGACGCCTTAAATTTAATATCTAAATTTCTAATCTCCTCAGTTTGGCTTCCCTTTTGTGCGCCTGACTGCTCTTCATCATTAACTGCAACGAGTAATGCAGTTACAGTAAATTTGACTAGTTCATCATGAGTTTCTTTTAATTTTCTTTTTGCCTTTGACCCGCCCCTAGCAATAGCGCTAATTACAGCAGGTATAAAAATCCCTCCATAGCCACGTGTTACTATTTTTGGATTTAATCCAAATCCACGTGCAACTATTGGTGAAACAGCCATTTCTAGCTCCTAAGTCGTGTAAACACTTCTGCAACTGAAGGTGCACCGGCTGAGTCTTGAAGATCAAACTCAGCGACAACAGTGACATTATCTGATTTATAAAATGTCATTTTATTTGTTGTTCCATTGATTGTCCAGCGACCACCTTCAATATCCTTAATAAATTCAATATTTTCAGCTATTGGATTATATTGTTCGGCTGCATATGCAGGAGAAGAAGCACCTGTATCCCAGAGAATTGATCCGCTAAATTGTGTTGCAAAAGTTATTTGTGCTGCATAAATACCTGTACTCGTGCCTACCTCGTGAACGCCTGTTGTAGATCTAGGCACTGATGTTGTTCCATCACCATCTATAAGTGTAAAACCAACAGTGCCAAGACCTGCCTCAGCATCTCCAAAATTAACCTGTTTAAGAAGTTTTATACTCATTTTTTATCAGTTTTCATCTATGTCATCTAACGCAGATGCATATTGTCGCTTACGGCGAATTGATTCGGGCCTGTCACCAACATGTCTTTGGTCAACTGAAGGTGATTCTTTAATTCTTTGAAATGCCTCAAGTCTAGATTGTGTTTCTTTTGCATCTTCCCCAATTTTTTCAGCGATCTGCTTAGATGTACTAGAAATTATTGTTGCGCTAGTTAAACTATCCATCATAAATATTTCATACTTTTTAACCAGTTCATTAATAGCATTAAATGTGTCAAGCATAACGTCTGATGTCGCCTTGCCACTACCACTATTAAATGCATGTTTAGTTGCATCAAGCGTTAGTTTTCTAACATCATTAGACAACTGTGAAAGCGCTGCGCTAACTTCTTTTTTAATGCCAATAGACGATACAACTGGAGCCGCGCCTGCAGTTATTTGATTTACTAATTGTTGTTGTGCTTTTAATTCGCCTAAAAGAACCGATATAGGATCGCCTTGCTTCTTTTCACTCATTGATATGCTCCTGTCAGCTTGCATTAATATAATATAGGCAAAGACACAATAAATAAAATGGCGGGTGGGAACAAGTCCCACCCGCCAAGTTTTAGTCCAATTAAGCTAAAACGCTAGGCGTATTAGCTGGCAAGAACAGAGACGACATCATCCACTTCAATGTTGAACTGGAAGTTTGCGTTAGAGCTCGCGCCGTAGTCGACGAGAACGTAGTCGTTGCTGGAGCCCGAAAGCATCAGCTGACCGTTAACGAAGACCTGAACACGACCGGAAGCAGCCGAAGCTGGCACACCGGAGAGGTCAGCGCCGAGTGTTGTCTTAGAACCGGCAACAACCTGTGACGAGATGACACTGTCATCACGAACAGCACTACCACCAGCAGCCTCTGCAAGAGCGCTAAGAATGGTTGCATTTGCACCAAACTCACTAACAAAATCATCATACTGCGCAGAGCCTGAAGCAAACAAGATGCCCTGGTTCCAACTGTATGACTCTGTTTTTACATCGAAGCCACCATCTTTGAAGAATAGGCCACCCTGCATGCTGTTACCAGCAGAACCTGTCACATCATTCGCCTCGAGGACCATGTATGAAGCGATTCCTACATCTCCAGCAGTATCGGCAACGAAGTGTGAACCTGTTAGGGAACCATATCCGCCCTTTTGGGTATATATCATCAAACTTGACGCAGCACCATCATAAATGGAGAACATGTTTGGTTCACCACCTGAGCCGTACTGCAGTTCAATACCCGATGGGTTAATGAAGGCAATATCCTCGGCTGAGGTGTAGAATTTCAACGCGTCGCTGTGGACAGGCAGGATCCAGCCCACATTTTGATCAGAAGAATCAATCTCTGGCACATTAAGAACAAGCTTACTAGAACCACTCAAAGCAAGGCCATTGCCTCCACCCATGAATTCTATGATCTTGCTGTCATTGTTATCGCGAATGATGTTGCCATCAACGTCTAGAATACCTGTTACTGCCGTGTTTGCTGAACCATCGAATGTGATCGCAGCAGAGCCGCCAGCATCCTTGATATCGTTGCCCTTGACCTTTAGGTCACCTACAACATCAACATCACCAGAGCCATGCAGCTCTAAGTTCATGCCAGCAGAACCACTGATCTGGTTGCCTATAACTGTAAGGTCACCCATGATCGCGGTGTAGCCGTCATCAAGCTTAATGTTCATGCCAGCAGAACCACTGATCTGGTTGCCTGTGACCTTAAGGTCGAATGGAAGTTCGACGTAGTCACCTTCGACGAACTTAACCTGAACATTGCCACCTGAATCCTTGATATCGTTACCGCTGACCTGAAGGTCACCGGATGCCTTAACAAGATCCTCAGTTAGAATTAGCTCACCGGCTGTCTCTGAGTCGATGGTTGCACCATTGGTTAGAGTGACTTTGCCACCCTGAACCTCGAGGTCGCCCTCAAGTGTACCGTTGCCATTCGCGCCATTGATTGTAAACGAAGCAGTTCCATCAGCACGGGCGAGAACAGTGTCACCACCATTAGCGAATGTGACTCGAGCGTCGCCGTCGGAGTCCTCAATAACGCCGCCGTCAACGCGGAGTTTGTCATTAATCGTAACGCGGACGGCATCATTAGAGACCGTAATTGCGTCTGTGTTATCACCTGACTTAATGGCACCAGAAGAGCTGCCAGAACCAACCTGGACGTTTGCAAGGTGAAGGTCCTTCCAACTTGAGAATGCGACTGTGGCATCATCTGGGTTGTTGTTCGTGGCACCCATGACGAACGCCGAAGCGCTATTGTCATAGACAAACGCCATGTTGCCGCCATCACGACCAAGGATAAAACCAACGTCGCGATTTGGGCCTGTCTGGCTGCCAGAGTAGTTAAGGCCTAAAACAGCGTCAGAGAACTCAGTGTTCGATGATGATACTGTAGTGGTAGTTCCTAAAACCTGGAGATCGCCACGAAGAGTGGTTAGGCCAGAAACGTCCATACCGCCAGCTGAAATTACTAATTGCTGCGCAAGATCGACTGAATTAGCGTCAATACTAACTACAGTGGTGCTTGCAACGTTCATGTCAATTCCGCCTGAAGCATTGCTAGCATCAAGGACGATAGCATCAGCAGCGTTCTCAGAAGACGTGAGTGTAATGCCTGCAGACGCATCAACATCAAGCTCAACAGCATCTAGGTCAAGGTTACCTGAACCATCGTAAGCTAGGCCTTCAGTATCATCACCTAATGACGCACCACCAGCACCTGCGATTGCAACGGTAGAAGCTGAATCCATTGTGAGAGCACCAGAAGCATCGATGTCGAGTGCAACAGCATCAAAATCGACGTTACCTGAGCCATCGTAAGCCAGGCCTTCAGTATCATCATTTAAGGATGCACCAGTTGCGCCAGTAATGGTGACAGCGGCAGCTGAATCCATTGTGATGGCACCAGACGCATCAATATCGAGTGCAACAGCATCAAAATCAACATTACCTGAACCGTCGTAAGCTAGGCCTTCAGTATCGTCATTTAAGGATGCGCCAGTTGCGCCAGTAATGGTGACAGCGGCAGCTGAGTCCATTGTGAGAGCACCAGAAGCATCGATGTCGAGTGCAACAGCGTCTAGGTCAAGGTTACCTGAGCCGTCATAAGCGAGAGCCTCGGTGTCATCACCTAATGACGCACCAGTAGCACCTGCAATTGTAACTGAAGCAGCTGAGTCCATTGTGAGAGCGCCAGAAGCATCGATGTCGAGTGTGTCAGCATCAATGTCAATTGCGACATCAGCTTCAACACCAATATCAATACCAGCTGAACCATCAAGCGAAAGCTTTCCGCCATTCGCGTCGATGTCAACTGCCTGATCAGTGTCAAGATTGAAATCTGCGCCTGAGTAGTTAAAGGCACCTTCAGCACGATCCAAAAAGTCGCTAGTGCCACCCTGAATACGACCAATTGCGCCTGCAAAATTACCGAGAACAGCACCAAGATCGGCGCTGACTTTACCGCTAGCAGCTCCGGCGCTCGATTGAGAGCCTGAGAATGCCAGGTCTACAAGGGATCCAGTTAGTTGCTGAAGCCTCATTTGTGTTTTGTTAGCCATTTTTTATTCCTCCTGTGGATTTGTGTTAATAATGGCAACTACGAACTACGTACTATAACTTGTACTGTCGAACTACAAACCACGAACAGGAACATTGACTTTTAAACTTTAACGGAAAACGTCGGGGTGAGACCCTCAAATAGTATATATGCGCTTCTTAAGAATTTTTATAAAATTATCAAAAACAGGAAACTCTGATGATAAAAACTGAGGTAACATTGACATTGCAGTTTGTGATGGGTCGTCAAACACAAAGCTAAACTTACCAGATGATAATTTTTTCGCTGTTATTAGTCTGAATCCACGCATGCATAAAAATGCAGCAAATGCTAAATCAGCAGTTTCATAAGTTTTCAACTTCGGCCTCCTAAAAATGCTCGACATTAAATATGGAGAAAAATAGAATATAACCGTCAGTACTGATATGTTGCAAGCAATATATCACCTGTCATTGGGACAGCTGAGGTATCAAAAGTTATTGTATTTGATGCCAGTGAATAGTCGGTAGTTTGTGTAATTAATTGACCATTTATAAATAACATAAGGCTCGTTGATGGCGAAGGCACATTCGTAAGTGTAAAAGTATCGTTAATACCGTTAATTAATCCTGCTGGTGACTCATTTAAAGCCATCGATGTAGCACCGGTTGCTGCACCATTATTTATTATAATAGATGAAATATTATCATCGGCTTCTAAATTAAATCCAACTTTTAAACTTCCTGATGCTACGACAGAATAGTCTACTGTACCTGCAGCAGTTTGCGGTGCGGTGCCTGATAATAATAACTGACCATTAAGAAACACATCAATAAGATTTGAATCATAAGCGGCAGCGCTATAATCGACACCAGGCATTATTAATGTTGCATTTGCGGCATGGGATTGAGTTACTTCATAGTTTGATTTTTGCCTAGCCAGCGTATCAAAATTTGTTGATAATGTAATTGATGTAGTATTAGATGATATCGATAATCCAGAACTAACAACTAAGCTCTTAAAATCTAGAACAGTTCCTGATTTTTGTGCAAATATTCCTTCGCCAGATCCTAAATTGCTGGCATTTGTAACATCTCCGCTGCCACCACCACCCGATGAGGCAATTGTAACTGCTCCGTTAGACTGCGATGTAATTGTGACATTAGAACCAGCTATTAAATATGATGATCCATTCGCTAGGCGTGTTAATGAACCTGAAAGACCTCCGCTAACATCTAAAGCTCCTGTAACTTGAGCCCTAGTAGTTTGAATCAGAACGTTAGCTGACGTACTTCCGGCCAGAAAACTAGGACCTACTAAGCGTAAATTATCACCTGCATCGCTTGTAATCATAGATCCAGAAAGCGCTACTTCACCAACAATAAATTTCTTAGTTAAATCACCGGCACCATAAGAAATTGAATTTGTGCCTGCAGTTATGGTTTGTCCGCCAATGTGCAATGATGAACCTGACAAATATAGCTCTGCCCATTGTCGGGCTGGTGATCCTAAGTCATAAATACCATCAGCATCTGGAATAATAGAGCCCGACATATTTAAAGTACCAGACACATATACTGTACCTGACATCGTTGTTGAGCCCGTAAGAATATGTGTACTAGTCGGTGATGATCCAAACAGGCTGTTACCTGATGCAAATAAGGAACCCGTTACGCTTAACTGTGATGTAACACCAACATTACCAGAAAATTGGCTTCCACTTATTGTAGCAACAACAGAATTATCTACAGCTAATGTTGCATTACCACCAGCACCGCCGTCTGTAAGATTTATACCTAAACCGTTTGTTAAAACACGTTCAGCATTAAGTGAGCCTGTAGCTGACATAACCACATACGTCGCGTTAGCATCTCCTGGTCCACTTCCACCTCCGCCGAGAGACGCGCTAAGCATATTACCTGTATAGATAAACGCTTTTGCAAATGCAGGGATTTGTCCACTATCATAGTCCTGGACAAATAAAACCCCGTTGTAATAGTCGACTAGCCAATCTATTTCATCAGTTAATGATATCTCATTTCCAATACCGCCCGAGCCATCATCTTCATATAACTTAAGCAAATATGGGTTTGGTGAATTACCTGAAAATCCGGGACCGATTAATTGAAGTGAGCCTGATGTTTCATAAATTACTTGGCCATCCGTAAAGGGAAAAGAGCCAGCTTTTGAATTGTCAGTAGACACCTGATAATTTGATGCCATTTGCAATGAATAGGCATGAGGACCCGGACTTTGTGCCCCATCACCACCACCGCCTGTATCGTTTGCATCGTATGTCGTTCCTGGTAACACTGACGCTGTCAAAAGAACGTATTCTGCAGTTGCGCTTTGAACTGTATTTAATGTCCTATTTACAGCTCGAGGGACATCCTCACCAAAAATAGTTTGGGCCGACAACTGATTAGTCGATGGAATTGTTTCTTCATTCTCGGTAAATATGTTAGACGTGTTAGCAAATCCTAGTGACTTTTTATAAAGAAACTGAAGTTGTGTTCTATCTGTTTTTCCTGCCATCTAGATCACCTAATATCCGATCGTGATACGTGTAAGGTATCCCGTCCAGTCCTCATGCGCGCTAACTCTTATAACCATTTGTTCAGCCCCTGATATGGTGCCTGCTAACGCCGTTCCATTAAACGATAATGTGTTTGCAGCACCGCTTCCATCAACAGTAGCATCAAGCGTTCCAACAAGGCCGCCATCACCATTAGATATATTACCTGAACCGGCTGTGGGGCGTCCCATATCTAGATATCCAGTATCACCTGGTATTTTAACATCTACATAAATATTCTTGTTAGCACCAAGACTACCCGCGTTTATTCCTTGCCTGCCAACGATAACTGCATCTCCGTAAATCGTGACTGTTATACTTCCCACATCATTAGTTGTATTATTTTCAAATTTTCTATAAAAATCTCGAATACTAATATTCAATGAAGTGTAATTAACATTTCCATTAGGCGATTGTAATGAGCCGCCTTCATCTATATTTCTAAAATCACCAGATGATCCGCCTTGATCAGGCGGAATCAAATAACTATTATATGCTAAAAGACCGGTTTCATATGAAGGGGCGCCGGCATCATTCATTGATTGTTGTGAACTCCAAGCTCCCGCGCTAATTGAGCCTTGGTTTAAATAAGTCCCTGATTGAATTCTATAGTCTTCACGTGCGAAGTATTCATTTGTGTAAAGATCAGATGTGAGCGATGCTGAGTATACAAGAAAATTATTTTTAGTTTTTTGCGTAGACGCCACATTTGCCTTGAGAGGATGGTCAATGGTAAGCCTCGATGATGCCGTATAGTTTGAGGTACCATATGTCCCTGGTATTGCTGACGCTTGATTAAATGAAACTGATGCCGTAACAAACACTTCTTCGGCTTGTGAGCCTGCTGTTGATAGAATATCAGGCAGCGCCCGGGATGAAGCTGCGACCGTGCCGGCGGAAACGCCGGTGCCATTAACCTCTATAGAATCAACAGTTAAATTACTAATTGTTGTTGATATAGCGGATGATGATCTTGAGAAAACATTTTTATAAACATTAGATGCTTGAACCGCATAACTAGATGAGCACTGTTGAAAATACTTAACACCAGACTGATAATAAAAAGATGAGCCTGAAAAGTTATTAAGAATCTCATTGCTTGTAGCAAGCGCATCGGCATTAGAATCATTTACCCATTCTACATAATTGGTAATCGTGGTGCCTCCAGGTGCAGCATGCTGTATTCTAGCATAATTCCAACCTTCACGCTGATCAGCTGTCGAAATCGTGAATCGACCTGTCCTGTATATTAAAGTATAATCTGGCACATTATTACCGCTATACTCTCCTGCAGATGGAATGCTAATATTCGTAAAACCAGAACCATTCGTATTCAAATCTGATGCTGTACCTGAACCCGCGTCGCCGGACCCGAAACTAGCAGTTAGTAATGTTGAATGAATATTAGAGCCATTTACCTCAAGGTGAAGTGTGCCATTCAAAGCATCTCCGAAAGCGTTGGCTGTATAGCTTGGCATATTTGATGAAATATCTTCATTAAGGTCGCCTGTTATTGCTATTGTACCTGTATCGCCGCCAAAAGCAGCTCGGCGGAGATTGTTTCCTGATGTTGTAACAATATAATCACCATTAATGTCTACAGCACTTCCAAGACCAGCAGTTGCATCAACATCAGTATACCCGGCAATTCCTTTGGATGATCCGAAAGACAATTTGCAAGCTGTACCTGTATTATTGCAATCTACATCATCTAAATCGGGTGCAGCAGAAGGTGCACCACCTGTACCTGCTCCAAATGACGTGCTAATCTGCTCTACGTTACCCGTCCATGCGCTATTTGCCTCTATCTTAAGCATGACAGACTCGTTGTTGGCAAGTGATTGTGAGCCAAATGTGACAATATTTGTGGCGTCTAGGCTGTTGTCTAGCGATCCAACTAAGCACCCATCACCATCAGCATATTGTTCCAGTGCAAAAGCCTGTGTTAAATCAAGCCATCCTGTCTCGTATGTGCCGTTGGAGGGAAACTTAATCAGGACACTCAGGCCAGCGGTCCCCAAAGAACCACCCTGTTCTGTTATAGTACCAGAACCGTCTATGTCCAGTGACATATCTCGAACTGTGGAACCTGTCTCATTTTTAAATGACCTGTAGAATGTACGCAGGCCGGTCAGAGAGCTATAATCGGGATTTGAATTAGGTGCAAAAGATATACTACCCCCTTCCCCGGTACTTCTAAAATCACCAGACAGCGAATTATTCAATGGAGATTTAAGATCACCATAGAAAAATACCAGACCATCAGCCTGATCTGCAGTGCCACTCAAGTGAAGAGTAGAATCCCATGTTGCGGCTCCTGCAGATATCGCAGCCTGATTATTGTACGATCCTGATGTTAATCTAAAATTTTCACGCTTAAATGTCTCGAGCTGAAGGGTAGAGTCATTCGAGGCCGTATAAAGTAGAATGCCGCCCGTATTTGCCGATCCGCCTCCTGTCAAATTTACCTTGAGGGGATGAGGAACATTGACTGATGACGTCAAACCTTGGTTAAATAACTGTGTAGCTGTGATTGTAGCAGATCCAGTAAGCTGAAGTACTTTAGTATAATCTTCACCGGCACCTAAGTTAATATCTTCAATAGGAGCTTGTGGTATGGTGCAATTGGTAGCAGTATAGGATGCACTGGCATTGTACTGATAAACTGTCCTATAGGCATTGGAGACATCCACCTTATAGTCAGCTGTTCCAGACGTATAATACTCAACCCCTGAATTAAACAGACCCTCGCCTAGATCAAAATTCTCCCACCTTTCATTGGCAGCAGAAAGTGCGTTGGAATCGCTGTCATTAACCCATTCAACATAATTAGTAGTAACAGTATTACCAGTCATTACATGCAAAACTCGAATATAATTCCATCCGTTTCTCTGATCAACAGTATCCACAACATACTTTCCAGTCCTGTGCTGAAATGCTGCGAGGCTATTCCCGTTTTCGAATATAGCAGAGCCCGTCTGCGAGAAACTTATAAATCCTGACCCATTTGAATTGACATACCTGCCTGTACCTACTCCTGGATTTCCTTCGCCAATAGTGCCTACTGTTAAATCAATCTCTTTTAAATTAGCTCCGTTAACCATTAACCTAAGAACGCCTATTTCAGCATTTCCAAATGATGATGTTGTGTAATTCGTCGTACCATTGCTGTAATTATTAGGCGCAATATCAGCGTTTAAAACACCTGTCAACTCAGTGTCCAATGCAAAAACTGATGTCCTGATATTATTGCTAGATGTCACCACAGTATATAAGCCATTTACATCAACGGCAGATCCTATTCCAGCACCTGTGCTAACCGATGTATACCCGCCAACTGGTGATGATGCACCAAATGATAAGGAGGCTGACAAACCTGTGTTTACAGTATTTATATTGTCTAGATCAGGTGCTGGTGTTGGCGATAACGCCTTTAGTACTTCATTAATTTTGTCGACCGCCGTGCCGATAGGTGTGGTGTATACAAAATCAGTAAAAAGACCGTCCGTGTATGTACCATCCTCTGCTGCTCCAATAACAGGCTGAACAGTAACTTGACCGCCGCCGTCATCTGTCACTAATGAACCAGTAAAGACCATGGTGCTAACTGGCGTCGTACTCGAACCGCCCGCTTGCTCTACAGTTATCGAGCCACCGCCACCAGACGATGCAATAGTAAATGTGCCTGACGGAGCGTGCGTAATTGAAATATTCGTGCCAGCTACTAAGCTGCCTGTCTGAAATCCCCCTGTTCCATTGGCAATTTGCAAATCACCTAAAGAGCCTGATGAATTAATTACCCTAATTGCTGTCATGGGTTATGTCTCCAGTATACTCAATAAGCACTTGATGAATTAGATCTATTAGATCATTAGAATCTACCGTACCTAGGACTTCACGTGAGGCTCTCTCGATTAATTCAAGTGAAACTATGGATGCTTCATTGGAATTATTAGCGGAGTGCCTCAGAACTTCTATAGCGCTCTCTGGAACGACTATCGTGCCGCTTGGCAGTTTATATGCACCAGGTATTTCATCCCTTCGAAACATTCGAAGAGCTGTAGAGTAGGAAATGCCTATAGTATTTGCGAATTGCCTAAGTCTCATGTGCTATAATTATACCGTCTCATGTCAAATGAAGCCGAATGACGTCATTTGATATCACTTAAACAATATAATAAAGCTTGCTGCTCGTGTTATAAACATCTTGCATAAAATTTACAATTACATGTAATTGATGTTGCAAATCTTCACTATCTACATTCATAAGCAGTGTATGACACTGTGACCACTTAGCAAATTCCCGATACTTAGCATCAATTTCAGACAATTTATTTTTAACTTCATCATACTCTTCATTAACAGAATCGTAAGAAGTCCTGTAAGGAATTATAATAATTGTATTTAAATTAGCGTGTCGAGTGTCTAAATCCTTAAGCGTATCATGGTCTGTTTTGCGTGACAAGACACTAGAGTATATCCACTCGCTAGGCCAAGCCCTGTCTAAAATAATTGATGAACCTGTCCTTTCTAAATAAGATGTGAAATATGTATCAACGTATTTAATAGCATGAATAAAATAGTTAGGATCAGACCTAAAATACTTGTGCTCATCGGCATTTTTAAAATAAGGGATACCAATAGCGCTTGATAGCGCTTGAGCGATATTTGTCTTGCCGCAACCATCAGGTCCATCAAAAATAATTACGGTCTGCTTTTCTTTCACTTTTTACTCTCTTTTTGTGCTCTTTTTGCCCTGGCTTTTGCTAATTTATTTATCTTGCTTTTATCGCCTTCGGTTATACTGCTAATAAGACTGACTCGATAGGCGCCAGAAAACTCATCAAATATGGTCATGGCAGGACCCTCTTTATTCTTTGGATGAATTAAGACAATCCTACCATGACCGATATTCCCTGTGGTGAGCTTACACCACACTACCTCACCAATTGTAACACCACAAAGTGATGCTGGCTCGGTTTCTTTTATAACCATAGGCTTACGCCTAGCCATTATTATTGCCGTCTAGCTTCTGAAGTCGACCAACAAATCCGACCGACCTAAAGTCATTAATCATTTCACGTTCACCTGGAAACAATAGATGATCTGGCAGGTCTTGCAGCTCATAATACCATGCTGACTTTGAAAAATCATAATCGCATGTGCCATCAAGGAGATTAGGGACCCAATCGCCAGCTGACGCAGCTCGACCGGTATTTCCAAAAACCTTGTCATTGTTAAGACATGCATTATTGGCGCCCATAGCTTCAAGCTTTCCAATCAAGAATGACCAACCTGAACCCGGAATGTTATCTGTTCCGTCATCATTAAGGTGTGATGTAATTAGCTCGTGACGAATTAGCCTACCAACAAGGTTAAGTTCGTCAGTAAGGCCATTTTCACATCGCCTAGCAAAATATCCAAGAAGAGCAGCGTAGTTAACATTAAATACCATGCTCGTATGCTGGCCGTGCATTGTTAAATACCGGCAGTCCTGAGGTGGAACACCGGCATCATACATATCATCATACAGCTCTTGCAATTGCGTAATAAGACTTTTAGCACGCGAACCGAAAACAGGGTGCTCATAAATATTCTTTGGAACAGTTACGGCATGCTTAATGTGCTGAGGCATTTGCGACTCAACATTGTAAGCCCAGCCAACACGACCGCGTGTAATTTGAGCAAGTGCAACCCTAGATAAACCTGTTACCTTAAATTGAAATGTTGTTGCTTCCATTGGAGTAGGAAGAGCACGTCGATTTGCAACATCCTGGCATGCTTTAATATGCTCAGGATTAGTATAGTCATATTCCTCATCATGAAGACTAATCCATGTTTGCCTAAACCAATTCCAAAAAGTTTTAAATGGAATATCAGGTGAGCTTAAGAGCTCAACGTTAATATGCCTAAATCCATTAGTATAATTTTCCATATTTTCTCCTATTAAAATTCTAAAACATTATATCGAAAGCATCATAAATTTACAATTATGTGCTTGTAGTTTCAATCATTAGTTTAGCTACGATATAAGGATCACAATTTGCGTTAGGACGACGATCCTCTAGGTATCCAAATCCTGCAGATGCTACTTGACTAGGGATCCTAATCGATGCTGTTCGATCAGCAACACCCCATTTAAATTCTTGATATGAACATGTTTCATGATCGCCAGTTAGGCGTAATTTAATATTATCACCGTAACCGTCAAGATGCTCTTGCGTTTTATTAGACAACGCTTCACATGCTGCTTCAATAGCGCTAATTCCACCTTCTGATCTCATTTGTAATGTTGAAAAATTAGTGTGGCATCCTGCACCATTCCAGTCACCTGGAACACATTTTGGTTCAAATGTGACTGTGAGACCTGTAAGCTCAGCAGTGTAAAGTAGTAGATATCTAGAAACCCAAAGATCATCGCATACCTTGTCAGCATCAATATCTGGTCCGCCAATTTGATATTCCCATTGACCTGGTGCAACTTCGGCATTTGTTCCGCAAATACTAATTCCTGCGCTTAAACATGCGTCTAAATGTGTATTGGAAATTTGTCGACCAAAAGATCTGTCACCGCCAACTGAGCAGTAATAAATACCTTGCGGGCTAGGAAATCCATTATCCGGAAAGCCTAATGGTCTATTGTTATGAATGATTGAATACTCTTGCTCAAAACCAAACCATGGCTCAGAACTAGAATTCTTCATGAATGTTTTCATAAATTCGCTTCGAGTATTAGTTTCGTGAACTTCACCTTCAGGTGTCATAACTTCACAAAGCACAATCCAAGTCTCATTCCCGTCAGCATATGGATGTGAGTAGTATCGAACAGGCTGCAGGATACAATCGGAATCGTCTCCCGCAGCTTGATTTGTTGATGAACCATCAAAGTTCCATATTGGAGCTTCATGAATATCAGGATCAAAATCCCCGGCAACAACTTTAATTTTCGACCTAAGGCCCCATGGTTGACTTCCGTCAATCCAAACATATTCTAACTTAGTTGGCATTACTGCGTTTGACCTGTGTAAGGAATGTTAAGGAGCATCTTGCTATCAGCGCATTCAGTTAAATATTGCGTTAATTGCTCGCGGGTTGTGCTTACTGCTGTACCTGCTTCTGAAAGCATTACATTAAACTTACCATCAGGAAGCCCTTCGGCAAAAAACGTAACTGGCTTTCCAATTCCATATGAGAAGCCTGCTTCCCAAATAGTGCCAAGATCTTTAGCTTCTGTGTTGCACAAGACAAAGTCTGCCCACTCAATCTTTTCAACATTAACATCAAAAATCCTCTTTCGATCTTCAGCTGTCGCATTTGGGTCAAGGACAAAAAAGTCCTTTGGCGAAAAATACTCAAAACCGAGACGAGTTAATGTCTTTTTAATAAATTCAACTTGTTCAACCTGCTTTGGGTTAAAAAATGGGGACGCAATATAAACTCTCATAATCAATCTCCTTCTATAGTTTTTAATTGACTTCTAAAAAATAGTCCAACTTTATTGTCATACAATACTTCATACATTGTTGACGTCATTGCAAATCCTAATACGACACCAAGTGTATCGCAGTCAGAAAAAGCAAAATTAACGAGTGATCCGCTTGGCAATAAATTACCCATCTATAATGTCCATATAAGTGCCTAAAGACAAATCACCATCATTTACTTTATTTAAGGTCTCTGTTGCATACTCTATAGTACGCCTGACTTCCCTCGCAGCCTCTTCAATATTACCATGCGATTCATCATTTAATATTAAATTTACTAATATAAGTGACTTAGCATAAGCTGCATTCGTAATAAACGCATCACGACGTACCTTACAGTACATTTTTTTATAATCTCTTTGCGCCATTTAAACCTCATTAGAAAGATTAATAATTTTCATAATTAATTCATCTGAGGTATCGTAAATCGTCACGTTATCTATAGCAACAAGTCCATTATTATAAGACATTCATGGAGATGACACTTTTACTCCATGCTTAGCATATTCTATTGTGTGCTTATTAGAATCATCAATTG
>UEXM01001745.1_pt2 | contig 15565 bp, 17 predicted proteins | sample 1796661 | NCBI WGS metagenome assembly UEXM01 (sample SAMEA4772469, study PRJEB27181) | metagenome | reverse complement strand
ACCCCAAGGGCCTCTATCTAAAATGTAATTTTGTTTCCAATTAGAATAATAATTTGGTAGTATGTTATAACACACATCATCAAAAGGTTTTTGATAAGGAAAATTTTTAAAGACATCTCCTCTTTGTAATTTCTCTATTTCTTTACACATTTCATTTGTAACGCCGTTTGCAGTAACAACAAAATTTGTATTCTGATTTATTATAGAACCTAATAATGTGTTTCCTGCTCGTGGTAATCCTACAAGAAAATTTATTTGTTTAATTACAGACCCCCATGTCCATTACAACCAGAAGAATGATTTCTACCACTATCAGCCATATCTCCAAAGTCTGCTGCATTACCCGTTGTGGCAATAGTTACATAATCCATTACTCTATTGTCTCCACCTCCACTATACCAACCACATCGTATAGTATTTCCTGCTCCTGCTTGGTCAGCACGAGCAACTGTTAAATCGCCAAAGTCTGCTGCGTCACCTGTTGAAGCAATAGTTACATATTGAATAACATTTTGCACTGCATCACCAGGTCCATATCCCCCAGCAAATACTGCTCTAGTTAAACTACTATCCCCTTGTGCATTACTTTGAACTTGAGTTAAATCGCCAAAATCAGTAGCATCACCTGTACTAGCTATTGTAAAATAATCTATACTATTTAATTCAGTAGGTCCTGTAGCTCCTCCTGCAAAAATTGCTCTAGTTGTACTAGACGCCGCTCCACATTGACCTCTACTTGCAGACGTATCTCCAAAATCTGCCGCATTACCTATACTTGCCCAAGTTATAAAATCAACTGTTACACCAGCAGGTGCAGTTGCATCGTGTCTCAAACATCTAGTTGAATTTCCTGTTCCACGAGAATGAGGGTTTGATGTTGATAATGTTCCCCAATCTGCAGTGTTACCTTTTGATTGAAAATAAACAGTTTCAATAGTATTTGATGTGCTGCCTGGAACATCATATCCACCCAGCATTGCAGCTTTTATAGCATTAGAACCCACACCACATAATCTTTTTATGCTTGCTGTAGTATCTCCAAAATTAACAGAATTACCTAAAGTCATCATGTTATGATATTCTATTGTTTGGTGTCTACTATCACCAGGTCCGTGTATAACCATGTTGCCTGCTTGATAATCTGGTATAGTGTAATACTTGGTAAATCCATGAGCAAGATAATCATGTAAATGTCCTGCTGCTTGTCCTGCAGCATCAGGATATTGTCTTGCAACAGTTAAGTCACCAAAATCTGAACAAGAACCTGTGCTAGCAAATGTTGTTTTATCAATAGTTGTTCTAACAGTATTTGAACCACTTATTCTTGTATGACCTCCCATAAAGACAGCATTGACGCCATCTCCTACACCTGCATTACCACTTCGTGTTGATGTTAAATCTCCAAAATCTGTTCCATTTGCTCGTGTAGAAATCATAAAAGTATCTATTGTACCAAGAGAATTTGATGGATGTACATTACCTCCTGCGGCTAACCCTCTTGTCCCAGAAGACGCACCACCACAATATGTTTTTACTGCTGTTAAATCTCCAAAACTTGCTACTACTCCTTGGTGCGTAAGAGAAAAATCTAACATGTCATTAGTTCCAGGGTCAGAACCACTAAAAGTTCCTGTTATGACTGCTCTAGTATTACTTGATGAACCTGAATGGTTCCTTGTTCCTGCTGTTGATAAATCACTCCATTCCTCTGCATTACCTTTACTTGAAAACATAAAACTTGAAATATCTGGTGTTTCTGTTCCAATACCACTAAAACCTCTTACATGACTACTCCAATTTCCACCATTGCCTACACTGTTTCTATCATCTCCAAAATCAACTGCATTACCTGTTGTAGACATGGTAATAAAATCTATGACATTTCCTGAATTAGTAGTAGCAATTGTCCAGTCATTGTTAGTCACAGCTTCAGCAGTGGTTCTTGTTAAGTCTCCAAAATCACTTGCTGTGCCTCCGCTTTTTGTTTGAATAAAATCAATTACATTTGTATTACCAGGTGAGCCTTGTCCTCCTAACATTAATGCTCTATCGCCAAGACCAAAATTAGTATCTACTAATGCTCCACTTCCATTAACTGCATATTCTGATCGACCTCTAGAAGCAGGCCAATAACTATGTTCCATAGACCTTCTAGCAATGTCATTTCTAGTTAAATGCCAAATACCCATTATCTATCAAACCCTTCCGTTAAACCACCATGGCCATCTGATGTTGCCCTAACTCCACCTCTTCCTGAAGTTAAGTCTCCAAAATCTGTTGAATCTCCTGCAGATGCTATTGTAACAAAATTAATTGTATTATTTGGGCTACCATAACCTAAAGTTGAAACACCTCTTATACTATTAGATGTTGCAGCAAGACTATAACCCGCAGCAGACATGTCTCCAAAATCAGTGGCATTACCTGATGAACTTATAGTTACAAATTGCATAACATCACTAGAGGCATCTTGTTTACCACCAAAGAATACTCCTCTTGTAGAATTAGAACATCCCGCAAAATAGTTATTATCTGCAAGTAAATCTCCATAATCTACAGCATTGCCAGTTGATGCTATAATAATTAAATCCATTGTATCTTGATTATCATTTGTTGCTATAATTCCACCTGCGTGAATACCTCTAACTGCATTATTAACTGAACCACCTTGTCCTCTTGCTTGTGTTAAATCTCCAAAATCAACTGCGTTACCTAATGAAGCCATAGCCCAATAATCAATAACATTTTGATAACCTATACTATCATCACCACCACCTGCAGCTATAGCTCTAGTGCGATTTGATATTCCACTTGGGCTACCTCTATTAACAGTTAAGTCTCCAAAATCTGCTCCATTACCTGCTGTATCAATAGTTACAAATTCAATAACATTTGATTCACTAGGGTAACCATCAAGACCTCCAAAAAATATACCACGAGTGCCATTTGATGCACTTGCAACACCATATTTTGTGCTTGTTAAATCACCGAAATCTGAAGCATTACCTGTACTAGCAATTTCTATAAAATCTATAATATTAGATTCACCTGGGTTTCTTCCTCCTGCAAACAATCCACGAGAACCTACATCAGGCCAAAAACCACCTATTTTATAATTAGCTATTTCTGGAAGTTTCCATAAACCTCCTGCATTATCTATGCGTGGATATTGTGGCATTTATCTTAACCTATTTTTTTAGACCAAATAATACCAGCATGATAAGCTTGACGAAAATCAATATTTGCATTGACATTATCTGGGTCTCGCTCTTTCCAGTCAGATGTATACGTATCTAAATATGATTTAATTGCTGCTTCGTTAGCTAATTCACCAAGACTTGTCTCAGATGAACCATCTACTGTCGCTCCAATAAAATCAAAATCTTGTGGTGATGCATTACTATTTGCTTTAGGGAAATATCCTCCATCAGCAATATAAGTAGGAATCGTACCATCAGCATTTAGATTATACTTAATTATTTTGTTAGCCATTTGTTTTATCCTCCAATTGCGCAAGTGATTTTGTATCTTTCAATGTAAAGCCTCTTCGTTCTGCAAATTTAACTGAATCGCCTTTAAATCTTTTAGCACAATGTTCTAACCATTGCATTGTCATTTCATGACTAGGGGTTTCTCCTCTAGAAATCATGTCATTTTCTTTTTGAAGATAACCATAAATTTCTTGTTGTGCCACGGCAGAATTAATACCCATGTCAAACAAATATATTAGATTACCTTCATCTATAATACCGCCCCTTGCTCTAGCGGCATTTAAAGCCTGTTTCATACAAGTCATAATATGATATAATTCTTCTTCATCTTCATATTCTTCTTCAGTAATTGTTTCTTTACCTAATTTATTAAGAATACTTTTGTACTGTGTAGCAAAATAAGACAACTTACGAATTGCACCTTGCATAGAACTATTAGTATTTTTTATTTGTATTTGTAAATGTATTATTTCTGTTTCCAACATTTCCCTTTTTAATGCATCTGGTTCATTATTTAGCTCTTCTTCTTTTTGCCTCATTTCAATATCTTTTTTACGAAGATTAATGTGAGCTTCTTCTAATGCTTGTTTTGTTTTATCAATTTCTGCAAGTGTGTGTTTGACACTACGAATAGGGCTAATTGCTGTAACATCTAACATTGTTCCCATAAATTGAGAATGCGATTTATAAAAGTTAGCACTTGATTGTGAAATCGCAGGCATAGCTGACTCTATGTGAGTTAACATACCTTTATATTGTTTTGGTAAACTTGGTAGATTACTTATTTTTTCTGTTAAAGTTAATGAATTAGATTGTCCATTTTGTAGTTTTTTATCAGTCATAAATTTCCTTTTTTATTCTTATATACTCTATAGACCGCCATGTCCATTGCTAGCTTGAGCTAAGTTTTGTTTTCCAGCCACTAAATCTCCATGATCTACTGCGTTACCAGTTGAAGCTATTGTTACAGAATCTATAACGTTAGAAGTTGCAGGACTGGCAGGATGTGCGTATCCACCTGCAAACAAACCTCTTGTTTTATTTGATAAAGAACCTGTACTACCTTGTCTAGATGCTGTTAAATCCCCAAAGTCTGCGGCGTCTCCCGTAGATGATATTGTTATATAATCTATAACATTACCAACAGGATAAGAACCTCCAAACAATCCTCTTGTAGCAGAACCACTTCCACCTAAACCAGACCTAGCCACTGTTAAGTCACCAAAATCTGTTGTATTTCCAGTTGAGGCTATTGTTATATATTGCATAACATTTACATCACTACCTGTATTACCACCACCAAAAACACCTCTTGATGATGATGCTGTAGATCCCATTTGTGTTGTTGCTGATGCTAAATCACCAAAGTCTGCGGCATCACCAAATGAGGCTATTGTATAATAATCTATTGTATTTACTTTTGTTGGTGTATGTCCACCTCCATGCACGCCTCTTATATTATTAGATAAGCCTGCACCTCTTCTTCTAGCTTGAGTTGAGTCTCCAAAATCTGAAGCGTTACCTTTTGATTGAAAAAATATTGTGTCTGTTGTAACAGCCATTGAACCTGCTGTATGACCAGATGCACGGACTCCCCTTACAACATCTGAAAATCCTCCTGCTTGGTCAGAAGTTCCTGTTAGATCACCAAAATCTATGGCATTGCCTGAATTTGATAAAGAAAATTGTTCTACTGTATTTACTGAAGTTGGAGTAGCTCCTCCCATAACAAGACCTATATCCCCTACAGGATCTATGTCTAATCTAGGAGTTGGATTATGAAGTGAAAGACCACCATGAGCTTCACTACCTCCTGCTGCACCTCCTCTTGCTGTAGCGCAATCGCCAAAATCAGTAGCATCCCCAGTTGTCGCAATAGTTACAAATTCTATTTGATTTTTTGAAGCACCACCAGCTGTAAATAAAGCTCTTACACCATTATTCATACCACTACCAAGAGCAGATGTTATTAAATCTCCAAAATCTGCTGCATCTCCACTAGATCCCATTTCAATTTTTTCTATTGTAACAGTAGCACTTGGATTTTCTCCACCACCAAATATTCCTCGTGTATTACTTGAATTACCACCCATGTATGCTTTAGTTTCAGACGCATCTCCAAAATCTACAGCATTACCAGTTGTAGAAAATTCAATAAAATCTATGACATCACTTTGAGTTGGCGCTGTTGCACCACAAGCAGAATATCCTCTAAGAGGTGAAGCAAAAGTTGCAGCGTCTGCTCTTGAAACAGTTAAATCACCAAAATCTGAAGCGTTACCTAAAGTAGACATTGCTACAAAGTCTATAACATTACTAGCACTAAAAGCTGGAAAACTTCCTGTGTTTCCACCACTAAATACACCTCTTGTATCATTAGAAAAACCATCAGTATCTCTTCGTGCAACACTTAGGTCGCCAAAATCTGCAACATTTCCTTTATGAGAAAAATGAATATACTCTATGACATTTAAATTACTAGAGCTATAGCCTCCTGCAAATATACCTCTAGTGCCATTAGAAACACAAGCAGCGGCTTGTTTAGCTGCTGACAGATCACCGAAATCGGCTCCATTTCCTGTCGTTGTTACAGTAACAAATTCTATAGCATTTGTATTAGAAGGGGTGTTACCCCCTCCTAAAGTTGCTCTTGCTCCTGCGTTAGGATAATAGTTTTTTTGTACTAATGATCCTATGTTTTGTAATTTCCAAAGGCCAGATGCTACTTTATTATTGGGATGAACCATTTTTATTATGCATCATTTAATGTTTCATATGAACAAACATATTCTAACATGTCAGCCGCTGAAGCTACTACTCGTAATAAATCAGTTTCATCTAAATAAATAGATGTATCTTTTGTTATTACATATACAGTTGAATCAGCAGGAACAGTTACTGTCTTTGCAAGATGATAATAGTTTGAACCATTATCAACACTTACGGAAACAGAAATAGTTGCATCATTGGTTCCATGTATATTAGAGATAGCTAGTGTATTAACTTTAAACGTATGTTCTGCAGTTACATCAATTATGTCATGTGCTGAGTTATTAACTGCACCTGCTATTAATACGCCGTTAATGGTTGCTACATCAATTATATCTGGTGTTGCCATTTATTTTCCTCCTTTTAATTATCCAAAGACAATAGCCATTGCTATAGCTTTACCTACTGTTGCCGCTCCACCAGCAGCATATGTTTTTATATCCGAAGCGGGAATCTGTTTAGTTGTTGTACCGTCAATTACAATTATAGCATCCGCATCCGCTACTGTAATTGATGATGTTGATTTTGCTGAACCATCTAATAAGTTAAGTTCTGCTGCAGTTGATCCAACGTTAGTTCCACCAATATCTAAAGTAGTCATGGATACTTCTCCTGCTACTGTTAGTAGACCATCCGCCACAGTCATTAAATCAGTATCATCAGTATGTCCTATTGTTGTTCCATTAATTAAAACATTATCAATATCTAATGATCCACCACTAATTAATCCTGTTGTTGTAATAGTTGATGAACCAGTATCAATAGTTCCAAATCCAGAAGTTATTGATCCAGCATCTAACGCTCCAGTTGTTACAATACTTGAACTTCCTGCTATAGCACTATAGATAGCAGAAATATTTGTTCCGCCAACAGTAATTGCGTCAGCTTCTAAAGTTCCATCAAAATAAGCATCTTTAAATTCTAAAGAATCAGTACCTAAATCAACAATAGCATTACTAGCTGGTGTTAATGCTCCATCTGTAAGTATCAATTGATTTTCATTACCAGCATAAAAATGAATTGTATCAGCTGTTTCAAAATCTATTTTTGTTTGATCATCTTCTCCAATCTTAAGATCTGTAGCTAAAATTGAAGTAATTGTTGTTTGAGCTGCAGATATTGCAAAATCTATATTATCATTTGTTGTATCATATGTTACTGCAATACCACTTTCTGTATTGCTTGATAGCATGTTAGTTCCAACCGTATCTCTAATAAATGTTGCTAATGCTGTTCCGTCTACGGTAATTGCATCTGCTTCTAATGTTCCATCTATGTCAGCATTTCCGCTAATATCTAAACTAGCACCATCAACTTCTCCAGTAACTGTAATAGAATCTACAAAAGCATCTTTCCATCGTACACTAGTAGAACCTAAATCTACATCACTATCAGATTGTGGACCAAATATATTATCACCAAGATAAACTTGTTCTACGTTTGCTGCATAAAAATGTATTTCATCAGCAGTTTCAAAATCTATTTTTGTTTGATCATCTTCACCAATTTTAATATCAGTTGCAAGTAAAGAAGTTATTGCTGTTTGAGCTGCCGCCATACGAGCAGCCGCCAAAGTTCCAGAACCTATATTCGAAGCATTTGTAGTATCTGTTGTTGCAGAACTTGCTAAAGCAGATCCATTAACTGTAATCGCATCTGCTTCTAATGTGCCATCAATATCTGCATCACCAGAAATATCTAATGTTGCTGCATCTAATTCACCAGTTAAAGTAATATTAGTAGCACCAGTAATAGCACCATCCATTGCAATAGCTCCATTAATGTCTATTGTTGTAGCTGCTATTTGTATTTCTGTATCAGCAACAATATCTAATTGTCCATCAGTAGATGAATTAATATATAATCCAGTATCTCTAAATAATAATTTATTCGTACTGTTTAAAGTTAAACCTGTGCCGTCGGTATGTGTTAAAGTTGTGTCAGAGTCAGCACCAAATTTTAATACGGCTGAATCTGATCCTAAAATAAGATCGTTTGGTAATGTTACATCAGAACTAGCGTCTTCAAATACTACTTTACTTGCTGGTAAAGTACAAAATACATCTTTAGTTCCAGCACTAAAATCAGTTGCTGAATCACTATTAGAGCTTGTGATAACAGTAGTTCTTGCTAATGTGTCAGTAGATGCATCAGTAACTGTTCCTAATCCTACTTCCCATTCATCTGCATCGCGATTAACAATAGCATAATATGTTGTGTTGCCATCAGCAATACCTGCTACAAAAGTTTCAAAACCAGTTACAGCACCACTTAAGTTAAGTGTCCCTGTTCCTGTAGTAGTAGAAGTTTCCTTTACTCTGTCATTAATTACTAATGCCATTTATACTCCTACGCTAATCTTAATATAGCGTTGCTTGCATCTGCAGTTGGGAATTGAATTGTAAACGTTCCGCTTGTAGATGTTTTATCGCCACCAAAGTCTAATACACATACTGCTTTATTTGAGTTTGTGCTATTATAAATTAAAGCTCCACGAGCTGTAATTGTAGCTGATGTAAAAGATATATCAGCAAAATCACATAAAGCTGTTGTTCCACTTGTTGTTGGTGTTACACTTGTAAGCGATCCACCACCAGCAGAATAAGATCCTGAATCAGAAACTTCGTTTGAACTGGAATAAGCAGTAGTTGAGGCATCTAGAGAAGCAGAACTTGTGTACAATGCAATTTTAAAAGTGTCTGCTCCATTAGTAAAATTATGTCCTTCAACAAGAATTTCTTGTTTGAAACTAGTGCAGACAGCTTGTGTTATGGCCATGTTTTATTCTCCTATAGTTTTTGTTTTTTGTGATTGCATAGGTATTTTTAATTCCCCATGCATATACTCATCTCTTCTGTGCCTTCCAGTTTGTTCTATCATTAAATCTTGAATAGCACGTTGATATGATTGTTCATATAATTGCAGCATTTCAGCTGGTCCCTTCAAGAATTTGAAGGCTTCGGCAAGACATCCATAAAGCAATGCTGTTGGAGCATTGTCACCCAACCAAGAGGTTGTGTTAGAACTAGACAGTCTTGTTGGTAATCTAGTAATTCCTAATTCTACGTTATATGCTGAATCCGGTGTTGGCGCAAGATATATTGTGTTTTGATCCCACCATGCCCAGTATCTTGGAGTGCTAGTAGATGTTCTATCGGGCCAATATTCATTCATATAACTAACATCACGTTGTTCTAAAAAATCTCTTGTAGGTGTACCTGAAGCAGGCCATATGTGAACTGTTCTAATTGTAGCAAGTGATGTTGGATCTGGTGAAGTTCCACCAGGTAATGATACAAAAGGATTACTAGTTGTTAAAGTAGCTGTTTGATGTGATTTAAAAACATCTAAGTCAGCTTCTCTTAGTATACGGTTTTCTGTATGTTCAATAAAATCATTAGTTCTTGTAGATGTTAACACGTCTGTGGTAACTTCTGTATAATCTAATATTTGTTGTGTTAATTCTGCGTACGTAGTCATTAGTTGCTCAATGTTGCCGGACCAGAAGACGTTTGTCCCCCACCACCATTTCCTGTAGTAGATGGCGCTGTTGATACAGTAAACGTGTAAAAGTCATCATCCGTTTTTGTTATACTAAATCCAGCTGATGCTTCTATTTCTGATTTAGACGCACCAAACAAATTACCAGAAACAGTTCTAAATCTAACTGTGTCACTACTAGATCTTTTGTGGGTAGGTTCAAATACTGTTATTGTTGTGCTAGAAGCTGTAAATCTAAATGGATTTAATGGCAACAATCTTTCTGTTTCATTTTCTATTCTTGCCGGTCTTGGAAATTGTAAAGCTTCTGCATCAGGTGAATGTTTATTAGGTCTGTCCTGTGGTGTTTTAGGTTCAAACTCACTTTTGTGAACACGTGATCCATTCCATTCCACAACCATTTCTGTGTATGGATATTCCATACCACTACGGTCAGAAATAAATTTAGCATGTTTACCTATTGCATAAGCCATTTAATTTACCAATCAGTTTTATTTTTACTAGACCAATGATACTTACCACCTTTAGTAGCTGCACCCATACCTTGAACTGTACCGTGTATCTCACCTTCTGCTATAGAAATAGTTTTTTCTTTTTCTTTTGGTTTAGCAGTAGGTATAGAACTAGTACCTCTATGACTCCAATTACTTTTTACCCCACCAGTAGATCCACTAGCGTTGGCAGTTTGGTTATTCCAGTTTTTATTACTCATTCTTCCTCCTTTTTACATTCACAGTTACCACATTGGCACTGTCCTCCGCAACATGAACCACCATTACTACAATGACATTCATGATCACAATGTTTACATATTGGCATATTACCTCCTATGGTGTGTACGCCCGTGCTGGTTCAACTCTAAAAGAAACTCTTTCTCTATCGTTTTCAGAAGCACGTTTAAATTCTTCGTCATACACCGCTTTTAAGTTTGCACTTAACATTGGTGCTCTTTTTAAACTTATATAGTAAGCTAATCCAGCCGTCAAACAAGGAAGAAAATAAAATGGTACATCAGCGTTATTTGTATAACTACCTGCATCTTCTATTCTAGCAATATAAAAATACTTAAATATGTAAGCTTTATCTGGGCTAGGATATAAAAACAATGTCATATCATTTTCTGGTCTACCACTACTAGATGAACCTGCAGTTGTAACTGTTCCTGGAACTAAAGCAAATTGTGTAGGTCTTGCATCGCCTGTTGATGCATTCTCTTTTTTACTTAAATTCATATATTCAGTTCTAGAAATTCTATTCATAGCAACGTCTGTAGTGTTACTATCTCCTTCTAAATTAGAAGTTGCGCCTGTTGTAGTTGTTACAACAGCATCTACTATGTCTACAACCTTTTGATCAATGGGATAATAATTTGTACCAGCAGTTAATGTTTGTGTTTCATATGTTATGGTCCATAAATTTAAACCACGGTTTGCCCACTCTGCTAACATTAAGTTCATAGATCTTCTAGCAGTTTTTAAATCATAACCACTACGAGTTTCTAATTGGCATCTTTCGTATGCCTCTTCTATTATTTCCTCAATCGAAAGATTAAAGGTTTGTGTGCCTGAATAAGCCATTTAAACCTTAATAAATCTTTTGAAATTCAGCTATAACTGTGTACATGTTGCCACTATCAGCAGCACCTGGCACGACAAAATTAACATCACTTTGGTTAGTATTATTAGATTTATCTGCTGGTATTCCACCAAACTCTCTAAAGTCCCAATATCCTGTTCCTGTTAAACCTATTATAGGAATATCTCCATCATCATCTTCTTCGTCCAAACGTGCGTAAGAGTCTCCTCCATCACCACCTTGACAAGAAAACCAAACTCTAAGTAATCCTAAATGTGCTACAGCAGTTCCGTCTGCTCTAGCATCCATTGCTGAGACATCACCAAAAACTGTTGTTGCTCCTGTTCCATCTGATTGATTGACTATTTTAATTGTAACGCGAGCGTCATTTTGTTGTAGGATAGTCGGTCCTGTAACTGTATCTGCCATGTTCCCTCCTTAATCAAGAACTGTGGGGCCGAAGCCCCACTTATTTATTTATTATTCGTATACGTTTCTGCTCATGCAAATGTAATGACTGATTAGTGCTTCAGCAGCACCTGCGTTTGCTTCAATTCCGTTGTAAGGAATAAAGTCAACATCATCAGTTAATGCATTTGATTTAGCTGCTTGTACACCAGGTTGAACAGCAGTAACTGCTGTACCCCCAGTAGAACCTGCAGTAGTTGCAACGTTATACTGTACACCATTCACAAAGATAGCAGCTTTTCTATCACTATCAATTTCAATTTTTAAGTGATAAATTGTGTTTGCTGCCACAGTAATTGGTAATTGACTGATATAATCAGTTCCACCAACACTATGAATAAAGTGTAATTTAGTAAAGTCAGTAAATGCTTGACCTGAGTTATCTGCATCAGTTAAGAACTGAAAGTACGCTTGATCATCATCAGTTGCAAGTTCTGGAGCATTTGTTAATTTTAGTCCAGCCCAAACATTCTGGTTATCAATAGCTGGTAACTGAATAGATGTTTCCCAATGTGTTTCATTTTCTGTTCCCCATAGACAACCTGCCCACGCTGTTGCAGCAGTATCTAAGTGAGGTGTAAGTATTGCTTGGTCTTGATCTGCACCAGCAGTTGTTGCTTTAACTCCACCAGAAGTTCCAGCAAAAGTACATAATGCAGTAGTCATGTTAGTTCCAAGTGCTTCCCAGTTTCTATTCAAAGCTCTTTGAACTTCAACTGTTGATACTTGGTCAATGTTAGCGTTTAGACCTGGTCTTTGTAAAAACCATTCGTCTAGGTAAACTCTTCTAGCATCTTTAGCTGTTGTACCTAAAGTTCTATCATGCTCAACGCCTGTTGAAGCAGTAGTGCTATACAATTTAAAATCATTTTTGGATCTTACCGGACCCTGAAAGCTTGTTTTAGCCATAATATTCTCCTCGGTCATATAGACCAATCGTTACACAGTCTCTATATCGTCTGCCTAGCCAGTCTGTATAACTTGTTATACTAGGTATAGTGGGGCACATAATGCGCCCCACTAAAAGATTTACGCTCCTGGTGATCCGAAGATACCTCTCCAGTCAGAGAACCCAAACGAGTATCTCTCTCTAGCTTTGTATCTTACGTTACCAGTATCGAAGTCACCTTCCATCGCAGTTCTAATAGGCGCTCTAGTGAACATCTTAAGTCCATTAGGAGCATCTGTTTTGATAAAGAACGCATCAGTATCAGTTAAGAAATTGTTAACCACATATCCTTGTGGTACCATTCCCATTGATTTGATAGCGTTTAAGTCATTATCAGCAGTTCCTACTCTACCTGCAGACTTCATTAACCTTTCAGCAGTAAATTGAAGGTTTACAGGAATAATCATTTTCATTCCTCTAAGAGCAATTTTCATTCCTCTTTCATCCTTCATACCAGCAATATCAATTAACATCTGCTCAAGCGAAGTTTCGTTTAAGTCAGCTGAAGTTGATAGCTCGTTCTTTTGGTCTCCACTAAGTGTAGGGTGATCAGTAGCACAAAGCTCCTTATCATCGCCACCAAGAAAAGAACTGTTGAACGCTCTGTTAAGAACGTTAGCAGCTTTAATCTGTTTAGTGTTAGCCATTGAACGTGCCAATGCTTTTGTGTATCTAGTGCTGATTTTGTCGTAAAGGTTATCCTCTACGGCTTCTTCAGTTAATGAGAAAGCCAAAGCAATGGTTTCGTGGGTGTAGCGTGCAGTGAAAGTTTCTTGTGCGGCTTCATAAGTCACACCTGAACCTTCCGGTTTTACTTCTGCATTGCCAAAACCACCTAGCATTACTTCTTCTTCAAATGCACGGTCAGAATTCTCTGAATCAAAGATTTCTGTGTGCTGGTTTTCGTATCGGTCGTATTCTAATCCGAACAGGGCATTTAAGCCAGGTTCGAGTTCTTTGACCAATTGCATTCTTGAAATTGCCATTATATCTCTCCTCTAGCTATTATGTTCCAGTGATGCCTGTGCCCAACTTAACGTGCTCATTAAACATAATGTGCCAGTTAGCGTTTGCGCTTGATGCATCGTCGTTTTCTGGATCTTTTGTAATCCCAATGATTTTTACCTGTAAGCCAGCAGTAGTTGCTTCTGTACTATCATCAATTTCATTTTTTGATTGTCCATTTACAGTACTACCAGTTGTTAAGACTGAATCAGTATTTTTACCAATATCAGTTTTAGCAATAGTGCCATCACATTGAGCTTCGAAAAGCATGTACGGATCGTCATAGATATACGCGTCTATATTAGTTGAGCCAGATATGGAACCAGCACTGGTTACATTAGTCTGACTGTAGTAATTTGACCATGTAGGTTTTTTACTTACTGGGTCAATGTAGAAGCAACCGTTAAAAACACCTAGGTTCGTAGCGCCGGAAGCTGTTCCAGCAATTACATACCCACCAGACTGCATTACGTGATCACCTTTAAAAATAGATGTACTGTAATTGTCTTCGATGGTGTACATAGTCGTACCCATGTTTTGAACGCCACTACCAACTTTCCCAATAGGTTTGTACCCAAAGGCCGCGTCAATATTAGCCATGATTTTATCCTCATAGTAATTGTTACAACACACTCACCACGAATGTGCTATGTTTGTAACTTAAGGGGAAAAAAACTAGTTGTCTTTTTTACCGCCACCAAATGTTACGCGAGAACGCCTGCTTTCATTATGTACAGGCATGCTAGGATGTTGGTCTCTGAGTGGATCGTTTGCAACAGCATCATCTTTATCTTGCGCAGTTTGTGCAAAATATTTTTTTCGCTGCTCAACAATTTCCTCAGGAATTCTTGCTAGCATCAAACCTCCGACAGCTATAACACCTTCGTATTTACCTGATTCCATTTGCGGCCAATCTGTGTTTGGGTATTCGTCAGCTCTGACAAATTCCCATCCCTCTCGCATTCTCGCAGATACATTTTTTGAATCTATCTGTCCGATTGTTTCGGCCCTTATCCAACGGTGTTTAAAACCGTTAGGTGCAGGTGGTGCATCTAACTGTGATGGTGGAGTCCATTCTTTCCTTCGTTCGGTTTTAACTCGGGTTTCAGACTCGCGTGACGGTAGTTTATTGTTTTTATCTGTATTCATATGCCTACTCCTTCACGTACTTCGCATATTCGCTTAGTGGCACACCTAATTTTTTTGCTATGGCTACCTGTGAGGGTGTGAGTCTTACAGAACCTTTACGCGCCTTTGCTGGTGCCGCACCTCTATTAGCGGATGCAACTGTTTGCGAAGGCGAAACTTGTTGTTCAAATTTATGAGGAAAAGTATCCCTCATTCTTTTGTCTACTTCACTATAGTATGAATCTGACTGTGGGTCAAATCCTTCTTCCATTAGTTTACGATGAATTGAGAAAGATGTCAAGGTCATTGGTTCATCTGAACCAAACCAAGTGTTCTTTTCAGCCCAATCTGTTGCTTTTGGGTCAGGTTCACGTGGAGGAGGTGCTTGTCTAGGCATTTGTTGAGGCATTTGTGGTTGATTTGGATCAACTCCTCTTGCCTGCATCTCTTGCTGCAACCTTTCTCTTTGTGCCTTGTGTGAAGCTGCACGTTCTTCTTCTATAGATAATCTACTAAGTTTAGCTTGTGCTTCTACTTGTTTATCTACATCTCCTAAATCCATAGCTTGTTTAAGCTCGTTTTTAGTTTCAGTTATTTGTGCTGCTACACGATCTCCAAATTCTGCAACGTAACCAGAATCTAATTGATTAGCACGTTGTGCTTGTGTCTGTGCTTCTTT
>UEXM01001972.1_pt1 | contig 15572 bp, 16 predicted proteins | sample 1796661 | NCBI WGS metagenome assembly UEXM01 (sample SAMEA4772469, study PRJEB27181) | metagenome | reverse complement strand
AAGAATTTACTAAGCACTTTATACTAGATTCCATAAGATGACATTCAACAGAATTTTCTATCAATTTAAGAATATCGAAAATTCCATAATCTTCTGGATTTCTTATAATTTTTAAATCTGAACGTACCTTAAATAGATCTATTTTTCCGTGAATAAATATGTAATCTTCATTGTTTGGATTTAGTTCATTATAAACGTGACTTTCTTTTTCCTGATCTCTTTGAAAATCGAAATGTTCAAATCTTACACTCCAATCTAGACCATTTTTAGTATAAAATTGTTGATCAAAAGTATCAGTTGTCGAACTTCCATCTAATTGTATGAATCCTATATATTTAGTATCATTTATAATACGATTTTCCCTAATGTATGTATGAACATCCGAATCATTACCACTTCCTGGACAAATAACATGTATTTTATCATTATGTCTATACATATATTTGACATTTTTAAGATTTTGATTTTTACAAAAAACCATTACTTCACCGAACTTTTTTTGATAGTAGTGAACTAGACCATTATTTATAATGTGATCTCCAAGACCTAGATGATGGAAAATATACTTCATTTTTTATTATTTATTATAATGTATTTAAGTAAAAATTAAATGATCATTAGTTAAAGGTAAATCATTTTCGGTGATTCTCTCACCGATAAATCGACCTTCACTTCCCCTTTCCATTGGGAACTTGAAACCATTTTTGTCATCATGGATAAACATTTGATTTTTGTAATCGTCATAAATTTTCTTGAGAAAAATTTGATCTGATCCATAACCAATTTTATCGTGAATATGATAATCTTTTATTAAGTCTTCCATTTTTAATACACCCGATTTTAAACCCCACATACCTCCTAAAATTCCTGGTTCATTTATTCCATAAGGTATTGCATGTGCTGGATGATCTCTCATGACGTGAAAGTTCATATTTGATGATATCCATTGATTAACAGCCATTTCTTCCCTCTCTGAAATTCTTGAATCACAATCTCTAAAAATAGAGTATTCACAATCAGGTAAATCATTTGCTAAAAATCTCCAAAACATTCCATAAAGATTTAAGTTAGTTATATCTTTCAAAACAACACCTCTTTCTTCTAATCTATCAAGGGTATTCTGAGATACAGTATCATCATGATATACAACCATTTTCCAATCTTTATAAATTGTGTTTTTAAGATCCGCATTTTTTATTGCTCCTTCGTTGTAAACAGGTAAATCTCCCCATAAGCTAAAACTTAAGTATTTCATTTTTTTGATAATTCATATAGTTTAGTCATCTGATCCGAAGTTTTTATGTAATGATGTGAAAAAAACTCAGTTGGATCTTTAATATTATTATATCTGACATCAGAAGTGACTATTCCTTCTCTGATTTTACCCTCATGATCATTAGGATTAAACCTATCATCATGGTCAAATTCTATTCCAAGTCTTCTACAAAATAATCCAAGAGTCACGTCAGAATACCCAGTGTCTAGTAATTCTATATTTTTACAAATAAGATCTACATTTTTTGAATGAACAAGGTATCCTGCACCACCAGAACAATAGTTCAAAGATCTATCTCGAGGCCATGTACCTTTCAAAACATGACCAGTAATTTTACTTTTATCAAAAAACGCTAAATTATCTTCCAAATAAGAATAATTTACAAAGGTGTCATCATCACAGAAAAAAACCCAATCAAAATGACGATATAACTTTTTACTTTTGAGTAGTTTCCAAGCACCGATATGTTTATCTTCATTCGAGTGGTAATCTGTCCTATCAGAAACTTTATGAATCTTATTTTCAATATCTGAATGGTCAGAATAAAAAAGTATTTTTACATCTTTACCCCATGTTTCCATAACATTCTGATGTCTTTCAGGCATCATCGATCCGTGTAATAATACGTATAATATTTTAGTTTTTTTAGAATTCATTTTTTATAAGCTTTTGTAAAGAGCTTTCAAAGTCTACAACATGATCTTGTGTTTTATGTGAGTCTAATTGAAGATGTTGTATAAGATCAGGTAGGATAACCAATCTTTTAGATGACATATACGTAAAAATTGTCATAGATCTTTCATGTTGGTGTCCCGCAGTCTTAGACTCTAATATATCAGATAATAATGGTAAAAACCAATTCATATATTGATCAAAGGAACCTTTTTTGAAAATTGTATTCGATGTCGATGTCCAAACCATATTAGGATTAGACTGTAACATTTTTTTTATCTCATTATACATATTTCTTTTGTACACTCGGCTTATAGACTCAAGCATTTCATTAACCCATCTAGGATCATCAATAAAGTGGTGTTCATTACAAGGTCTCGGTAGAAACCTGATAATATCAACACCATTATCCATCATCTTTGGTATCTTTTGAAAAACATTTTCGTTAATAATCGTATCATACTCGAGAAAGTTCAAATACTTTTTATTAGATAATTTGTTCTTCCATACTGCATACCAAGCGGTGAAAACATTGATGTTTGGATACTGCTCTATATTGAATTCTAAGTTTCTACAGATAATAACATTTTGTAATAGATTTATTCTACCTATATCACCATTACCCACAAAAAGATATTTTACATTAGGAATGTTTTTATATTTACCATGTTCTTCATATTCTAGTATTATTTCCTGATCATGAACAATAATAAATGTGTCTAAGTCTTCGAAATAATTCACAGATAAAGGTAAAACAGATGAATATTTTTCACTGAATTCAATTCTTTTTTTATCCCAAGATTCGTTTGTTTGTCCAATAGAAAGGTGAGTTACTCTTATTGATGTTGTTATTCCAATTTTTACACCATCTAGAAAATTTGGTACACAAAAGTTCATATCATAAAAATGAAACCCACCGACACTTTCATCAAAATTTTTGGTGATTTTTGATTTACGAACGACCATAAACAGTCCATCAATAATGACTGTTGGTTCTACTCTATTTTTTATGTCTTTAGAGTACTTACTTTCCCATTTTTTACTTTCATCCTGGTGGTTAACTATACCGTACATAGTTTCATGGATTTCCCACCACATACCACTTTTGGGTACATATTTTGAACCAGCTAACCCTATAACACCATAATCATTATTTTTCTTTATAATATTATTTAATTTATGACCCCAATTGTTGGTTTCGAATATTAAATCATCGTGGATTAATACGACAGTATCGTATTTAGATTTTTCCAAAATAATATTATAAACTTCAGATAATGAATGAGTTCCTTTATTTTCAAAAGGTATTATTTCAGCATTTTTTGGACCAACAGTTTTTTTGATATGATCTATATAACTTTGATCAATTTCTCTTGTCGAATATCCTATTGTAATCATATTAATTTCCTGTTGATCCGAAACCGTTCGAATTTCTATCTTTATCTATAATCTCTGTAATTCTTTTGAGTTGTATTTCACCTCCTTGAATTACAGGTGACAGTACTGCTTGAGCAATCTTATCACCAACAGAAATAGTCTGAGTCTCTTTTCCTAAGTTTATTACTATTACTTTTATTTCACCCGTATATCCTTGATCTACAGTGCCTGGAGTATTCAGTACAGTTAACCCTTTTTTCAATGTTAAACCGCTTTTAGGTCTCACTTGAATTTCGTATCTACTAGGGATATCAATTCTTAGTCCTGTGGATACGAGAGCTCTATCACCAGGCTCTAAAGTTAATGTAGTACTAGATCTAAGATCAAAACCTGAATCAGTTGCGTAATGATATTCAGGTTCTGGATTATCATTATCAAGGCTATAATTTACCTCTAACTTTTGGTTGAATTCATTTTGAAATTTTTCTTCAAGATCATCAATATCTATACCTAATCTACTTATAAAATCAGTTGGATTAAATTCAAAATCATCATTATTAGATTTCAATGAATCCATTACTTTTTTTAATTCTTTTATGTGTTTTATATTACCTATCATTTTAACTCATATATTTTTTTCATTATTTCTAAAAGTGATTTCACATCTAATTCACAATACTCACTAATTTCTTTTATCTTACCATTGTCCCAATAATTTTTATGTATATTTTTACCATCAACACTACCTGTTTTAGGACTATTAACACCCATTGAAACACACATTAAATCTAAAGATGATAGACCATAGTTAGAACCAAATCCCCAAAGTTCTTTGGTATCTATAGCCTTAATTTCCCATGGTTTAGTACCATATCTAGGTAAAATTTTAGGTGGTTTTATTCCGTGACTTAAAAACTTTTTACCTAGGTATGGTATATCAAAAATTTTAATGTTATGACCAGATAAGACAAAACCTAATTTATCAACCTTATCTAATAGATCTTTTGTTTTGATTAAGATTTCTATTTCTTCTTCATCATTAAATGTCTGAGTGTGAACATCTCCGTTAGGGGTTAAAAAACTGAACGATATGCAAATAATTTTACCGAATTCGGGTAGTAATGCTGATTTCGATAGATATATATCTTCGATAGACATATCTTCAGTTTCTGAATACTTTCTTTTAAAAAAATCCAAATACCCCAGAAATAACCTATGATGATCAGGGTAGTATTTTTCCAAGCTATCAAGATCTGGAGTCATACCCACAGTTTCGATATCAAAAAATAATATTTTATTTAAATCTTGGTCTATCATTTTATTAAACTTTTATATAATTCTGATCTTGTCTTCGTTACTTTATTAAGGTCGTATTTGTCTTGAACCGTTTCATATAACCTTTCACCGATATCTTCAACCCAAGAAGGATTATCAATCATTTTTTTCATAAATTTAGCCCAATCTCTAGGTCTTTTTGGATCAACTAATAATGCATTACCATCCACAAACTTACCTTTGTCTAACGAATGTTTCAAGTCGATAGTATAAGGTCCAAATTTAGACGCTATTATTGGTTTTTTGTAGAAACCAGCTTCGATTACTTTAAGTTGTGATTTCATTTTATTAAATAAATGGTCTTTGATTGGTGCAAGTGAAACATCAAACTTAGAATAATTTTTAGCGTAACTAGTTACTGGTAATGTCCAAACTCTCCTATACACACTTGTATCTCCATCATATTCTTTATTTTCAAACTTATGTAAAAAGTCCAGATAATCTTTATCAACATGTTTGAAGTTATTAGTGACAATTTTTTCATAATCATACCAAACAGTTTCCAGAGGTTCTATGGGTCTAACGTTTTCTTTTCCGTCTTGACCTATTTCTGTAACAGTACCCCTAGTATCGAATCCACATAATACAAACCCATATTTATCTTTATTACCTTCTAAAGTAGAAATTCCTGATAAAAGCTTTAGGTCATGAAGATGTGATGATCCACCTAACCAACCAAATCTCAATCTATCACTATCAGTTGTTTTTTCTTTAAACTGATCTTCCATTGGGTCAATACAGTTTGGGATGACAAAAACATTTTTGTTAATCTTAGAAATTTCATTTTTGAATATTTCAGTAGTTGTCATAACATATTTGGCAGATTTTAAGTTTTCAACGATTTGTTTGTGGAGACCACTTTTTAAAACTAGGTGATAAGCCGGATGTTCTTTAGTTGGTAACCAATAATCATCTATATCACAAATTGTTACAATACCTAGGCTATTTAACATGTTTATAGTCCTTAGGCTAATTTCTTGATTTCTTGTAATTTGTCTATGAAAATGTACGATCTGATATTTTTTCCAGTATTCAAAATCATTCACTTTAGGTTCATAGTCGATATCGACATTAAATTCATCACCATAAAGTTCTTGTAATTTCGTATGTGGATCTACTGACCTAAATTTACCCACACCGGTCTTATCGGAGGGTAATACTAAAACATTAATCTTACTCATGTAATATACTTTTCAAGAAAGTATAAGACATTTCTTTTAATAAGTAAAAATTTTGTTACTTAATTTTTTTTACTTTGGTTACCATTCCCTGAAAAATGTGATTTCCTACTTTAAACGTGATTTTGTCCTTTGGTTCACCTTCACCCTCACTTAAGATAACCTTATTGGATAACTCTTCTTTGAGTACATCTTTGACCGTATCCCTTACGACATCTCTTAACATGTCCCTAAGATTAGAATTTGTTACGGGTTGATTATTTTCAACTACCGTTTCAGTTTCTTTTTTATTCTGTCTAATTAATTTTGCAGCCCCTTCGATAATATCATTACTTAAGTTTACAGATGTTTGATCAGGTTTCTGTATAGGGTTTTCTACCATCAATTTTTTTATTTCGTCAGGTAAGTTTGAACTCATTACAGACTCCTCACTTATATTTCTACTCATTGGGTCAACATTAGGCTGGGTATAATTAATGTTTGGTTGACTAACTGATGATTCATTTATGTCGTAATTTGGTAATCCCTGACCACTATTTGGGATTCCTTCATGTCTATCCATGATTTTTTTTGATATTGCTAATTTTTGCATTAAAGATTGATCCATATTAATCGAATTTTGCGTTTAGAATGATTGAGTTCATACTTTTATCACCCCCAGGATTATATCCTGGACGTTGTTCTGAAAAATTATCAAGAGTTGTCTTATATGTAAATATTTTATCTACTCTAAATAATCTCCATCCAGGTAAGGGTTGCTCACCTGTAGTTGCGGTATGGGAAGAACCTTCCGTATCCCATGCCCTTAGTACAAGGTTATTTGACTTACTTCTACCTAAACAGACAGGTTCGATAATTCTTAATCCTTTACCCCCCGGTTCGTCCCCATCGTAATATATTTGCGTTACAACTTTATCCCTAATACTTTTTTCAATATCAGAAATACTAGCAATTTCTAGTAATAACCCTTCTAACGTATTAATTAAATTCATACGTTTGCTAATGGTCTAGAATTACCTCCAGACTCATTTGTCACATAATAGGGACTTCCTTGAGAATATCTATTAACTTTGATTTCACTATTTCTCTCATTAATATCAGTTTGTGTTCCACCTTTGTTGTTGTAAATATCCAAAAACTTGGAGGTACCTCTACCTAATTCATCACCATCTGCAACAGCGTCTGGGTGTCCAGAAGAATAATTATCAGACTCAGGTGAAAAATCATTTCTAGGAAATAACTTACCTCTTTCACCAGCCGCAACCCTAGTCAACTCATTATCAGGTTGCTCAAAGCTCAGTTTATCGTTTTGTTTTGCCATTTTAAGAATGTATTAATTTATTTATTTTATTAATTTGTTCAATAACTCGAACATCAACATCTACATTTTTATTTTTTTTAGATTGGTCAACATCGTTTCTCATATATTCTAGTTGATTGTTAACCCAATTCTTACATAAATCCCCTCCATTTAACTTATACGAATCAGATCCAGAATCATTAGTATCAAACCAATTTTTCCATCTCTTAATAACAGGATAAGTCACATATTTTTTTTCTCTTAATTCTTTATTCCTATTGAAACCTTCAACATTACTATTACCTTCACATGAATCATATTCATTTTGTAAATGAGATAGAATTTTCTCAGGAATTCTAATTTTACGATTATAAAGTTCTTTATTCATTTTCAAACATCTTAATTAGATCGATCATGGATATTCCTTGCGTTTCTGCCATATTTTTAATTGAACGTATATTTCGTTTGAGTATAGAGTCCAGACCATCAGATGACTTATCCGATCCTTCTGATTTTTTTAAAATAATATCTTCAACCATTTTAGAAACCTCATCCACAGAGTATTTTTTTTCTTTTAAAATAATTTCCTCTTTACCGTCTTGTAGTCCAAATTCTTCAGCCCTATCTTCAGCGTCTTCCTTATCTAGACCCAGTTTTTTATATAAAATATTCACAGTATCGTCAAAGTCTAACTCTTGCCAAGTTTCATCCCAACCGAATGCTTTGGACATATCAATTTCTTTAGTAGTTTCTTCACCAACATAAGTTCTATATCCTCTAACTAATGGGTCTTGAGTTTGTCTACTCATTGCCACAATTTTATCAAGTATCTCACTACCTTTAGCGGAGACCATAGGATCTAAAATTGGTACACTATCTGAGGACATTGTCCCATCAAAGTCTATCAACTCATCTAGTTCTTCTTTTGATGAATTTATCTTTTCTTGTAATTCAGAATTTGATTTACATGGTTTCCATGCATTTTTCCTGACTCTATGTGTTCCTTCACATCCAATCTTTTTTGATTCATTTTCTGCCAATTCAGAAGTTCTATGTAAATAAGATTTCATTTAGATACTTTATTAATAAATACTTCTTTTTGAACTATTTATCTAAAAAAACCTATGCCAAGTCAAAATATTAATAATTATGGGTCTAATAAATTTGATTTGAGAATTGATTATACTAATTATTATGACATCACCATCGGAAATGATGAGAACGATTTTGATGATGAAGTAGTTTTTGGTGTTAATTTGATTGGACAAAATGATGGTGATCGTTTACCTATCCATATTGATTTAAACTCATTTGCGTGTTCAAATAAAAGTGATATATTATGGAGCGATAATCAATTAATTCCATATATCTCAAAAAGCCATCTTAAGTTAGATAAAGATAATGATTGTTACACATCATCGACATTGTGTAATATTGGTTTAACGGGTATTGATAATGGATTAGTAGATAAAATTACAGGTCAAACTCTTTATTTTACTATGGGTTTAGACGAGTCTAATGAAATTTCTCCTTTACATTATACAAAAAAATTCAAATTAAATAATGTAAGAAGTTTTGCAAATTTTCCTAATTCTAGATTTAGTGGTAATACTAATACGGTTTACAACTTAGTCTCTAAAACACAAGATAAAGTAGGTTATTATAACGAATTATACGGTGGGTTTTATCAAGGGTTTTACAAGTTATCTGGTTATAATTTTGAAGTTTTTCCTGAAAGAGTAAAAAAAGGTTGGACCGTTGAAACAGTAATAAAACCAAGACAAAGAGAGGAATTCAATTTAGGTGTAGACGAAATTTATTTAAATGATCTATATCCAGAAAATAGTGGAACCTTTTTCTACATGGGTACTAGATCTGAAAATAAATTCTATCATACGTCCAGTGGTGAAACATCTTCTGGGTCTACAGTTAGTTGTGACGGCGAAACTATTTATTTTAGTACGGGTCTAACAGGTTTCTCAAAAGATACAAGATTTTTAAATGATGATTTTAAAACGTGTGCTTGTGCTGATACTGGAGTGACAAATAGTGATTGTATTAGAATATATCCCAGCACTGGTAATACTAAATCCATAACTAATGATTTTGACCCAGGATTAGACTTATATTCTAATGGATTGGCAGTAAGACTTGAGGGTGATCCAGTCAATCCAAAAGTCTGTGTAAAATATATTACGATTACTGGTGATTGTATTAATGGTGGAAAATGTGAAGACGATATAAATTACAAGACTGGATATTGTATAAATCAAATTTGTTCTACAGATGGAATTTATGATAGTTGTAATTTAATTAAAGATGATTGTAATCAAGCAAATACAGAGGAAAAGTGGGTGATGATGTCTATTGTTTTCGAAAGAAACGATTACATAGAAAATTGTGATCTTTTAAACTTCGGGGGTGTCGGGAGTATAAGAAAAAAATTATATCAATCTCAAATAGAAGATAATTACTCTAATTTAATTCAACCACCTCAGACACATTCTGGTGAAACACACGAAAATAAAAAAATTGTCACTTCACTGAATAGTAAGTGGTTATCAGAAAAAAATGAAAGAATAGGATCACTTAAGATTTATGTTAATGGTTATTTGTTAATGACTATCGAAAATTTTGAAGAAATAATTCCTAGAGAATTAAGGACTGAAAAAGAAAAACAGATTGGGGTACCATTCAATATATCATGGGGAGGGGGGACCCAAGGATTAAGAGAAAGTATAATTCCATTTAATACTGAAACTGTCAACGGTCCTTACATCCAAGATAAATTGTGTATGACAAACAACACTCTTTCAGGAACTTCATACTCATCAGTCACTACAAATATATTATCTGAGTCAACTTTTGGGGGTTCATTTATGGGTGCAATATCTCAATTTAGAATGTATACCGAACCATTAACCGCACCACAAATACAACACAACTTTAGAGTATTAAAAGATAGGTATGACTTATACGACTTTTGGTGTTTAGAATGTTTAGAATGTTTGACGGATTGTTTCTTTGATTATGAAACTTCTCAAGATATTTATGATTTCGACTTTGTAATAAACAAAGCATCATGTGTATTTGATGTTGAAATATTTAATGTGTAATTAAAGGTGGAATTTTACATAAAAAAAGGAAGTACATTACCAGTAATAAGTTATGAAGTTACTGAAGACGGAATAAATAATTTAGATTCTCTTTTAGGATCACAAAATTATGTATGTACGTTTTCCCTTTTACGTAAAGATGGTTCTTTTGTTTTATTTAGAAAACCCGCACACGTTGAAGTCAGAAATGAAGGTGAAAAGTTTGGACTTTTTCTTACTTATCAATTTTCGAAAAAAGAAACTTCGACAAGTGGAGATTACTATGGTCAGTTTCATTTGAATAGTATAGATGGTGAGAGGTTTTTTAAAAGGGACGGTAAAATACCTATTTTTATTTTGGACGCCATTTCTGATAACGATTTATGTTGTAAATCATCTAATTTGAAAGATGAAGAACATGTTATAACAGGCACTCCCAAAAGGACACCAACTAATACACCAACATTTACTTTTACCCCTACAAATTCTCCCACATTAACTTTAACACCAACTAACACTATAACAAACACTTTAACCAGAACTCTAACACCAACAATGACAGTAACAAATACCAGTACACTTACCCCAACTTACACACCAACCCTTACCAATACTCCAACTTACACACCAACCCTTACCAATACTCCAACATTTACTACGACACCAACTAAAACAATTACTTTTTGGGATCCATCTAATGAATCCTCGGTAAAATCATGGTGGGATGCATCGGATCAAACGACTTTGACAAACAATACTGGAGGAATTTCACAAATGAGAGATAAATCCAGTGGATTCAATTTAGAACAATTTGACCAATTAAAAAGGCCCGCAACTGGAAATACGGTTAATGGTTTAAATACTTTATCATTTGACGGTACTGAAAACATGACCACTTTCGGTAATCGAAATTTTGGAATCCTAGACGGGAATATGACAATAGTTTCAGCAATCCAAATTTTATATGTTGATGAAAAAGAGGATGCAATTTGGTCTATTAATGATCAACTATCAACATTTAAAGATATTCAACTTATTAGGAGTACTGGAAGTGGATCAAACGCCGATTATTATGGGGCATTAGATTCTAGAAATTTAGGATGGAGTGAAGCCACACAACAGTTTAGTGGTGGACCATACTCAGGTGATAACATTAACTCAGTTCAACTAGATTTTGATAATAATGAATGTAAAGGATTTATGAATGGTTCGTCATCCCTAAATATTACTGACTATATAGGACCGGTAGAGATGAATTCTTGTACTTTCGGACTTTTCACTGACAGGGGAACTACTAGGAACTTAGGTGGGACATTCTGTGAAATGTTGTTAATGACATCGAATGATGACGTAACAAGACAAAAGGCTGAGGGATATTTAGCTTGGAAGTGGGGGATGAGAGATTTGTTACCTTCAGATCACCCTTATAAGAATACGAAACCAACGATATAACAGTGGAATTTTTTATAAGAAAAAATAGTACCCTACCTACTTTGAAGATGGAGATCCCCGATCTACCATCTTTTGATCTTAATAGTGCTTTTTGTTTTTTTAATTTGAAATATACTACGACTGGTAAATACAAAATATTTAATAAACCTGCAAGAATTTTTTTTTTAGATGATCAATGGTTTATTGAGTATTCTTTTAATAAAAAAGAAACTAATATTACGGGATCATTTAGAGGAGAGTTTATAATAGAACAAAAAGATAAGAAGATTAAATTGCCTCTAAAGGATGAAATTTTAGTTGAAATAAACGAATCATTTAGTAATTCTGATGCATGTTGTAAACCTCAAGAAATTACTTTGAGTATTTTACCAGGTTTTATTCAAGTAAGTCGTGTTCCCTCGATTACTGATACTCCACGGAGAACACCAACAAATACACCAACATTTACTTTCACACCAACAAATACCATAACTAACACTCAGACACCAACCAATACGTTTACACAAACAAACACCCCGTCAGGTGGATTTACTCAAACTCCTACACTTACAAATACGTTTACACCCACAGTAACTATTACTAATACTGTAACACCAACAAATACAATTACACCCACCGTAACCTCAACTGTCACACCTACAAATACTAACACCATTAGTCCAACAAACACTCCAACGAATACTTCCACTAATACTCCAACGAATACACAAACCCCTACAAAGACTGCAACAAATACTGTTACACCTTCTATAACAGCATCTGAAACTCCAACACAAACACCAACACAGACTCCAAGTAATTCCGCAACTAATACGGTTACACCATCCATAACCTCATCTGAAACGCCAACTAATACACCAAGTAATACTGTGACAAACACTGTCACACCATCAATTACTGCTTCTGAAACACCGACTAATACACCATCTAACACGGCAACAAATACTGTAACCCCATCTATAACTGCTTCAGAGACTCCAACTAATACTCCAAGTAACACTGCCACAAATACTTTAACACCATCTATAACTGCATCTGAAACACCAACTAATACTCCAAGTAACACTGTTACAAACACAGTCACACCATCTGTTACATCTTCTGAAACTCCAACTAATACAGTAACTCCATCAATTACATCATCTGAAACTCCAACTAATACTCCATCAAATACTGCAACTAATACTGTTACACCTTCTATAACACCAACACTGGGTGCAACCCAAACAGTAACACCTTCCAATACTGAAACACCAACCCAGACACCATCTATAACTGCTTCTGAAACACCAACACAAACACCATCTAATACTGCTACAAATACTGTTACTCCATCTATAACTGCTTCTGAAACTCCAACTAATACTCCATCAAATACTACTACAAATACAGTTACACCATCTATCACTGCATCTGAAACACCAACTAATACTCCAAGTAACACCTCCACTAATACTGTTACACCTTCGATCACATCATCTGAAACACCAACTAATACCCCATCTAACACCGCAACAAATACTGTCACACCTTCGATAACTGCTTCTGAAACTCCAACTAATACCCCATCAAATACTGTTACTCCATCTATAACTGCTTCTGAAACGCCAACACAAACACCAAGTAACACCGCAACTAATACAGTAACACCTTCGATAACCGCATCCGAAACTCCAACTAACACCCCAAGTAATACTACCACTAATACTGTTACCCCATCAAACACTCCAACTGAATCTCCAACTCAAACTCCAAGTAATACCGCAACTAATACGGTTACTCCATCTATAACTGCTTCTGAAACTCCAACACAAACTCCATCAAATACTGCAACCAACACTGTTACACCATCCAACACTCCAACTGAATCACCAACACAGACACCATCTAACACTGCTACCAATACTGTCACACCTTCGGTCACTGCATCTGAAACACCAACACAGACTCCATCTAACACTGCTACCAATACTGTCACACCTTCGATCACTGCATCTGAAACTACAACACAGACTCCATCTAACACTGCTACCAATACTGTCACACCTTCGATCACTGCATCTGAAACTACAACACCAACTCCAAGTAATACCGCAACTAATACGGTTACTCCATCTATAACCGCATCTGAAACTACAACACCAACTCCAAGTAATACCGCAACTAACACTGTAACCCCATCTATAACCGCATCTGAAACTACAACACCAACACCAAGTAATACCGCAACTAACACTGTAACCCCATCTATAACCGCATCTGAAACTACAACACCAACTCCAAGTAATACCGCAACTAATACGGTTACTCCATCTATAACTGCATCTGAAACTACAACACCAACTCCAAGTAATACCGCAACCAATACGGTTACTCCATCTATAACTGCATCTGAAACTACAACACCAACTCCAAGTAATACCGCAACCAATACGGTTACTCCATCTATAACTGCATCTGAAACTACAACACCAACACCAACATTTACCCCAACTAATACCGTAACAAATACGGTTTCACCATCATCATCGGCACCAGTGACTGGATCTACAGAATTAACCCCTGATAGTGACGTATTAGTCACTAACGTAACAGTTGTAGGTAGAGGGGTATCTACGATACACGCAGCATTAGCGGATGGTAACAATGGAACTTATGGTAGAACAGTTGCCGGTGCAACTTCACAATATACATGTAGTTTGACTAATGGATCGATTCCTGCTGGATCAACTATAGATGACATTGTTGTCGAATTGAGACATGGTGGTGATGGAGGTGCACAACCAGGAAGTCAGACAGCTCGAGTAAGATTATATAAGTCATCTACACTACTTGACACTGGTTCATACACCGCTAATTTTGCTTCGTCTACTATAATCGATACTGATTTCTCTATGGATACATCTTCAGTATCTGACACCGATGTCGCAGATTTACAAGTAAACCTATTAATACAACAACCGAGAGGTGCTACCGTTGGTAACTATAGGTACTACAAGATGAGTGTAGTAGTTTACTATACAGAACCTTAAACTGTGATTTTGTGTAGGTAAAAGTAATTTTTGTTATGATAATCATTAGGGTCTGGATTAACATCAACCTTTTCAATCTCAATCGATGAAAATCTTCCTTTCAAGAATTCAACTTCTTGATCTAACTCTCCCCAAAAAAATAAATATAATTTAGTACCCTTCCTAGAAAATTTATTGATATTAAAAATAAGCGGAGTCCAATCATCTTGGTATGTGTCAAATAATATTCCATCAAAAATTGGCCAATTATCCATATCTTCAAACCAATCTTTTTGAACTATTTTTACATTATTTTTATACTTAGACCATGTTAATGCATTTTGATAAACCTGTGGGTTAACTTCATATATTGTATGAGATTCAATATTATTTTGTTGTATATAATTTGCGGATATACCCATACCAAATCCAAGTTCTAAAATATGTCCTCCATTTTCACAAACAAAATCTGAAATTTTTTTCATTAATGGTCTTTCCCACTCATGCATTATAATTCTACCATCTGGATGATATATTGCATCATCAGTAAATTTGAATTTCATTTCATGAAGACCATTATTATTTCTATCCATATTTATAAAGTATAATAAAAATATGACATTTACCAATAATGGATTTTTACATAAAACAAAATACCGACTTACCCATTTTAAAAATGGAGTTTGTTAATGACGGAAGAACTAATTCATTCAAAAATTTAAATGATGAGATAGTTAATGCAAAAATAAGATTTTCTATGTACGACCCACAGACAAATGAAAGATTAATTTTTATGGAAAATGCTTATCTAATTGATAAGAAAAAAAGTGAAAATGAATCAGAAAATCAGTATTATATTATCTACAAAAGGAAAAA
>UEXM01001759.1_pt1 | contig 15587 bp, 15 predicted proteins | sample 1796661 | NCBI WGS metagenome assembly UEXM01 (sample SAMEA4772469, study PRJEB27181) | metagenome | reverse complement strand
CCAGTACCACCAGTTCCGGTGCCACCAGTACCATCCTCATAGATGTCAAGACCGGTTATACCATCACATCCGTCACTTCCTGATGCAGAAGTAGATGGCAGTAGATCTTTTGGAGTTAATTTATTGACTCCATTAATATTCATGTACTGAATTTTATCTCTTCTTCTAAAGATAAAAGTAGTACCTGGATTTAATTTTGCGTATTTATTTGCTTCATATACCGAAAGATTGCCGACAAAACCTCTCTCAGGATCAATGTAACCGACCCTTATATCAGATTTAGTTGCAGATCCGAAGAGATTAAACGACATTATCGATTATACTTTGCCTTCATATTGTGTATTTATTATAGAAGTTCAAGGTCTTCTTGAGATCTTGGTGGTGATGCATAAGGTGTTTCTTCAGTTGATTCCAGTGGAGGTTCATTCTCCCTGTTTGTTGCGTTCTCAATAGATTTTTCACTTGGCAATGCGGAATCTGTTTGTGCAGTTCCACCCTGGGCCATACAATACTTATCTGAAACTGCCAAGTTTGGAGTTAATTCACAACCGAATACATTTAGTGATATATTAGTAAAACTAAGAGCAGAAGTCATACTGCCACTAATACCACCAAGAAGATTTGTAATATCAGAGAGAGCACCACTTACTCCTGCTAATTCATTTTGAATATCTTCCAAAAATGAATTGACATTATCCATTAAATTATTATTTGCATCATCAATTAATGTTTTATTTGCATAGAATACTTTACCAATTACATCTTCAGCATAACAGGTTCCAACTTGAGGTTGCCTCTTTACTTGATTATTCTGTGGGTTATCTACGTTCTCTCTTGCTTTTCTTTCTGCATTACCCATATCTAAGGCATCATCAAGAATACTTTGAATCATTCCACAAAGATTTCCAGTTAATTTACCATATAAACAAAGAATCAGTTCAGTAATTTTTTGTTTCATATCACCAAACATTGATCTCATATGAGTTGGTAGTGCTGCAACTGCTGCTGCTAATGCCTTGTTCAATTCTTTGAGGACATACTCCATCACTTTATCAAACATAACCTTCATGTACTTGGCAATCTGACAAGCAGCATCGCTAATTAATTTTTGTACATTTTCAATCGTGCTCGATACTGCATCAACATAACTTGAGATAGCACTGAGATATGAGTTAAGTCTTTCTGTTAGTGTCTTAATAGTTGTTTGAATCGCAGACACGGCCGACAGAATGAATTGATCAGGGTCTGGTTTCATCACAACGATACATTCTTTTATCTTTGCTTGACGTTTAGTATCTGCTGCAGTGAGTTGATGCATTGCATCAGGATTCTCTTTGGTTGGATTACCTGTGCTTGGTGTAGTTGGAGAATCTTGTTGATTTTTTAATTTTGTAACATGATCTGCCACTGCTTTCATAGCAGCGTCTTCTACTTCCTGAACCGATTTACCTTCGTTCCTTGCTGCTTCTCTGGCATCATTAGCAACCTGCAGTCCGTTAGGAATTGCACTAAGAGGTTGATCAGGTCTCAGTCCAAATTTATTAAGTTGAACTCCTGGTGGTGCTGGAGCAAGTGCTGCAGCTAACTTTGGATCCATTGGTTTTTTGACCACCAATCCATCATCAGGAGCAATTGGTTTTGCGGTTCCAGTTGCTGGTCTCTTTCCTTCAGCATATCCACTGGTAGGACTGAAATTAGATTCAGTTGTACCAATTTTCGTGGTCATTGGAGTTTGGGCATTGTGCCCCATGATTCCCATGATAACGGGGACCTGTTGGTCTTGCCCGTCCATAAAGAATCCAAAGACAAAGTTACCCTGACGGATCATGGGGGTCTGACTTGCCCCTGCTTGTCCACCACCAGCAGTGATGGGATACATGACACTCGCCCAAGGCAACTGATCCGAAGGGATAGACTCCTCTTCTTTATCATGGATACCCATGATACGAACTTTATATCTTCTACCCCATCCAGGAATACTATTTGCATCCTCAAATTTTCCAGGCAGGATGTTATCTCTCCATTCAGAGTCATCGACAACTTGTCCTAGCCACCAAATAAATTGTGTGCCTAAAAAACCGGGATCAAATAGTGCTGCTCCTTCTGCCATTAGTCGTCATATACCAGACATTCTGGTTCAGAGGGATTTTGATCACAGAATAGTTCAAGATAACTGGGATCGTGGTGATCTCCTGCTTCGATTTCTTTTTTATGATGCTCTGCATAATCTTCTAATTCATGCAACTCACCCTCAATGTGGCGACGTTGCTGTGGAGAAATAGTTGGGTCTTCAAGGATTTTCTTATCCTTTTCAATGTGAGTCTCGATGTTTTTTTCCATAGTACTATTAGAAAGTATTTGTTGTATCAGTTGCTAATCGTGATACTGTTCTTTGATATGGGTTTTGTATTCCAGGTGTCTGTGTTGGAGTTGCTGGTTTACCAGTTTGCGGTGCTTTCCCTGTTCTTCCAAAAGAATCTCTTACAAGATTTAGTTTAGTATAAGTTCCTTTTGTATTAACCAAATGACACAATGCCGATATAATATATAGACCACCAATTTGGCGGTCAATATCGTCATTCTTTGTATCCTTCTGTGCTGATGGTGCATCAAAATAGATTGCATCACCCGCATGTAATGAAAAATCACCAGGAATAGTGATCTCAATCTCAGAAGCATACAATTGATTATAACGCATAATTGCCTGATTGGTAATCAGTTCAGGTCTAAAGTTTGGATCCTTTGACTTTTCAATCTGCTGCTGACTTGATCCTGACGGTAAAGTTCCAGTATCTTTTACGATATAAGTTGTCCTTGAGAACTGTTTATTTTTACCCTGACGATTAAACTCTGGGTTCAGAACTGGTAGTTCCTTTCCCCCTTTCTTCAAAGAATCCTCGGCCCCATCATCTCCTGTAGCCTTTGGATTTAATACTTCATACTTACAAGTGTATGGATCAAACAAAACAATTCGTGTTGATTGAAATCCTGCCTGCATCTTTTCTTGAACATTGATGCGATTGTCCTTAGAGAAGGTCAATGCTTTCATATCATATCCCTCTGGAATGTTAGCACCTCTTGAGTCAGGAGTTTCATTATAGATAATCGACTTCTTCTTCTCCTGACTCAGAAGAGTATCGATTGATTTAAAGTGATATCCATTTGAAGTTTCATAGAAGAAAAATCCTGCAGTCTTTCCAGGTGTTATATCGGAGGGAGCACACTTCTTAGATAACCAGTTCAGTGTGTAGTATGGTTTCCATTGACCAGGAATCTCATTCAACTCTGTTGCATCTTCGATGTTGGTGATATCTTTATCTGTTTCTAAGAAGTTGGTCAGTATCTCTTTGACTGTTTCTGATGCCTTACCATCAAATCTTTTATTGATTCTAACCTCATCATTGAGAATATATTCCTTTGATACCAAATGTAGATTGATCATTCCCTTTGTTGTCTGGTCTGCTACAGGAGTTACTTTATTAACATAGAAAGTAAATTCTATTTGCTCTTCATTATTGTCTTTGATTTTAAAGATTACCTTCTCAGTTCCTACAATAGGAAGACCTTCTAAGGCACTCTTCTCATCAATTGAATTTCCTGAGTCGGAGAAAGTAACAGTTGCCATCACAGAGTCCTGTAGAAGACTCTCATAGTACATCAGTTGTACTGCACCATTTACAATAGATACAGTCTTACCCTGATCTTTATTTGAGAAGACATCCAGTCTCTCAATAAAAGCAGGAGTAGACTGAGCACCTGTTACTTTAGTATCTGCCATGTGTATTACCTCTTATTTCTATTTAACGCATGTAAAGAATGTCACTGAATGACTCTTTCTTAGAAGTGGAAACATTAACAGAGAGTCTCTTACCTTCATTATATCCACCTGTGGTTTGTTGTGTAGGTTGTGAAATAGGAATTGGAACGGGAATAACTTCTGCAGTTTCATAATCAGCATAAGATCTCAAGATATTGATTGCCTCATCACCTTGTGCCTTATTAAGTGCTTTCAACAATCCAGGGAAAGTTCCTTGCAGTGCTCTGGTGGAATCTGCATCAATAACATATTCTTTTCCTTCTTCACCCATTTCATAGAGACCTCTTCCCATGGTAGGTCCACCCATTCTCATAAATCCTTTAATCCTATTACGCATCTCATCGCCGCCACTGCCATACAAGTCATCATGGCTATTGAGTTTATCCAAATCCCAACGTTCAACACCTGCAAGTTTACCAACTGATGATGCATCTTTAGTTTTATCAGTATCAGTACGTCCTCTTCCAAAAGGACCATAGTTAGTGTGTGCATTAACTCCATCAATATTTGATCCTGCCTCACCATGAGTCATAATCTTCTTAGTGGTAATATCATTAGCAGACCATCCCCATCCCTTGGCGATTCTTGCTGCCTCCTTTGCCATCGCAACTCTTTGTTCCTCTGTTGGCCATTGTCCAATATCAGGGTTAGCAGCAAGAGATAGTCCGACAGATCCACCACCGTTTCTATTATATGTGTGTCCACCAGTGCTTTTACCATACTCAGTTTTATTGTGCATCGTACCATCGCCAGTGAAAACCGTATGATATGGTCCACCAATACTGTTGTAATTTCCAGCAGTCCAGTGCAGATAGATAGCGTTACCTTTCTTTGTAAGTTGTCCCGAAGCCTTTCCTTGAGAAGTCATTTGTCGTGGACTTGCAGGAGTAGATTGAGATTGTTGATTATTTGTTTCTTGCGAAGTATCATTATTTGGTGCTTTCATATCTCCAAATGCAGTTCCACCTTTTCCAAATATTGCTGGGAAGAATGATGCAGCTGCATGTGGAACTAATTTGGTAGCAAAACCTATAGGATTAAACAATGGATTTAATATTGAAAAATCTGGTATCTTTTCAACCTTTCCATTTCCATCTTTATCAAGGAATGGAAGTACTTTTGCCAGTGCTATTTGAAGTGCTCCCCACCCAGCATCAGATACATCAGTCATTGGGAAGTTATCAATTAATCTACCAAATCCTTCCTTAAAAAAGTTTACAATAAGACCACCTACATCCATAACAGTCTTAAGAGCAGTCATAAATTTCTGCCCTGCTTCTTTTACACCTCCTCCCATAGTGAGAGAGTATAACATATCACCAACGAGAACACCTATTGTCTCGCCAAGGATTGTTCCAATAACAGGAATTGGAATAAATGATCCAAGTAATCCCCCAAGAGCAGCACCTAATCCTTTAAATACTGCTTGTCCTATTGGTTCTCCTGCAAGTAATGATGCAACAGCAACAATTAGAGGACCCATTACAGGTATTTTACCAAAAGTTTTTGATACTAACTTGACTCCTTGTTTACCAAAGAGTTTAAGTCCTGCTCTCCTTCCTGCACCAGGAAGACCCTTCTTCATTACAGCACCCTTAGGTGTGCCAACATTACCTCTCAGACTTCCTGTCTGGGGTTTGGAAATAATCTTACCCTTTCTCAGTGCTCTATTAACTTCTGCCTTTGCTTGAGCAATACTCTTACCGTTTGCTCTTGCATTATCATAAATTTGTCTTGCTTCAGGTCCATGCTTCAATTGAATGGCTCTTGATGCACCTCGCGGACCTGTCGGACTCATACCAGTTCTTGGTTTGACTACAGGTTTTCCACCAGGTTTTGTTCCAGGTTTTGTTCCAGGTTTCCTTCCAGGTTTTTTTCCACCATTCAACTTTGCAGTAGTCATGCCAACAATAAGTATGGCATTGAACAGGTTTCCTAAGGCATCACCAAGTGCATTGAATCTTGTTACTGCTTCATCACCGCCCCATTCTTTTAATTTTTTCTCACTACTTTCCCATGCAGTAAATCCCCAGTTTAAGAAAGTTCCAAGACCGTCTATAATCCCAAGGAAAACATTAGATATAAACTCTACCACACCAGCAATTACTGGTATTATCTTTTGTAGTATGGGAGCAAATTCTACAAGTCTGACAAGAATAAATCCAAGCAGAACATTTTTAATAAAGTTCTTCATCCGGTCAAGGAATCCAATCTTGGGCATCTTCAGTCCAGGACCTTTTTCTTCCTTACCTTTCTTCTTAGATTCTAACTTATCTTCCTGACCAGCACGTTTCTGCTGTTCAACTTTCTTTCTCTGCTTACCTGCTCTGATTTTATCAAGTGCAAGAGATCCCTTGAGAAGAGTATTAATCTCAATACATCTTTCCTTTATAACAACAAGTGTATCTTTATTTTCTTTTTCAGAAACTGCTTTCTTCTTTACTATCGGCGTAATTCGTGTGATAGCAGTCTTTTTTATTGGGGACATTGCCCCACTTCTACTTTGAGGTAGTAACTTTTGAGAAGCAATCGCCATGTCTTACACCGTTATCCCTAAAGTTTTTATTTTCTTAGGAGAAGACATTGCAGCAGCATCAAACGCAGGAATGTCCGAAGTCTGTGACTGCTCTGTTTGTTGTTGACCCTGCTGCTGACTCTGCTGTTGCATTTGAGTATATGCAGCAGTAGAAGATGGTCTCGAAGATTTAGATACTGATGAAGTTTTTACTCCAAGTTGTTGTCTTACCTTATTATAATCAAAGGTTTGTAGTAAAGATTTATCAAATGGTTTTGTCTCACCTCCGCCACCGCCACCATCATTAGATGAACTATCAGAACTACTATCTGAAACATCATAGTTTCCAGTAAGACCACCCTTAGAAATTCCACCACCAATGCCAAAATCTTTTCTCAGTTTAGCCAGTCTTTTACCTAATTCAAAAATTTGAATCCTTCCATCACTATCAAAATCCAAACCTTTATTACCTGCATACCACTGTGCAGATTTACCTTCATGTCCCTTTGGTAAACTTCCATCTCTGGATGCAAGCACAAAGTCTTCCTTCTCTTTTACAAAAGCAGGTAAGAATGTAGCAGTATATAAATGCCCTGGAGATACTGGTCTTTCAACTCCACTTAAACTCTTCTTCAAAAACTTTTCAATGAAAGGTAATTGTTCAGCACGAGACATTCCTTTCAAAGCTTCTACTGTTGTACCTTGTGCTCGTGCTGTGCTTGGAATCATTTGAATTAGTCCAGTAGCAAGAGTATCAGGATGTTGTGCATTAGGCATCAAAGAAGATTCAGATGCCATCTTTGCCAACATATCTCCAGGATTAACACCAAGTCTCTTAGACATCTCAACCAGACCTTCTAAGAATGCGGTATCACTACCTACCTTTTGTTTTGCAGTTCCTGATAATTGTAAAGGAATATCTTTTTCTGATTCTTTCTCACCTGATGAAGTAGCACCCGTTATCATTGGTGTAGTTACTGCTGTATCAGGAACTTTAACATCTGGATATTTCTTTGAGAGTGCTGCAGAAATAGCTTCTGCATCAAATGGAACTTCTGGTTGTTTCTCTTTGGTTTGTCTATTATCTTCTGCTGGTTGAGTATCAGGAGCACCATGAACATGTCCACCAGTTTTTGCATACAAAGTTTCACCTAACATTGTGGGTCTGTTGGTTCCACCACCAGCAGCATTCATTGATGCAAGTGTACTCGAACCATATTTTTGAACTGCACCACGACTCATAACAAACTCACCAGGAGTTAGCATTGCAGGAACAGTGTCAGTTCCATGTGCCATGGCATGACCACCACCAGAAAATCCTTGTACTAAACCACCACCAGAGTACGCAGCAGTCTTTCCAGTCTCTAAGAATTTTATTTGCTCATCAATTTCTGCACCAACTCCCTGCATTTTCTGAAGGAAGTTTAAATTTGATTTCTGATCTTCAAGTTTTTTAATTTTTTCTGCAGTTGTTCCAGGTGCCGCAGCAATTTTTCTCTCCTGCTCATCAACTGTTCCTGGCATTAATTTAGGGATGACTGCACCGGCAACAAATAATCCAGCACCTGCAATTGCAGCAGCTGCTAATGGATGAGCAGCAGCAAGTTTTGCAATGGTCATCGCAATCTTAGGGATGAACTTTAAGGTCATCAAGATCATCTTAGTGATGAATCTACCTAAGGAATTGCCAAACAATAAGTATGCAGCAAGGATTGCTGGCCATGTCTTCTCTAAGAACTTTCCAATCGCAGTCAATTTTCTTTCATTGTCTGGATTTCCAATCCAATCAATTAGTTTGACAAGGAATCTACCAATCAGAATTGTTTTTATAAAATCAAATATTTTTCCAAAAAGTCCCTTGACTGGACCAAGAACTTTGTTTGCTGCCTTCGCCAAACCTTTGAAAACGTTACCTTCTAATTTGTCCTCTTTAGATTTTCTCGTTCTCCTCTCACCAGATAGTCTTTCTTGATTTGATTGTTTCTTATCAAATTCGTTCTGCTTTATCAGAGTGTCTCGAATAGACGTGACAATCTTTAGTATCTCCTCAAGTATATTACTACCTTCTTGAGGAACTGCCTTACTTATATTATCTGATTTTACTAAAGCACCTGGTTGTCTTTTTACCAGGGCACCACCACGACCTTTACCCGGTAATGATTTTTGTTGGTTTGAAATGGTTGCAGATTGTTTTTTATCTAATACATTCCCTACAAATTCTTGAAATCCTATCTTATCGTTTCTCTTTTTGAACCCTTCTTTTCTCTCTTCAGGAGATAATTGCTCACCACCAATGGTTCCTTCAGCAGTAAGTTCTTCAACATACTGCTGGTATCTTTCTTTACCTAAGAACTTAGAACCGAATTTACTTGATGGCATTCCTTTGCTTTTGTTTTAATTCTTCTTCTTCAAGATGATGTTGTAATAATGCAACGTAGATGTCTCGTTCCCAAGGCATCAAGTTTTCAATCTCAGTTAATGAATATTTATGGTACTGTATCAAAGCAAAGTTTAGTCTGTAGTAGTTCTCCAGATCCATGTGGATCAGGGCTATGCGAAAAAACCCGCAAGACCCTCAATTACTACTTCATTGTCTTTCTTTGTCTTAGGATTCTTTACCTTAATTGTATGAGACAACTTAGGCATGGTCTCAAAGAACTTCTCAATTTCCTTAAATTGTGAGGAATTCATCTGTTCAAGGAACTCTATGATTTCTTTCTTAGAGCAATCTTCTACTGCCCAAACTTCATCTTCAGTAAAAATTTTATCAATACAAGTTGCAATCAAATCAAATGATTGCTCCATAGCATTCTGTTCAGTGAAATCAAAATTGTTTTTGATAAACTGATCAAGAGATGGATACCTCATCTCCATCATGATACTGTCATCTACCTTAATCCTGTTTGTATGATCTTCGTTTTTCTGAACTTTGATGTCATCCAGATTAATTTTGATGGGAACTTGAGTTACTTCATCATCAGAACAAGTAACATTTACTTCAATCTCTTCACCAACAGACTTACCACGAATGTTCAAGAACAAGAATTCAATGTCAAATGTAGGAAGATTCTCTACCTTGATATCTTTTGTCTTGATACAATTTTTGATGACATTTTTAATCGCAGTTGTGATTTGCTTGGTATCTTCACTCTCCAAAGCAATCACAAGAACTTTCTCTTCTTTTACAAGAAAAGGTCTGTACTCGATTGTTTGTCCTGTTGACGGCAGTTCAAGTTCATATACCGGTGTGGCAATTTTAGGTAAAGGCATGATGTCCTATAGAATTTTTCAGTATTATTATTTATTAGGAAAGTCCAGATTGTATGGATCTGAGTTGGTCGTTTGCACCAAATGGAAGATTATTCCCAAATAAATTGGTGAATGATTGTAAATTAGATTGTGCTTGAACTGCTGGACTAAGTAAATTAAATGGGTTAAATGATCCCTGTGATCCAGTTTTACTTGGAGTCTTCAGTACAATGTACCTGATGTAACTCATTGAAACACTGACTTTCAGAAGAGATGATGCATCAAACGAAACTGGCATTGAATTAATTGCAATCGGGAATGACCTGATGAATTCATAAGTCAGTTGTTGTTGATAATCTCTTTCAAACTTTATCACTTTTAATCCTTGGTCAGCAATATAATCATTGGGATACTTTACCCGATAATTATAACTTCTTGATGCAAGACTTGGTGGTGCATCGGCAGTAGGGCCCCCTCCACCCGAGAACGGATTTTCATCTTGATTCTCATTCATAATAAAACTGATCCATCCCTCAAAGAAACGAATTGCTGTGTAGTTTTTAGCATCCACATAGAATGTCAGATCAATTCTATCATCAAACTGTCTTCTATATGCATGTTTCTCTGTTACACCAGTGCGATCATTATTATTTTCAAGAGTTGTTAATTGCGACCCTGGAAGACTTGCCTCAGAGCATGACAAATTTATATTATCTTGTTCAACACCAAGAAAACTTCTAAGTTCTTGAGGAAAAGAAAGTTGCACCTCAAAGTGAGAGGTAAGAGCAGGTCTTAATAATTTAGATTTAATGTCTGATACAGACCTTGGAGTAGGCATCTATAAATAATTTTTAACCTTATATATTATGTATGGCAGAAAGTATCAAGAGTAAATACAAACCATCATATCCAAGTAAATATAAGGGCGATCCTACTAACATTATATGTCGAAGTAGTTGGGAACGCAAGTTTTGTAGATGGTGTGACTTGAATGAAAATATTTTACAGTGGGGTAGTGAGGAATTTCACATTCCATACATCTCACCACTTGATCGTAGGGTTCACAAATACTTTCCAGATTTTATTATTAAAGTGAAGGAGAGCAATGGTCAAGTCAAGACTTATGTTATTGAGGTGAAACCCAAGAAGCAAACAAAACCACCAGCAAAGAGAAAAAAAGTTACTCAGTCATACATCTATGAATGTAAGACCTGGGAAGTAAATAAAGCAAAGTGGAGAGCTGCTCAAGAGTTTTGTGAAGATAGAAGAATTGAATTCAAGATCATCACAGAAAACGAGTTAGGTATTAAATGAACCGTATCGAACCCATAAAACAAGACATTCAATCTGAATCTGATGTGAATGACAGAATGGAATTGATAATGTATGCACTGAATGATACTGTAGCACCCATACCAGAAGAAGGAAATATCTGCACCTTTAAATATTATGCAAAGACTCCTAATCTTGAATACGATCAAAATCCATTGGTTGCAGTAACTGATATATTTGCTTGGGGGTTTCGTGGAATCAACTTTCATCACCAAGAGTATAGACAATATACCTGGGAAGAGTTAGGAACTCAAGTATACATAGTACAACAAGATGAACTTGATGATCTACTCTCATTACAATACGGAAAATTTGTCCTAAATAAATAAAAAGTATTTTAATGGCATCTTTCAGTCAAGGAACAGCAGAAGAAGTAAAAAGTGGTGCTGCTCAATTCAGACCAGGTGCTATTGTATCAAAGCAACAAGCTACTTTTGTTGGCAGGAAAACAGAGAAACGTGGAAGTAGAACCGTCACGACAAAACAAGGTACTAAAATATATCATAGAGCAGTAACCTATGTTAATCAAAACGAAGATGGAACTGTAAGTGGTGGAGATAGAGTAATTTATATTGAGAAGAACGGTACGTTCCAACCAGCAGCAGTATCAAAAGATGGAGGAAAAACATATTCATTCTCAGATCCAGACTATCCAACAATGGATGGTGTTGCCGGAGCAGTTCTTCAGAATGAATTAAATACTCCTGATGGTGCAATACATAAAAATCTTGATGCACAAATTAATAGATCATTAGATGATGCAGGAATACCAAAAACTCAAAAGAAAAAATTAATAGATTCAATTAAAAACAATGCTGATCAGACAGACGATGATTCAACACCAGTTGATACTTCTACCTCTCCATTAGTTTCAAGAGATATTCCAGGCCGGAATAATGCACGACCTTCTTTTGGAAATTATATCTATCCAATAGATCTTGGAAAGACAAAGCAGGATGTAATTAAATTTACAATGCTTGAATATGTTCCAAAAGACTTTAACCAGAGTGGACAGTTTGGATTCTCTGATAGGGATACTTTTAGAGATAGAGATGGTAAAAGAAATGCCATAGGAACTGTTATCTTACCAATCCCTGGTGGTATTCAAGACAATAACTCTGTCAGTTGGGCGGGACAAAACATGAATGCCCTTGAGGCAGGTCTTGCTAATGTTGCACTCAATACTATTGAACGCGGAGTAAAGGGTGCAGGAGATGCAACTAAGGGAGTTTTAGATGCACTTAAAGGTGGTGGTGGTGAAGCAAAAACTGCAATCGCAAATGCCTTTGCAGGGATGGCGACTGGAACAGGTGGTCAACTCTTAGCAAGAACAACTGGTGCAGTTATCAATCCTAACCTTGAACTTCTTTTCTCTGGTCCTTCACTCAGAACATTCTCCTTCTCATTCAAAATGAATGCAAGAGAAAAAGCAGAGAGTGATGAGATTGTAAAGATTATTAGATTCTTTAAGCAAGGTTCTGCAGTACAGAGAAGTGCATCGCAGTTATTTCTTAAGTCACCTCATAGTTTTGGAGTGCAATATCTTCATAGAGGTCCTGGAGACAATACAGAAAACAGATTTATGGGTAGAATAAAAGAATGCGCTCTTCAATCTGTCGGAGTCAACTATACACCTGAAAATAACTATGCAACTTTTGAAGATGGTGCAATGGTATCATATCAAGTCACACTAAACTTCGGTGAACTTGAACCCGTATTCTATGATGATTTCACAAACATCGATCGTGATACTGATACTCACATAGGTTTCTAAAATGTCAAATTACTTCAGTCAAATTCCAGATTTTGAATATGTTAGCAGACTTCCTGATGCGAAGATCTCTGATTATATTCAGGTAAAAAATTTATTTAAGAAAGGAAAACTGAGAGAAGATATCTTCCAAAGTGTTGCTGTCTTTGAAAAGTATCAAATTAGAGGTGATGATAGACCAGACAATGTAGCATTTGATTTTTATAGAGACTCTAATTTAGATTGGTTGGTTCTCACATGTAATAACATTATCAACGTTCAAACAGAATGGCCACTGAGGCAGACAGATTTTGATCGATATATGCTTGATAAGTATGGAGACTATGATACCCTTTTCAATGGTGTCCATCACTATGAAACCACAGAAATAAAAGATGGTAATGGTGTTGTTGTGATGCCAGCTGGTCTCAAAACTGATTCTACATTTGCTTTTTCATATACAGATAGTAGAAGTGATACCCTGTTCAATTTATCTAATATTGCAACATCAGTCACCAACTATGCATATGAAGCACAAGTTGAAGATGATAAGAGAAATATATTTTTACTGAAGTCCAGATACCTCAATATTATTCGTGATGATTTAGAGGAGATGATGACATACAGAAAAGGATCCAGTCAATATAAGACTGAATCCTTGAAAACTGCTGATAATCTCAGGTTGTTTATTTAATTAATAACTGATTATATTTCATTGGAAGTATTTGTCCATCCTAAGTTTGATGTAATACATTCCTAACAACCAGACGGAGAAGAGAAATCCTTCTCCGTAACTCATGGTGTTCCATGCATGAACTGCACTATCCATTATTCTTCAGCAAGTTTTTGGAAGTAGGACAGAGCATCATCCTCATCAGAGTCATTAGACTTGGTGGTGATGTCTGGTGCATTGAAGTCAGCAGCAGGTTCAGGTTCCTTTGACTTGAAGTCAGGGGTGAAAGATCCGCGACCCTCACTCTCACTTTCCAGTTCCTCATCATAGCGACGTGGTGTAGACTTCTGTCCCAGTACCATCTTAAGACGGTTCTGCAGTTGATCATAGTCTTTGAACTGATCTGCAGCAGTCAGGGCAGTAAGGGAGTACTCTTTTTTCCACAGGGCTTCAAGAGCATCGTCATCATCCAAGAGTGGTGCAATGCGATCAAATTCAGACGAGTCATAATTCCAATAACCTTGAACCTTCTTAATCTTCAGTTTGAAGTTAGCACCCTGCCAGAAGTCAAAGGGATTGATTGGACTCTCATCCTCAAATTCAGGTTGCATTGCTTCCATGATCTTGTCAAAGATCTTCTTTCCATACTTGAATAGGAAAACTTTACCTTCGTTATGAGGGTTTGTCTTATCCTGCACAACATAGATGTTGCTGTAGTAGGAGAGTTTACGCTTCTGCTTACGAACAGTATCTTTATCGGTTTCGTTACCGCTGTTCCACAGTTCGCGGTTATATTCACCAAGAGGATCCTTCTGACCAATGGTAGTCAGAGAGTTCTCGATGTACCAACCACCAGGACCTTGAAAGGCATGGGAGTACATCTTCGCCCAAGGAAGTTCTTCTTCGTTAGGGGCAGGGAGGAAACGGATGACTGCATAACCGTTGCCAGTCTTGTCCATTTCAGGTTTCCAGAGACGGTCATCTCCACCGCTGCTGGTATTGTTCATCTTCTCAACTTCCTTGACCAGTTTAGAGGTCAGAGATCCAAGAGAAGATTGCTTTTTAAGATTTGCGAAAGACATAGGATTCGTTTTGTTTGTACGTATTTGGCTTGTGTGTACTCCAGTATTCTACATGTCGGAGTCGTTGTCGTCAATACTCTTCTTCATCACATCAAGCATTTTTTCCATATTGGAAAAAACGACATTCATATCAACATCAGATGAGAGTCCCATCAGTTGGGCAGAGTCAAGAATGTTTTGTTTCATCAGTTTTGCTTCTGGGTCATCAGATAAACTCAAGCGAGTATAGAGAATCTTTTGTTTCTCTATCAATTTTCCCATAAGTCTAACATGAAAAAGTTTTTCTTCCTTATTCATGCTTGGAAATTTGAAGACGTTAGTATAAACATCTTCCTGCAATTCACTGATTTCGGTCATCTCTGCACGGACGACCTCTGAATCAAAGAAACTCATTCTTCTTCAGACTCCTCCTCTTCAGATTCTGGTTCGGCATTTGCCTCTTCAATTTGTTGAAGTGCATCAATCGCACCAAGAACTTTTAGATAAGTAGTGCGAAGTGTTTCAAGTTGTTGTTCAAGCTCAACTCTCTGCTTGAGCAGATTTTCTAATACTTCAGAATTACTAAGTGCCATGGACCATCTCCTTCAGAATTTTTTTGTAGTGGAATACATCGATATTTAGGAATGGAGAATACTTTCGCATTCTCATACTGACGGTTTCCCACACCGGGTCTGTCAGTTTTTTATCATAGTCAGTTCGATAACCAAGTATCTTATCACAGATTACCATTGTCTCAAGTGAAATGTCTCCGCTGAGATATTCCTTGAGTATTGGTGAGTGCCCATTTGAACTTGCAAAAGCATTATTAATATCTCTATTAGCAAGCACGGACCCCATCTCTTCTTTAAAAATATAAGAAAGAGATTGTGTTCTTCGTTTCCATGAGGTATATCGGCCCTCACCTTCTCTGATCATTTCACCAATCCACAGCTTACCTGGGTCAGTACAGGTAACAAAATTGGAAATGAAAAACTCAATAACTTCTTGATCAGATTTATTACGTGATAATTTCTCAAACCAGAATCGATCTTTTCTTTTATAAAAAGATTGTACTGTTGCACGACTCTTACCACAATACTTGTGATAGTCATATTTCTCTTTCGTGAAGTGATTCTTCAAAGAGAGATACTGCTTATATGCGTCAAAAGGCATCATGAAAAAAGTAATAG
>UEXM01001965.1_pt1 | contig 15630 bp, 17 predicted proteins | sample 1796661 | NCBI WGS metagenome assembly UEXM01 (sample SAMEA4772469, study PRJEB27181) | metagenome | reverse complement strand
CTGTGTTGGAATGGATAAAGAGAATGAGTGATACAGAAAAGCCTGTAGCCTTGAGTATTAATGAAAATAGCTTTGAACTTATATTAAGGATACTAGGCAATGAGTTTATTGCTATCCGTATAGGCTCGACAAACTTTAGCGGTAAGCTAATAGCCGGTAGCATTCTTCTACTATTTTTTACCTTTATGTTACTAGAAGTATTTGGACTGTCTAGGGTGTTAGGTATTGAGTAATGCCAACAAAGCTAAGTGAAAACACAGAAGTTGCGTTGCCTCTACGTAATATCATAAGCATGGTCGCTGCTGCATCTGTGGCAACGTGGGCATACTTTGGTATTATAGAAAGATTGAACCAGCTAGAAACGAACATCACTATGATGAAGTCAGACTTGGAACAGAACACAGAGTTCCGTATTAAGTGGCCTCGTGGTGAGATGGGCAGCTTGCCAGCAGATAGCGAACAGTTTATGCTTATCGAACATATAGCCAGTGAACTAGAAAAACTACAGAATGAAATAGAGGGCGGTAAAGCACCGTATGATCAACAACAAAAACTAACGCTAGAATTTTATGAGAAGCGTATCACTAACTTAGAAGAAAACATAGAGAAGCTAAGAAACGGCGATGATTGAACTTACTTTCGTATTACTGTTAACTATGGGTAGTGAAAAGGTAGAGTACACTCCGTATCAATCTTTATCACAGTGCCTATCGGTAAGACGTAAGATAAAACGCAACATAGGCCCAACTCGTAACTTTGATGAGAAGTGGTCATGTAGGGAACTTAAAGTTAAGATAAGCGAAGACACTGGTGACATATTAGAAATCGTAGAAGAATAACTTAGGAACCAACCAACATGATTGCCGAAACCCTAGCAGGTATAGCACTAGTAAAGAGTGCCGTAGATGGAATTAAATCTGCAATAGGTACTGCCCAAGATATTGGCGATATAGCAAGTCACATAGATAATCTCTTTGAAGGTGAAAAGCAGGTACAACAACAACGTGCTAAGAAGTCTGGTACAGGGCTAGCAGATCAATTCGGCATCAAAACTGTAGCACAAGAAATGATTGACGCTAAACTTGCAAAAGAAAAGATGCAAGAGATGGCTACTATGATTGACATGCGATTTGGTCACGGTACGTGGGCAGGCATTGTAGCGGAACGGGCAAAGAGAATACAAGAAGCTAAAGAAGCAGCGTTAGTAGCAAGACGTGAGGCACTTAAAAAACAACAAGAGTTTATGGAAACGGTAAAGATTATACTTGCTATTATTGTAGTTTCTGGTCTCGCACTTGGATTTATTGTTTTTGCACTCACTGCTTCTGCTATGGCCTATTCATTAATTACTTGACAATTAGAAATATAAGTGGTATAACTGTATTATGAAAGCATCACAGAAAAGTCTATCCAATTGGACTAAACAAGATTGGAGAACCAAAAGTGGCAAACCCTCCAAGCAAACAGGTGAGCGTTATCTTCCGGCATCAGCGATTAAAGCCTTATCGCCAGCGGAATACTCAGCCACCACCGCTGCTAAAAGAAAGGGAACTGCTGCTGGTAAGCAATTCGTCAAGCAGCCTAAAAGTATATCAAAGAAAACCGCTAAATTCAGACGAGGACGATAATGCTTAACTTACTGATAGGACCAATAGCAGAGATTGCTGGCACATGGATGTCAGGCAAAGTAGAACAGACAAAAGCTAATGCGCAGACTAAAGTAGCCAAAGCACAAGCAGAAGCTGTAGTCATGCAGAAAAAAGCTACTGGCGAGATTGATTGGGACTTGGAGATGGCTAAAGGGTCAGCTAACTCGTGGAAAGATGAGTGGCTGACTATTTTGTTTAGTATCCCACTTATACTAGCATTCGTGCCGGGGATGGAAGATGTAGTTGCCAATGGATTCGCAAGACTCAACGAAATGCCTGAATGGTATCAGTACTCACTTGGAGTTATCGTTGCGGCTTCTTTTGGAGTTCGTTCAGCAACTAAATTCTTTGGAAAGAAATAATGGCTGCAGAGAAGATACTTGAATGGCAAATCCTACCAAGATTTATGATGCTGATAATGACGCTTATGAGTTGGCGTGTAGTCGAGTGGTTCATGTCCTTACCAGAACCCAGTGCAGCACAGGCTGGTTTAGTATCTGTGGTAACTGGCGCAATGACAGGGGCGTTCGCCGTGTGGATGAACCACGAAGGAAAGCATCCTGATCAACCTAATCGCAGAGTTAAAGAGTTACGCAAATGAAATATCGCAGAGAAAACTTTATTGAGAAGCTAATAGCGCATGAAGGTTTGCGTTTACAGGTATATCAGGATACATTAGGAATTGATACAATTGGTATCGGGCGAAACCTAGAAGACCGTGGTATCACAAGGGAAGAACTAGATGATCTAGACATTCCTACTATTGAACACGTGTATCAATATGGTATCACAGAAGCTGATGCGGTCTACCTAGCAACGAATGACGTGCAGATTGTCGAAGAGGAACTGGTTCGTGCGCACCCTTGCGTAGAACAGCTAGACAGTGTACGTCAACTTATCTTAATGGATATGGCATTTAATATGGGCGTACCACGTTTGTGTAAGTTTAAAAATATGTGGAGTGCTATTCACGAAGAAGATTATCCTACCGCAGCAAAAGAAATGCTTGACAGCAGGTGGGCAAATCAGGTAAAATCACGTGCAACAAAACTCGCTAATGCAATGCACAACGGAGAATTTTAATGTGGCCCTACAACGAGGAAGAAGATAAATGGCTAGACAACTAACAGAACGGCAGCAGAAGTTTCTGGATGTCTTATTTGATGAGGCTGGTGGTGACATGGTTGCTGCCAAGAAACTGGCAGGGTATGCTGACACTTCTAGCACTGGTGAAATTATCAAGGGTCTTAAAGAAGAAATACTTGAGGCGACTCAAATGTATATGGCACGTAATGCGCCGAAGGCGGCGATGGCAATGACAGGTGCATTATATGACCCGACTGAGTTGGGTATTCGTGATAAGATGTCTGCAGCTAAAGAACTGCTTGACCGTGTAGGTCTAGTGAAGACAGAGAAGATGCAGGTAGAAGCAAGTGGCGGCGTTATGCTTATGCCACCTAAAGCTATTGTGGAAGACGATGACTAGAAGCATAGGCAAGTGGAAGCTACCACAGCCAACAGATATTAAAGAAGAAAACGAATGGATACCTATACCACGTATTGCACGTACAGTACCCTTCGGATATGAACAGGATGATGAAGACCCCGACATTCTTCAACCTATCCAAATTGAATTGGACTTGTTAGAGAAGGCTAGATCGCACGTAAATCAGTATAGCTATCGTGAGGTAGCCAATTGGTTGAGTACGCAGACTGGCAGATACATCTCGCATGTAGGTTTAAGGAAACGGTTAGCTAATGAACGACAGCGTAAGAACAAAGCTGCAAGCCTCCGCAAGTGGGCAGAATATGCGGAAAAGGCAATCGCCAAAGCGGAAGAAATCAGTAACCAAAGAACAGGCTCAAGAAAAGCCGAAGGTTGAGATTCAAGAAGTAGCATCACGTGACTATGATAGCAGTTCTATTGAAGAACATGCTAACGTGCTATTCAAGCCTAACCCCGGCCCACAGACTGATTTCCTAGCGGCAGCAGAACGTGAAGTACTTTATGGTGGATCAGCGGGTGGTGGCAAATCGTATGCTATGCTTGCAGACCCATTAAGATACATGGGGCATCCAGCGTTTAGTGGATTGCTGCTTCGTCATACTACAGAAGAATTAAGAGAACTTGTATTTAAGTCACGGGAACTCTACCCTAAAATCTGGCCGGGGATAAAATGGTCAGAAAGAAAGATGCAATGGACTGCACCATCGGGTGCAAGATTGTGGATGTCATACCTAGATAGAGACGATGACGTGTTACGTTATCAGGGTTTGGCATTTAGCTGGATTGGTTTTGACGAACTGACTCAGTGGAGTACACCGTACGCTTGGAATTATATGCGTTCACGATTACGTTCTACCGCACCTGACTTGCCTATATACATGAGGGCTACGACCAACCCCGGCGGTAGAGGTCATCATTGGGTCAAGAAAATGTTCATTGACCCTGCACCATATAATAGGACATTCGATGCAACAGACAGCGAAACAGGCGAAGTACTCAGATACCCATCAGGACATAGCAAGGCTGGAAAGGCTTTATTCAAGAGAAGGTTCATACCAGCAAGACTTTCTGATAACCCGTACCTATCTGAATCCGGTGACTACGAAGCGATGCTTCTTTCTATGCCGGAACAGCAACGTAGGCAACTTCTTGAAGGCGACTGGGACATTAAAGAAGGAGCCGCCTTTACTGAGTTTGATCGGAATGTTCATGTTGTTGAGCCTTTCGATATTCCTAATAACTGGGTCAAGTTTCGTGCTTGCGATTACGGGTACGGTAGCTATAGTGGTGTTGTGTGGTTTGCCATTGCGCCTAATGAGCAACTTATCGTATATCGAGAACTATACGTTTCTAAAGTCCTTGCCACAGACTTGGCAGATATGATCCTTGACTTAGAGGCTGGTGACGGTACTATTAAGTACGGCGTTCTGGATAGTTCTCTTTGGCACAAGCGTGGTGACACTGGCCCTTCTCTTGCTGAACAAATGATTAGCAGAGGATGTCGTTGGAGACCATCCGATAGAAGTAGAGGCAGTCGTGTTGCCGGTAAGAATGAAGTACACAGACGTTTACAGATAGATGAATTTACAGAGGAGCCTAGACTTGTTTTCTTTAATACTTGCACAAACCTCACGGCCCAACTTCCCGCCATACCGTTGGACAAAAAGAATCCCGAAGATATCGACACTAATTCGGAAGATCACTTGTATGATGCGTTGAGGTATGGTATAATGTCAAGACCAAGGTTTAGCATTTGGGATTACGATCCAGCAGGCACACCTTCTACTGGTATGCGTGTAGCAGACAGTACATTTGGATACTAAGGAAAAAATTATGGCTGATGATGAAATTATGATTGAAGACGATGCTATTGCATTAGAAGACACAGATGATACTACTGTAGTAGATGCTGACGTATCTTCTATTATCCCATTCATCATGGAACGCTATAACCGTTCTGAGGATTATCGCTATCAAGATGAAGAGCGTTGGCTACGTGCCTATCGTAACTATCGTGGTTTGTATAGTCCAGAGGTACAGTTTACTGAAGCTGAAAAATCTCGTGTATTTATTAAAGTAACTAAGACTAAAACACTAGCTGCTTATGGCTCTATTGTAGATGTTTTGTTTGCTAATCATAAATTTCCTTTATCTGTTGAGCCTACTGAATTGCCAGAAGGTGTAGTAGAGGATGTACACTTTGATCCAAAAGAACCAGAGCAAATGCAGAGTGATTCTAACGTAAGTCCGTATGGATTTGCAGGAGATGGTAACGATTTAGAGCCGGGTGCTACAGCAAAGACGTTACAAGAAAAACTTGGCGTAATGCAGAACAAGCTTGAGCCTATTCAGGATAAATTAAAAGAAGGGCCGGGTAGAACACCTACAGCTATTGCATTTAGTCCAGCTATGATTGCTGCAAAGAAAATGCAGAAGAAGATACATGATCAGCTAGAAGAGTCGGGTGCTAACAAACATCTACGCAACTCTTCATTTGAGATGTCTTTGTTTGGCACAGGTGTAATGAAAGGCCCATTTGCTATTGACAAAGAGTATCCTAATTGGGATGAGGATGGCAACTATGATCCACTATTTAAAACAGTACCACAAGTATCTCATGTATCAGTTTGGAATTTTTATCCTGACCCAGATGCAAATAACATGGATGAAGCGCAGTATGTAATTGAGCGTCACAAGATGTCACGTACACAATTACGTAATCTCAAGAAGCGTCCGTACTTCCGTGGTAAAGTAATTGATGAAGCCATTAACATGGGTGAGAACTACAGTAAAAAGTATTGGGAAGATGACTTATCAGACTATGCACCAGAGCATGGCATTGACCGTTTTGAAGTACTTGAGTATTGGGGCATGGTTGATGTCGAGATGCTTGAAGATCAAAACGTAGACATTCCAAAGGAGTTAAAGGACTTTGATGAACTACAAGCTAACGTATGGGTATGTAATGGTAAACTACTGCGCATGGTGCTTAACCCATTTAAGCCTAGCCGCATTCCTTATCATGCTGCGCCTTATGAACTAAATCCCTACTCATTCTTTGGTGTAGGTATTGCTGAGAACATGGACGATACGCAGACACTGATGAATGGTTTTATGCGTATGGCTGTAGACAATGCTGTATTGTCGGGTAACTTGATTGTAGAAGTAGATGAAACTAATTTAGTACCGGGTCAAGACTTGTCATTGTATCCCGGCAAAATATTCCGTAGGCAGGGCGGCGCACCGGGTCAGGCAATCTTTGGTACTAAGTTCCCCAATGTCTCACAAGAGAATATGATGCTCTTTGATAAGGCACGGCAGCTTGCTGACGAAAGCACAGGCTTACCATCCTTTGCACATGGTCAGACGGGTGTATCTGGTGTAGGCCGTACAGCATCAGGCATCTCTATGTTAATGGGTGCTGCGTCAGGTGGCACTAAGACTGTCATCAAGAATGTAGACGATTATCTCCTTCGTCCTTTAGGCGAGGGTTTCTTTCGTTTTAATATGCAGTTTGACTTTGATCCAGAAATCAAAGGAGACTTAGAAGTTAAAGCACGTGGTACTGAAAGCCTGATGGCTAATGAAGTACGCAGTCAACGGCTCATGCAATTCTTGCAGATTGCAAGCAGCCCAGCACTAGCACCTTTTGCTAAGTTCCAGTATGTAATCCGTGAGATTGCAAAGTCAATGGACTTAGACCCCGACAAAGTAACTAACAATATGGACGAAGCAGCCCTTCAAGCAGAGATTATGAAAGGGTTCCAACAGCCAGCAGGACCAGAGCAGGGCGGTATGACACCACCAGCAGGTGCTGATGCAATGGACCCTACTGGTGCAGGTGGCGGCTCAATGGGCGTAGGACAGGCTCCTGTGCCGGGTGAACAAGGATTTAGTGCGAATGGACAAGGAAATACTCAGCAAGCTGAAGCCGCTGGTCAGCAACAACCGCCAATGGGACCACTTCAGTAAATACTTAGATGTGCTAATTGAACAGCAGCATCGTACATTAGAGCAAGGCGACAGCACTATTTTAATGCATCGTGCGCAAGGTGCAATAGCTGTACTACGCAATATTAAAACTTTAAGGGACGCTATCAATGGCTAGACGTATGGCAAAACAAATGGAACTCTTTGAGCCAGTAGAACGTGGGTTCGATGAAGGTGGTCTTATGGATGAGGGTGGCACAGTAGACCCTGTATCTGGTAATGATGTACCACCCGGTTCTACACAAGAAGAAGTTCGTGATGACATTCCTGCCCAACTCAGTGAGGGTGAATTTGTTTTTCCTGCAGACGTAGTGCGTTACATTGGCCTTGAAAACTTAATGCGTATGCGTCAAGAAGCAAAGCAAGGCTTGGCTCAGATGGAAGCTATGGGTCAGATGGGTAATAGTGAAGAAGCTACTGTAGAAGATAACTTGCCTTTTGATATGTATGACCTTGACGTAGAAGATGATGCGGTAGAAATGGCACAGGGTGGTATGCCTATGCCTGAAGATAAATCTGGACTAGTAGAATACATGGGTCAACGTGTTTTCGTTGGGGATGTAACAAACATTCCGAATGGCTATGAAGATAAAATCAAGGTGATTAAAAATGTCTAAAACTAAAGATTTAAACACTCAAACTGCTCAGGCATTTCAGGTGGGGGGTTACGTAGCACCCACCGTTCCTACTAATCCGTATAATCAACCGGGTCAGGTAAATCCACAGACAGGTACATATACACTTCCGGGTACGGGTATTGCGGGATATCAAATACCATCAGGTGGACCAACAGGCTATACACCCTATGGTGGAGCCGCACCATATTTTCAACCCGTACAGTTTACTGGTCCACAGTTTCAGACTTCTTTGCAAACAACTAACCTTCCAACCTTTGCGGAAACAGTAGGTAGTAAGCCGGGTCAATACGATGAACTAAGAACTTATGTAAATGATGCTGGTCAAATTTTACAGATACCATTTAAAGATGGTCAACCTATTTATCCAATTCCTGAAGGGTATCGTCCTCAAGGGGATCAACCTGCTGCAGAAGAGCCTACTACTACAATACCTGTTTCTACTACACCTACAAACCAAGAACAGGGTGATGGTGGTGGTGATGGTTTAGATGAAACAACAACAGGCACTTTATCTGGTTATCCGGGTCAAACAGGTTTATCTGGTTTACAGTCTGCTTTTTCAAATTTAGGCAGTTATGATTTATCAACACCCCCTTCAGAAAATCCTTACGGAATAACAGGCAGTCGTGGTTTTAATTTGGGAACAGCACTTAGTGTTGCATCGGGTAATATATTTGGTGCTTTAATGAGTACTTCTTCTACTCTTTCTGGTATTACTCCCAGCACAACAATAGGAGCATATGGTCCAACTGCTGGTTTTACTGGTACTTTAGATAGGGCTACGTTAGATGCTATTGCTACTGGCAAAGGAACATTGGGTCCATTAGATGCTAGACAACAAGGTTTTTCAATTACACAAGAACAAGCTATAAATGCTGTTGCCGCTGCTAATGTTGCAGGTTTAGAAAACATAAATGGAGTTTACGGCTATCAAAAGGGTGATGCAATTCCCGGTGTAAAAGACGGGATTATGGATTCCAAAGGTGTAGGTAGAAATGTAGCAACAGGAGCATTAACAGGACACTATTCAGACATAGAATCTTTTATAGGTAGACTGTCTATGTCAAGGGCAGATAAAGATAAAGCTGATTTTGATGCACAACAAGCTGCAGTACGTGGGCAAATGTCTAAATCACAAGCACGACAAGATGCTAGAACTGCAGCTAGAAGAGGTAGCGGTCTAGGACAACTTGGAGATAGCACTCCGGGCGATACACCATCATCCCCATCAACGGGTAAAGGTGTAGCTTCTGGAGACTATGGACTAGGTATGGGTCCACATGGTGGCGCACCATCTGCACCAGATACGCCAGACGCACCATCTGCACCTTCTGTGGGTGTGGGAGAAACAGGACCAGACACGGGTATGGGTGATGCTGGACCTAGCGATGGTGGTGGCTATGGTTCTGATGGCGGTGTAGGTGGCGGCATGGGCGTTATTTGTTTAACTGAAGACATGAAAGTAAAACGCAATGGTGTTATAGACTTTGTAACTAAAGTACAAGTAGGTGACATTATAGATAACACTATCGTTACAGAAGTGTTACATAAACATATACGTGAAGGCTACTACAAGGTCAACGGCGAGTTGAAGATTACTAATGACCACCCTGTACTTGTTAATGATTCATGGAAACGTACAGAAGACTTAGTGCTTGGTGATTACATTAATAATGTAGAAGTAACATCACTTGAGTATGTAGAGCAAGTAACACCAACAGTTTACATTGGTACAGCAGAAGACCGCTATAATGTATATACAAAAGGTGAAGTCTACACAGTGCATGGACAATACAAAAATGCACTGAAGAAAGCTGCGTAAGAGGCTTAAATCTTACAATTAGTTGGCTACTCACTCCCCACACCCGACAGTGTGGCTACAGCGGCCCCAACAAAGGAATAGACAATGAACGATACAATTATGGCAGAAGAAATGCAAGCACCAAAGAAAGTTGCATTCGCTAATCGTAAATACACTAACGAAGAAAAACGCAAGATTGAAGAAGAAGAACTAGAACAGCTAATGAAGGAACAGAAGGGTGAAGTAGAGCAAGAAACTGCTGAACCACAAGAAGAAGCTGAACCTACTACGGCAGAAGAGAAAACATTTAAGAAGCGTTACTCTGACCTACGCCGACACCAGCAAAAACAAGCTGAAGAGTTTAAGACTGAACTAGATGCAATGAAGCGTCAGCTTGAGTCCGCCACTAAAAAAGAAATGAAGCTACCTAAATCCGATGAGGACATTGAGACATGGGCAGCAGAGTATCCAGATGTAGCAGCTATTGTTGAAACAATTGCCATGAAGAAAGCAGCAGAGCAATCTACTGCACTAGAAGAACGCATGAAAGTAATTGACGAGATGCAAACTTCTGCTACTAAAGAAAAAGCTGAAGCAGCATTGATGCAGATGCATCCTGACTTTGATGAGATTAGAGACAGCGATGACTTCCACAATTGGGCAGACGAACAGCCTAAGTGGGTACAAGATGCGCTGTATGATAATGATAATGATGCTAGGTCTGCTGCACGTGCAATTGATTTGTACAAAGCTGACATGGGTATTTCTAAAAGCAAACCCACTAAAGATAAAGATGCAGCTAAATCCGTATCTACAAAGAATAGCCGTAGTAAACCTCAAGATGAGGGTACTGCTACATACCTAAAAGAGTCTACAGTTCAGAAAATGTCAGCCCAAGAATATGAGGCAAAGTCTGATGAAATCATGGAAGCCATTCGTAGTGGCAAGTTCGTCTATGATGTTTCTGGTTCTGCTAGATAAAAAAGTGTTGACAAGTAGTTATTTTTAAGTATAACTAGAGTCAGATAAGTGTAACTAGGGTAGCTACTTGGTTATACTTATAATCAGCAAACAACAATAACCCTTTCGGATTACCTGATAAACATGGCCTGTTGAATAGTTGGGCGGCCACCTAACTAGAATACACACCCTACGTTATTCAGCCTCTGCTAAGACTTGTAATGTTTGCATCTGTAAAGCTAATAACAGGAGATGGAAATGGCTTTTACTTCCGCTGCTGGATATGGGAACCTGCCTAATGGTAATTTCTCACCAGTAATTTACTCCAAACAGGTGCAACTTGCTTTCCGCAAGGCCGCTGTTTGTGAGGCAATCACCAACTCTGATTACTTTGGTGAAATCGCTTCAATGGGCGATTCAGTTAAAATCATCAAAGAACCAGAGATCACAGTTAAGGCATACGAGCGTGGTACTACAATCACTCCTCAAGACCTTGATGACGAAGACTTCAACCTGACAGTTGACAAAGCTAACTACTTTGCATTTAAGGTTGATGACATTGAAGAGGCACACTCACACGTAAACTTCCAGTCACTGGCAAGTGATCGTGCGGCTTACCGCCTCGCTGACCAGTTCGACCAAGACGTTCTTGGTTACTTGGCTGGTTACAAGCAGTCTGCAATCCACGGTACACCTAACGCAGTTAATACAACTACTAACGGTTCTGTTGCTGTTTCAACTGCAGGTACAGATGAATTGTTGACATCAATGAAGCTGACAGGTACAGACTTCAACGATGGCGGTGGTTCATTGTCTAGTGGCGAGGCAATTGCTATTAGTCCACGTACAGGCGCAGGTGCTGCTCCTACTGGTGCAGGTGACGCTAACCCACTTCAGGTTATCGCCCGTATGTCTCGTCTGCTGGATCAGCAGAATGTTGACACACAGGGACGTTGGCTTGTTCTGGACCCAGTGTTCATGGAAATCCTAAAAGACGAAGATTCACGTTTGTTTGATGCTGACTTTGGCGGTTCTGGACTTCAGAATGGCGTTGTAAGCAACAACATTCATGGCTTTACCGTCTACTCGTCTAACAATCTGCCAGCCCTTGGTACAGGTCCATCCTTTGCGGGTGCTAACTCTGCTGCCAACTTTGGTGTGATTGTTGCTGGTCATTCGTCTGCTGTTGCAACTGCAGAGCAGATTAATAAGACTGAGACATATCGTGATCCTGACAGCTTTGCTGACATTGTTCGTGGTATGCATTTGTACGGACGTAAAATTCTACGTCCAGAGGCACTTGTTAACGCCTCTTACCATCTGGCTTAAAGGGGGAATAAGACATGGCTAACATTACCGCAGTTCTACATCCCGCTTCAGGGAACTCACAGCGTGGACGCAATCCGTACTACGTTGATGTAACAATTGACCTGACCGCAAATAGCATTGCTCCCGGCGATACTATTCAGGCAATTACCGTACCTGCCAATACTCTAATCATGGGTGCTGGCTTTCAAGTTGTAGAATCTGCAACTATGAATACGGCTACAGATGCTACTGCTGCTCTTGGCTTCACTGGTGGTGATGTCGATGAGTTTGCTGCAGCACTTGACATTGACGGTGCGACTGATGGTGCTTACGCTCCACAGGTTGCAATTGATGGACTAGCACTTTCTACATCTGGCGATACAATTGACTTTGTGTTGGCAGGTAGCGGTGCTTCATTTACGGCTGGTAAGCTACGTGCTTTCGCTGTAATGATGGACATCAGCGATCAGGGTGACACGGCTGCTAACGAAGTAGACCGTGACGCACTTGCCTAAATAACATGAGGGGGCAGGGAAACTTGCCCCTTCACTTTCATTAAGGATGTAATATGGCATACGATTTTCTTGGCTTAGTAAATGCAGTGAACAGGCGGCTGAATGAGGTAGAACTCAGTTCAGCTAATTTTGCATCAGCTACAGGTTTTTATTCACAAGCCAAAGATGCTGTCAATGCATCTATTAGATATTTAAATCAGTCAGAATATTTTTGGCCTTTTAATCATACTACACAAGAAACTACACTAACAGCTAATACTAGTCGTTATGCGTTTCCTACAAACGCTAAAGTAATTAACTTTAAAACTTTTCGTATCAAAGAAAATTCTTCATTAGGTAATGCTACTACACGGCTTACAGAAATAGCTTATGAAGATTATTTAGATAAATATATAGACCAAGAATATAGTTCTTCTCTTGGTCAGGGTGTACCTACACAAGTAGCACAAGCACCTAGCTTAGAATTTATTATGACACCAGAGCCAAACAAAGCATATGAATTAGTGTATGAGTATTATACTTTTCCTACAGATTTGTCTGCCGCAACAGATGTTCCTACCATACCAGAAAGATTTCAACATATCATTATAGATGGTGCAATGCACTACGGATATTTGTTTAGAGGTAATACACAAGATGCGCTGGTTATGAAAGAAAAATTTGACGAAGGTATTAAGCATATGCGTTCTCAGCTTATCAATAGAACACCATACGTAAGGTCGTATATGCTTACTGGTGCTACAGGTGGAGCAAGTTCAGGCTTCGGTATTTAGGGGCTATCACAATGGATGCATGGCAAACCTACCCAGTTGAGTTTCGTGGTGGTCTTATAACTAATCTATCTCCGTTGCAGCAAGGTATTAATGCTCCGGGTAGTGCAAGAATACTACGTAACTTTGAACCATCTGTTGAGGGTGGCTATCGGCGTATTGAGGGTTATGATAAGTACGACAGTAATATTATACCACCATATGGCGCACCTGTTGTTCACGGAGATAGTCAAAGTGGTACAACATTAATAATAGCTGCAATACATACTACACCAGTTGCAGGTGATACTTTAGAAATAACAGGGGTTACTGGTACTTATACAATTGCATCTGGCGGTGTTACATATGATGCTACAAACAACAGAGCAACATTAACCTTATCGACAGCATTAGATAGCAGCCCTGCCAATGCTGCTGCTGTTACATTTAAAACAACAACATCTAAATATTTAGCTATTGGTGTAGCAGCGTGGGAAGATACTGCTATTGTTTGTAAGAACGCTGATATATTTAAAACAGGCGGTTCTGGATTTACAAAAATTAATGTGCCAGATTATGGTACACCTCTTGTAGATGGTGCTAGTCAAACAGGTTCTACTTTAGCTATTGATGGCTTACTTACAGCACCACAGCAAGGTGATGCATTTAAGATAGCAGGTGTTAACTTAGTATACACAGTAACTGCAAATGCTACTGTAACATCAGGTGGTACTACACTAGCTATTAATCCGGCATTAGCAAGTAGCCCTGCAGATGGTGCAGTTATTACCTTCTTATCTACAAGTAGAGAAGGTGCTAACAAAACAAAGTTTGCTAAATATAACTTTAATGGCACTGAAAAAGTTGTAATTGTAGATGGTTTAAATGAACCTGCATTATATGATAACGCTACATTTACTGCTTTAACAAGCGCACCTACAGATGTTATAGGGGCTACTTTTGTAGCAGAGGCTAAAGGTCATCTATTCTTTGCTAAAGGTGACACAGTAACTTACACAGCGTTTGAAACAGACTCTGATTTTTCCATAGGTAATGGAGCAGGTAATTTTAGAGTAGGTGGAACTGTTACTGCTTTATCTGTGTTTAGAGAACAGTTAATTATTTTTACTGAATCTACTATACACCAACTAACAGGTAGGGCAGTTTCAGACTTTGTAGTACAAACAATAACTGCAGATATTGGGTGTATTGATTCTGACACAGTGCAAGAGATTGCTGGTGACGTTATGTTCCTTGGCCCGGATGGGCTTAGACTATTAAGTGCCACAGATAGAATTGGGGACTTTGGACTAGCCTCTGTATCTAAAAATATACAAAGTGTTATGACAGGTTTTATTTCTGCAAACACTTCTTTTACAAGTTGCGTAGTCAGAGAAAAATCACAGTATAGATTACTTGGTTATAATAATAATATTACACAAGAAAATGCTCAAGGTATCTTAGCTACACAGTTTGCGCCTCAAGGCGGTGAAGGAATGGCTTGGGCAGAAACACGTGGCATACGTGCTTATGTAGCAGACAGTAACTATAACCAAAATGTAGAACAAGTCTTCTTTGCCAACGATGATGGCTACTTGTACCAAATGGAAAGCGGTAACTCCTTTGATGGTATAAATATACAAACTACGTTCGCTACACCGCACTTACCAATTAGTGACCCACGTAAACGCAAGACATTTTATAAATTGTTTTTATATACTGATCCGCAAGGTAGTGTCGCATTTGACGTAAGTTTAAAACTAGACTTTGACAGTCAGGGAACTATTCAACCCGCACCAATAAGTATTCAGAATACGCAGGGTACAGTAGGATTTTTTGGAACAGGTACTTTTGGTATAACCCGATTTGGTACTAAGTTGTTAAAGTTATTTCAAACACAAGTTGTTGGTTCAGGATTTACAGTATCATTTCAATTTGAATCGGAAGACGATAATCCCCCCTACTCAATTGATGCACTAACCGTTGAGTATGGATTAAACGATAGAAGGTAGAAACTATGGGACAAGGCTACACTAGAACCGATACTATTAATAACATTGCGGATGGTAACATTATCAACGCCGCAGACTTTGATGCTGAATATGATGCCATCGAAGCTGCTTTTAATAGTAGTACAGGACACTCGCACGATGGTACATCTGGTGAAGGTGGGCCAATTACTGTGCTTGGGCCAGCGCAAGATTTTGTAGCTAGTACTACTGAAATTAAACCAAAAAGTAATAACACATTAGATGTTGGTACAACAGGACTAAAGTTTAAAGACCTACATTTAGCTGGTACAGCTAACCTTGTAAATGTAACTACCACAGGTGATGTTACTCTTACAGGCGCAGCTAACAATATTGTGTTTGATGCCAGCGACAATGCACTAGAGTTTGCAGATAATGCAAAAGCTACTTTTGGTGCTGCTGCTGATTTAGAAATATACCATGACGCATCAGATAGCATCATCAGAGATACAGGCACTGGTAAACTAGCACTAGACGGTAGCA
>UEXM01001962.1_pt1 | contig 15649 bp, 21 predicted proteins | sample 1796661 | NCBI WGS metagenome assembly UEXM01 (sample SAMEA4772469, study PRJEB27181) | metagenome | reverse complement strand
GATTTACCGTTCTCAATTGTACGAATAGTGTGTAAGGGTTTGAAAACATTGGACTCTTCAAAGGTCTGTAGAATTTCTCCACTGAACTTTTTAAGAAACAACGCATCCACATCTCCTGCGGAATTAACCTGACCTACACGACTGGGGTCTGTTATACCTTCTCCTGCCATAATATATGATCTCCTATTTTAAGTTTATAATTGTGTATGTATTTGTTGTGACTTTCGTTAGAACCTTTGATCGAGATTGTCCACCGCAGTGGGTCTTGACATTAGTCGTACTAATTGTCGTTTAAAGTAAATTAAGTATTATAATTCCACCTAAACACAGAACAGTCAAGACAATAGCTTTTTCCTTCTGTGTAAGTAAGTTATAAAATTTTATTAGTTTATTCATTTGTTTTGTGCTTTATTGTGAACATAGCGAGTGTATATCAACGGAACTACATTCCAAAGGATAACACCAATAAGACAGAGTTTCAAGAACCCATATATCTCATCTAACATAGAATCAAAGAATCCATTATCCATCTCTTCAGTTAGTTGTTGTTGTACGAGTTTCTGTACATCTCCTTCAGTGATAGCTTTTACTTTGTTAGCTAATCCCTTGTTCTCTTCCATCAATTTAGCACCCTCTCCTATCCCCCATCCTAGAGCAGCACCACCAGCAGCAGGACCAGGACCACCTAAAGCACCTACAGTTGCTCCTCCTACACTTCCTGCTAACGGATAAAAAGAAGCCTTGGAACATCCACCTAAAAGAACCAGAACCAACACTGGCAAGAAAAAAGATGGAGTCCAAGGCTTCATATATATGAACCTACCAAATAAAACTATAGGTAATTGTGACTTACTGCGATGCGTCTGTCAATCTCTTCGTGATAACTTTTGTCACCACTCTTGTATCGAGGATCAGACATTGCACGAGCAAGTTCTTGATTAGATTTAAAAGGCATTGTAGATGAACCATTTACAGCACCTTGTACAAGCTTAGGACTAACTCCATTCTCTGCTTTAAATTGTGCGTATAATCCTTTGGCAGCAAGTTTAGCTTGTTCGACACTACCGTTTTGTACGATGTCATCAAAAGTATTTACCTCTTCAGGGGATAAGTTATCAGCTGCCCACTCTGCCATTTTATCCCAGTTACCATCAGCTACAGACTTGATACTACCTTCTTCACTTTGTTGAAGTGCTTGTTGACCAGCAGCGTAGCTATCTACTAACTCTTTTGGTAACCCAACCTCAGCAAGATTCTTATAGGTCTCTTCAGATATAACACCGTCATTCTCAAAGAACTCTTTACTAGCTTCAGCAATAACAGTATTAGTATTCGTATCTTCTGTTGAATCGTCCTCTTGTTGCTCATCGCTTTGCTCCTCTTCTGATTGTTGTTCTTCACCTTCAGCCCCTGCTCCCATTTTCTTTTCAAGTTCACTATAGGCATTAGCCATGTCTTCAGGACTCTTGAATTTCTCAGGTAACCAACCAGGTCTATCCTCTTGCGTTTCTGTTGTTTGTTCTTCAGATACTGCATCAACAGCTTCTTCTGACTCTGGGTCAATCTCCTGTGGTGCTCTCTCATTTATCTCTACTCGGTGTAATTCAGCCATGTCTACTCTTCTTGTGGTTGTTGTTGTTGACTACTCATGTACTGCTCTTGTGCAGCATTGATAGCAGGTGCTACAGCAGGTTGACCTAACTTCATCATCATCTCTTGTTGTTGGGCTTGCTGCGTAGCTTGTTGAATTTCTTCTTCTGTCTTGATCAATCCTTCAGTCTCAATACCTAACGCTGTGGCTCTTCTTTTGAAGTAGTCAGATACATTAACATACTCTGCAACTGCTTGTGGACCAACGATCTGATTAGCTCCTGCAAGGAATAGATCAAGTTTTTGTAAATCATTACCTCGTCCTAGTGCTTCAACACCAGTAACAATAGTAGGTTTAACAATGTCTTTAGGTAACTTAGGAAGTCTTCCTTCTTTCCCCATCCTTGCCATTAACCTAGTAACGACAGGCATTTGAAACTCTTGTGACAATAAAGAATACAGTCCACCAAGTGCAGCTTCCAACTCTTGAGATAACATTCTTATCTCCTCTGCTGTTACTCGTTCTGCATCTCTGACCACACCACTGTTAAGTAGGAATGCTTGTGACAGTCTATCACTTATTCCATTCATTACTCCTTGTGCAGTACGGAAGTCATTGAACTTATTAAGTTGTAAAACAGATACATCTCCATCACTACCTTGTACGATTGCACCGTTAGGAGATTCAGATAAAGTCTTAGCTCTAGTTGTACCGTTAGGATTAACCATGAACAATACCTTAGCTGCTGCTGCACTACCTTCGACTATCGCTTTTGTTAACGACTCTAAAGATTTAAGATCACCAATGTATTCCTCTACAAATCCACGACCATAATCTTCACCATCTATCCTGGTATATCTAAGAGGTAGGAACGGAGTCTTATCGATAGGATACCTACCCTTTGACTCTTCAATAACAATTCCTTTTACATCTTGTTGTACTACAAATTCATTTCCTTCTCGGATAACAGAAGTGTACAGGTCACAGCTATTCTCTTTCTCTTGACGATATACCTCTTCTCTTACAGACTCAGGTAACATCATTGGAGCAACAGTTTCTTTGATAGCTATGTGTGTTACATTACCCATTGGGTCTCTTTTTACACAGTACCTATCAAGTCTGAATACTCTCATCCCACCGTCATCAGGTAAGTATAACAAAGTATTACCAGTGACCAATAGATTCTTTAACGCTTCAAATACTCCTACTCTAAATGCTTCTACTTCTACTTCTTGAGATACACTTCGTTCTACATCTGCTAATGCTTTCTCTAAGTCAGATCGTAATTGCTCTCCTCCCTCTGGTCCTAACTCCTGCTTTGCTTTATCTAATTCATACCTGTCAATAACAAGACGAAAGAATGGTGCGTTAGGTGGTAACAGTGCTAACAATAATTTAGAAGCTAGGTTGTTAACTCCTCTAGCTCCCACTCCTTGATATGGTGTATAGTATTTAGTAGCGTGACTATGACCATCAGGTGGCATTATGTAAGGTATTGTTAACTCAGAAGAGGTTCTCCCTCTATCCAAGAAAGACCACCTTTGGTTCTCTAAAGAGTTGTATAGACCTTGTGCTGTTTCTTGCATATTATTCAGGGTCAGGTGGTGACCAGGTAGAATCAAATTCAACCATTTCATTCACATTAAATTGATCGGTTGTAATAAAACTACCTTGAGTTGTAATAGGAAAAATATATTTCCCATAGTGCGAATGGTCTTCGTTGGTAACTTGTTTAATTTCAGCATACCTTTCGTTCCCGTTGGCATCAGGTAAACCAAAGAAAGTATTCATCGCATCGTTACTCGCATCCCACTCTTCTTCTGTAGTGTATAAAATATATTTCATAGTTTAACTGGGTGTGTCACTTGAGAAAATAGGTTTAAGAGAGGTACTTGATTGTGTTCCTGTGAAACTACCCACCAAGCTATTGATTGTACCAAGGGATTGACCTGCTGAAGGAGCATTGCCCGAACTATCTGTGTCGTTAAGACCATCCCCATTTCTAAAATATATACTTGGCGAAAGATTTAAACCATTTACCCCTACATCATTTGGAACCCCATTATTGTAAATATTTGAAACATCCGTTCCTGAAAGTTCACTTTCAAAAAAAGCTATTTCATCCATTAGTCCCCCAAAATGATAACCATTTGTATAACTCCCAATATTATAAGGGTAACTCGGATTAAAACCTGAATAGCCCAATGCTGTCCCTGCTGTTAAAGTTCCAAATGGAACACCCTGATTGTTTGAGGGGTTAGATGAACTAATACCTGCATCACCCCCATCTTTGTATAATTTAATGGATGTGCCATTGATCGTTAAAGCGATATGGTGCCAATTCCCGTCAAGAATATCCAAGGATGCATTTGCCCCACCAAGTCCTGATGGTGCCCAACCTGAAGAATAACTAGACCATGATACAAGAAAACCATACCCCCCACCTGCCGACGCACTATTAGTAGTAATTAAAGATGGTCCTCTAGAACCTATGGAATTATTTCCCATAGTCGCACCAAGTGTCATTGCACTACCCGATGTTCCTTTTAACCAAAAACTTTGACTAAATGTATTTTGAGTTGCTGAGGGACTATAACCTGTTGAAATATAATCCCCTGAACCATCAAAACTAAGCGACAGATTATTACTAAAAGCAGTGGTGTCATCGTAGTTATAGACATACCAATTCGAGCCGTTCCAAACTATTATTTTTTTTGTGTCAGTCTCAAATAGGGTGTCACCTGTTGCTGGTGATGCTGGGCGAGTCGAAGATGTGCAATTACTTAATGTACTCATTAGTCGTTGTTTGTTATGTACCAATCCGATCCATCGTATACATATATATCAAAGGTATCACTTCCTTGCTCGATAGTATAAGACGCTGGCGTGGATGCTTTAATGGTAGCATCATTGTTTGTTGTTGTAATATTAAATGAGGCGATTGTGCCTAACACAGTACCTGTAGCGTTAGCTGTAATAAATGTATTAGAACTAACACTAACTGTCTTACCACTTTGTACTGAAGAAGCGTTAGTTAAATCAAAAGTAATAACAGTATCTGAACCTGTAGGTAGACTCTGTCCACCTGCTACTGTTAAAACTAAAGTACCTGTTGACTGTGTCCATGCACCACTTGACCCAAAGATTGCAGCTCCTGCTCCACCTACTGTTAACGAAGCATTGTTAGCTGTTTGAGTCCCTTGCATTCCTGTTAAAGTCAAAGTACCACCAGCTGCTATTGCCACTGAAGGTTGGACTGTAAAGGTTATTGTATCAGCTGCACCTATAGCGTTCGTGTCTGTATCTGCTACCGTTAAAGTAGTGAATGTATTCGTAGCTATTGCTGTAGCATCAAACCCATACAAAGCACCAAAGATAGGTCTTAGTAAATTAGACGGTTTAGACCTTAGCTCACTCGGTTTATCGAGTTGCTCTGTAAAGATCAAAGACATCTAATTAAAGAGAGTCAGTAGAACCTGTTGCGTATACGCTGTAAGTACCGTCAGTTCTAGCTGATAGGTTACCTCTTATTTGTTCGTAGTGTCCGTGATCGTCTCTGACCATTACAGCACCGTTAGCTGTTACATCTTCAGAGTGAATGACATACCAAGCACCACCGATGTAGGCTTCTATATCTACCGTACCTCCTGAAGTTACTGATGAAGAAGCGATTACAAAGGTCCAACCCTTAGAACGCTCTACTGAGAATGAACTGCCAGCCCCTGTTGAAGTAACAGATGATAGCAAAGTCTTTTTTGAGAGTGTGCGAAGCATGATGATATATAGTTATGTTGTTATTAAGAAGACATGTAGACACCAGTACCACTTGACATCCCACCTATTGTAGGTCTAGCTGAACGCTTTAACTGAGCTTGTGCTCCTCTCCTCTTCTTCTTAGGCTGCGTTTGTCTAACAGTCTTAGGTGCTTCAGCAACAGGTGGCGGTGGTGGAGGTGGTGCTGGAGGTGGAGGAGGCGGAGGAATATCTGGTGTTGACATGCACATGGTCAGTCTTTTGTTATGATGTTTTGTTGAAGCTGTTCTTTATAAGTTTGTCTAAGGAATCTAATTACAGAGACTTGTCCACTCTTAAACCAAACATCTTTTTCTGTGTTCGTCAAGTCAGGACATTTATCAGGGAATAGTTTCTCTAGTCTGTTAACTAAGGTTTCACTTATAGCTGGTAGTAGTATATCTTCTTCGTTATTCATTATCATCTGTGTTAGTCCATATAAATATTGGTGTCATCTCTCCTACATAAGCACATCCAATATTAAAGTCAAAGTATTCTATCGCTTCTTCCATTGTCATGTTACTAGGTTCTTGCATCATCTTCTCTAACATAAGTTCTATAGCATATACAAACTTACCTTGTTTATAATCAACACCTATAATAGCTTCATCAAATCCATCAGCTTTTAAAGGTTCGTCTTCTTTTATAGGTGCAATCATTTATTTATATAACTCCTATCATCTAGTTCTTGTGGTAAGTTCCCCTTTGTTATTTGATCCTCGGTCCACAGGAAAGCACTAGCATTCCAAAGTATAGCACCTGCGTGATCTTCCCTGTCATCTCCTTCGTTCAATGCTAACAGATGTCTATTCATACTATCTATTAATCTACTGAGTGGGAATCCGTTGTGCCAGTTGTTGTCTCCGTAGAGTCTTCCTCCTTCTTCATATCGTTTGGCAAGGGATCGAAGGGCGATTGGAGGAATAAGGCTGAATCGTCCTCGTCCAGTAGCCCTGTCACGCTGTGCACCTGTGATGTAATTCTCCTTTTGTCCTGAGTTTGGTAATTCTTTGGTGTCCATAGTTTTGTTATTTGTTTTTGTTTTTTATTGTATTGTTCTTTTCTTAGTAGTCTTGCCATCCAAGCATTTGTTAAAGCATCCTGTTCTGTTTGTCCCTTCTTCTCATACAAAGCAACAACAGATTCCCAAGTGTATCCGTTCGAGTTCAACCATTTCTCAGCTGCAACAGGACCGACTCCTTTTACCCCACTGAATCCATCAGTCGAATCTCCCATCAAAGTCTGTATCAAGTGGAAGTTATCTGCTTCTTCCTCTGTTGGTTCATGGTATTCTTCTCTGTTATAATCATAGTATATTCCTGGTACTCCTTTGAAGTCCTTGTCTATACTAACAATGATTCTCTTGTCTTGTCTGTTAGGATACTCAGTAGCTAAGATACTTAACACATCATCTGCTTCTATGTTTGCCCATAGCTGTGCATCTAGTTCGTTGATCATCCATTCCTTCATAGGCTTTAAGATGATAGGTAACACTGACTTCCTTCTGTTAGATTTATAATCAGGGAATAGTTTCCTTCTGAAGTTTGCTCGGTCACTAAGTGCTAACACTACTTCATCTGCTTTTAGTAAGTCCTTGAATTGTTCTATCCTTCCAATGACTCTGTTCTTTGCTACTGCCATGTCTGCGTGTACAGTCCAAAGCTCCTCTTCCCATTGTATATTTTCTTGTGCTATTATTGATGATTCAAATGCTAATACATCTGCGTCAATTAGTATGGTTGTTTTACTCATAGAATATGCTCCAGTTTTCTTGGTATTTTTTATGTTTTGATTTACTATCTGGTAGGATGTTTAGTTTCAGGGATAGTCCCTTTATGTGTCCTCTTGGTATTAACCACCACATCTTTTCAGGTAACACATAGCAACCCACCACATCTATTGAGTCACACATAGCAGACTTTCCCTTACATCCTGTACTACTGTTTATAGTGTATGTATTAGCTGATGACTTCTTACTTGTCGCTTTGATCTGTACTCTTAAAGTACCTGCTGGACAAGTGACAATGAAGTCCCAAGGCATAGGTGTGGTAGGTACATGAGGTTCAAAGTCTCGTTCTAAACATTCAGTGGTAAACCTAGACTCTGCTATTGCTCCGATTCGTTGGGTCTTAGAGGATGGCATAGGATATGTAAGGTCAACTGTATCGTACAATTCTGCAACCTTCAAGTAGTAATCGTGTTCAAGTTCCGATGTCATGTCTTCTTTCCCATCCGATTAGGTAAGCTAGGAACTTCTTTAACAAATCTATATCATCTTTAACTTTACCCATTGATTGATTACATCGGTTACATAACAGACCTCTTATCTTCCCTGTCTTATGACAGTGGTCTATATCCAATCTCCTCTTATTACCTGGGCTTTGTCCATGTCGATTGCATATAGCACATTTACCTTTCTGCTCTGATAACATTTCTTCATAATCTTCAGGAGTTATACCGTATCTACTTTTAAGATGCTGTCTTCGTGTTAAAGATTCAAAATAGTCTTTGTTCTTTTCTTGCCATTCCCTCTGTTGCTCTCTCCTGCAAAGTATACACCGTTTTCCGTAACCTGTTTTTGATTTTTTATCTTTAATCATTTCAGTTATGGGTTTTGTTTTGTTACATTTGGTACAAGTTTCCGTTCTCATCTTAGTGTGTCTCTGCCCATGACTTACCTATCTTGTATTCACCGTCCATTGGACAGAGTAACTTCAAGTCTTTACCTGCTTGCTTGATTGCTTGCACAGCTAACTGTCCGTATGTCTCAGCTAGGTCAGGTTTAACTTCAGCTTGGAACTCATCGTGTATGTTACCCACAAAGGTGTACTCTCTACCGTGTTCCCAACCTAACTCATTTAATCTACGGTGTAAGCTAATCAGAGCTACCTTCATAACCACAGCACCTGCTGATTGAAGTAACATATTAAGTGCAGCGTGTTCTGATCTGACTGGTAATACTCTACCATCTAGTCCTGTTAAACAAGCAGATCGTTTTACTTTCTCCTCTATCCTGAGCTTCAGTATCTTTAACGCAGGTAAGTTAGACAGGAACTTCTTCTTTAAGATTGCTCCCTCCTTTGAACCACCACCTACAATCTCTCCTATCTTAGCTGGTCCAGCACCGTAAAGGAATCCATAGATGAATGTCTTTGCTTGGTCTCTGGTTTTTAGGTTAGCTGCTTTTTGATTAACAGTGTGTATATCTCCTTCCAATATATTCCTAGCGTACTCACCCTTGTCCCAATTAGCTAGGTAATGTGCAAGCATTCTTAACTCAAGTCCACTAGCATCAACACCTACTAATACATTACCGTTAAGTGGAATGAATAAACTTCTACACTCCTCTCCATACTCTGCTCTAGTGGCAGGTACTTGTGCTAGGTTAGGTTTGGAATGTGTACATCTACCTGTCACTGCACCGTTTGTATTGACTCGTCCGTGTAGTCTCTTATCTTTAACTAGTTTAAGCCACCCATTCTCGCCCTCCGCCAATGCTCCTAGTCTTTTTACGACTAACAAATATTCGAGCAGAAGCTCGGCAGCTGGGTGGTTTATCTTTTTAAGAGTAGATTCATCTACCTTGATTGTCTTACCATCCTCACTGACAGGTATCTCAAACCCTAGTTCTTCAAAGCGTTCCTTGATCTGCTTCCTGCTACCAGGGTTGAACGGTATGATCTCCTCCTTTACATCAAGTGCTTCAGCTTTGTTAACTAGGTTCTGTACCATGCCTCTCTCTTTGAGAATAGCTTTTAACTTTGCTTTGGTAGGTGCGTTGATTACTTCCACTCCATCCTTTTGTTCAACAGTTAATGTGTATCCCTTCGGAGTCTTCATCTTCTTAACTGTAGGTTCAAACATAGATTGTAGTTTGTCTTGTAACCTAGCTCGTGTGACATTCAGCTTTTGTTCTAACGCTTCTGCTGCTGCTATATCAAACCCAAACCCTGCTTGTTCTTGTAAGCGAATGATGTAAGCGAACCAATGTTCTATATCCACCATCTTCTTACTGGGTTCTTTACTGAGGAAGTGTTCGTACAAGGTCTTCGTAACAAGGACATCTCGTTCACAATACTTCTTCATCTCTTCATTGTAACTGTCCCAAGCATCCTCGTTCTCTCCGTATGTAAGCTTTAACATCTTACCCATCCTGTGTCCCCATGCTTTCAAGCTATGACTACCAATCATCTTAGGATCAAAGTCCTTTCGTTTGAAGTCATCCTCTCTAAGGTCAGGGTATATAACACGAGACATAATCAATGTATCCTGTACTTGTACTAACGGTGGATGGAAGTTGTATAACTTAGCTAATGCAGGTAGGTCAAACCCTACGATGTTATGTCCTACAATCTTGTCAGCTTTTGCTAACATCCTTGTTCCTTCCTTTATCCCATCTCCACTAAAGGTAATCATCTTACCTGCTATTGGATCGTATATGGATAAGCAATGACAGACCTTTAGGTCACTCAGATTAGTGAAGTCCTCGATGCCATTTGTTTCTATATCAAAGAATAGTATTTTCATATTATTAAAACGGACTCGCTCCGTTGTTGGTTGTTATTGTTTTGTCTTTGAATACATTCTCATCTTCCGTGTACCTACCACTGTCTTGATCGTATAACAAGGTAGTAGCAAGCCCAGTCTCACCTGAGAATCTATTCTTTAAGACCCTTACTTTTGTTTCGTTATTGTCTTCTTTTTGTTGATGTCTCTCCAATCCTATTACCATATCACTGAGTTGTGGTATCGAATGACTACCTCTCAGGTCTGATAACCTAGTGACTCCACCCTCTTCATGTCCTCCACCATTCGGTGGTCTTCTAAGGTGTGACACAAGTACCATTCCACATCCTGTCTCTTCTACTAAGCTCCTCAGTTGTGTCATCGTATTATCAATTAACCGTCGTTCATCATCTCCTTGAATACCACTAACTACAATAGATAGATGGTCAAGGAATATCCACTTACATCCTAATCCTTTGCACAGGTACTTGATCTTACTTAACAGGTTATCACTCTCCGTACTTCCGAAGTGGTCATAGGTATAGAAGTTCTGGTTACCCATTGTCTCATCGAATGCTTTGCGTAACTCCTCCTCCTTCAAGTCATTCTCTAAGTGCAATGGTTTATTAAGATGGATACCCATGATACCAAGTGCAGTTCGTCTAACTGATTCTTCCAGTGCGATATAACCTACCGTCTCACCAAGGCTGAGAAGATGGTGACAAACTTCACGACAGAACAAGGACTTACCTATCCCTGATCCAGCACAAAGTGTCACCAACTCCCCTCTCCTCAGTCCATGTGTCATGTTATTAAGTGAAGCATACGGATAAGGCTGACATTCAGAAGTATCCTCCTTTATAACAGCTTGCCATATATCCTCTCCACTTACTATCCCATCAGGTCTGTACTCTCTAGCTTGCCACAGACAATTCACCATCTCCTCGCTACGCTTTGCCACTAACATATCATTAGCATCCTTCAAAGGTAGTTCTGCAATGTGTGCTTTGCCAGGAGTCAGTAGGGCTGCACATTTCGCAGCTCCGTCTCGTCCTGGATCATCATTATCAAAGCAGAAGATTACCTTTTCAAAGGACTCTAACCAATCAATAGCTTGTTCCACATACTTCTTTGCTCCACCTGCTCCGTTAGGTACAGATACTACTGCCCACTTGTTTCCGAATGCCTGACTAACAGATAGTGCATCGATCTCACCTTCACATACCACTACTCTTCTTCCACCACTACTCCAAAGGTGCTGACCATATAACCCATACAGCTCTCCTTTAATAGAAAAAGTTTTGTTACTGAATCGTAGTTTCTGTGCGACAAGTGCTCCATTCCTACTCTTGTAGTTAGCAATGTGTACTGGTTCTCCGTTGTGTGTTCCAATGTGATACCCCCATTTCTGACAGGTCTCCTTAGTTAAGTTCCTCCTTGCAATCTCCTGTGCTTTTCCAGTGATGAATGAGGTGTTGGTTGTTGGTTGTGTCATTGTTGTAGTTTGTTGCTTGCCTCTACTGTATGTATCACAGACGAAACATTTTGTGCTTCCGTCTTCGTTGATACTGAGACCGTCACTCGATCCACATTTTGAACACTGCTGATGCGTTCTAGTGAAAGCCATGACTTTGGTATTTGTTTATGTGCATATAATATTCCTTTCTTTTCACACCACATTGCATAGGTTGTCTTACTACCCTTACGAATCTTGTTGTAAGCATTCTGAAATAACAACCTAATGTCTAAGTCAGGATGTTGTTGCTTAACTAACAGATGTTTTGTCCTGTCCTCCGAGACCCACCTCCCCTTGGTTTCAATAATGATTCCGTTGGGGAGGATGAAGTCAGGAGTATATGTACTCAGTCGCTCGTACTCAATGACTAACGACTCGTAAGAATACTTTATACCATTTCGTCTAAGCTGTGATGCTATTCTCTCTTCAAATCCAGACCTAAAAGTCTGCTTTAATTTCTTCTTCGTCTTCGCCATCGAGTGCTTGGTCAAGTGTTTCACCTCCGTTAACATATCCACCTTCAACTTCAGTAAAACCAAAGCTTTCAGCAGCTTGCTCGGATAGTCCACCCTCTGCTAACTCAATGACTTGTAAAGCCATGATCTCCAATGTGATACCCACTCCAAGTAACGGTGCAAACCAGACCTTCGGACGCAAGTTTAACCGTACCTTTGAACCACCTCTAATAATGACTGATTTATCCCAAGGGTTTCCCTTTGAATCAAACAATCCAAGTGATCGAGTGTAACTAGTACCGTCTTTCCTTGTACCATTCACTGGTTTTAACTTACTCTTTAACTTATATGTATCACCATCCAACTCCAAAGGTAGCTCGTATGTCTTTACCTTCTTACCTAACTCCTTCGCTTTCTCTGCGTTAGCTTCCTCAAGAAGAGGTGTAAGTTTAAGGATGATTGCATCTCCTTCTTCCTTTGTTAATGTAAGACCACAACTAAACTCACCTTCTGGTACAAACTTTGTACTTGGTGTGTTAACCCAAGGGTACTGTGCAATACCTATCGGTGTTGTGAATGCTTCCTGTTTATCTCGCGTTGTATTCGCCATGTTATCTCTCCTTTTTTTTATTAATTAAGAGAACATATAAGTGCAGTCGTTTAGTGCCGACACATCTAATGTGCCAAGTTCAAAGCTGTCTGTTACTTCGGTGTTCCCTGATTGATTCAATAACTCACTCTTGAACTTTCCTGTGAGGTCTTGATTAAATATGTCTTGGTAAATCTCTCTTAAATCTTTGTGCATCTTCGGTGCGTGTGGACTCTGCGTAGCAAAGCAATCATGTATAGTTGTTACATCATAATCAGATTTGCAAGCTAAAAAATGTACGACACTTGCATCAATGCTGTGTATGTAGTTGGCAACCACTGCTTTAGCTTGTCTTTTTGGATCAACTTTATCTTTGTTCTTTCGATAGTTCAGTGTGGTCTTTTCCATTCCTAACACAGAGACCAATCCAATCTGTACGGACTCGTAAATGTGTTGTTGAATCTCAATACCAAATGGTGTCTTCCACTTCAAGGTATCCTGACAGGTAAGAACTTGTGCTTTGATCCACTTCATAAAGTTAATGTGGTTCTCTAGTACAATATTAGTTTGCTTGTTAACAATAGTGGACAGGTAAAGTAAAGCTTCTAAGTATTCACTCTTACTGAACGGATTACTCCTGCCATTCTTTATCTCTTTTAGGAATACATTCTCCAACTCAAAGGTACTAGTGTATCCATTCATACCAAAAGGTTTAGTCATTACTATTCTCTTGGTATACTTTCTATTTATCCCCCACTTTAACCAGTCTCCTGCCAAGCTATTCTTACTCTTAGCTCTGTGCAGGGTCTCGTTCACTCGGTCTGCGATGTGCTGATATACATCCTGTGGTGGTAGGTCAGGTACTAGGTTAGTCAGCTTGCCTATCTTCTCATCTCTTAACAATAAAGATAGTATCTGTACACCATTACAACTAGCATCCATTCGACAAGGTAGGTGAGTAACAAATCCATACCCCTCCTTCTTATACCCTGCATATTCAAAACAAAAAGCCAGGAAAGCCCAGGGTTCAGACGCATCTTGCCATAGCTTGTATGTTCTAGGGTCTTCAGCTATCCTAATAATCTCTTTTGTGTTCTGTTCTATCCAAGCTATGCGTTCTTTGAACTCACCCTTTCTCCCCCATACATTCGCTCCGTGTATTTTTAACCACTTAGCATCTTCCTCACACTTGATCGGTACACCTCGGTAAAACTCCAAGCAACTCCGTCCTAAGTCACAGCTCTGTGGATCAACAAAGGATGGTACACTATACACTCTACCTCGGTAGTCTACCTGTACTGGAAAGTAAAACTTCTCAAGCTGTGCGTACATCTTTGCAACATACATAACTCGTAGTGATCTCATCCTACGCCCACTGGTCTCTAAGTTCCAATCGTGTACATACTTTGCTTCTCTTTTCCAAGCGATGAATGCTTCAGGGTCTGTCTGTTTGAGGTTCTCAATGGGTTCAAGGACAGGTAACAGGTCTCTCTTTTCCATAGTACCTATTGATACATCTCCTTCCCATGCCCACTGCATTATCTCGTACACCTTATTGTTTATTCTGTAAGGTACTTCTTGCAGTCGGTTAAGTGGTTCATATAACTTACTCAAGTCTCTGTTCCGTAAGTCAAAAGCGTTCTTCATAATAGGAAGGACAGGTAACTCATCACTCAGGTATCCACCTCCGTAATTACTCTCCCACTTGACAGGTTTTTCAGGAGTGGCTAACCAAAATGGACGGAGTGCTTCGCTGTTCTCATCAAATTGTTTTACCCATTCCTGAAGTTTAGGATTAGGTGCAATCTTTTTTATTGTTGCTCCCTTCCTAGTAAGTGTACTCTTCAATGTGAATAAGTTTGTTTGCATACGAATAATCTCCAGTAACCAAGCACCAATCTTTCCTTTGTTTGTCTGTGTCCACAGCGTGAAGCGTTCGTACCTACCCTTACTATGTAAGTTCTTTTCTCTGTCCCAAAACTTGGACATATACTGCTGTCTGCTACGGACATTTTTCCTGTCCCTTTGTAATAGTTTCCAAGTGTTCTTGTCTACATATTCTTTAAAGTAACGGACTCGTACTTCATCCTCGATAGACTTAGCTAATTCAAATGCAACATATGCGAAGGTCATGTCGTTACCATCCAGTAAATCAAATGATCTTTTAATTGCTAACAGAGCTACTTCATCAGGTTCTAATTCCCAAACTAAAGGTAACCAAACAGGACAAGGTGCATGGACTTGTGAGCAGTCATCGAAGAACTTAGCTATCACACGAACAACATCTCCGTGCATCTGATCGGCAAGTCTTTTATAAGCTGGAGTCTCGGATGATAACTGGTTCTGTGTGCGTAGTTTCTTAGCGTTCCTATACCTAGCTTTGCCAAGCTCTACCATTGAAGCAGTTAAGTGTTCCATATCTTCTTGTGTTTATTCTTCTTGTTCCTGTAGTCGAAGTCAGGTTTAGGTTTCTTCCGTGGCTTATTAGTACGGATCAACTTGCCATTCTTATCGTAGCCTAGTTCATTGTTCTGCCAGAATAACTCAAACTTTTCTGCTACCTCAAAAGAGAATTGTCTAGAGTCAGCAAAGAAATAGGATTCAAAGTCCTCGTAGTTATGTGTTGTCATTATTATCTTCTTCCATTTCGTCTAGTATATCCTGTTCCTTTTTAGCTTTCGCTAGGGTCATGCAATCAAGTTCTTCCTCTTCATCATCATCATTGTCAGGTATGTTGTGCCAGTATTTATTTTCCATTGTCTTCCATTCCTTTCTTTATGTCTATGTATTTTGTAATATCAATCATTATTATACTCCTCCTATAAGTATACATTACCAGAAAAAGGGTTTACATAATCGGTTTCTTTTTCAACCCACTCACTAACTTTTCCTTGGTTTTCGTAATATTCTATTTCTCTGTTATAAACTTTTAAACATTCATCAAAGGTGTCAAAAATACACACTTTAGTAAATGTTTCGTGTTCATCTTGAAGTAGACTTTTAATATCTAGAAAATCAAATACTAACTCCCATTTATCTGTTTCAATGCATCGTAAACCTTCACCTTCAAGGACATTGTGTTCTTTGTGTGTACGCATAGTTAAAACTTCATTTCCATTTTCACTATTTAAACCTTCATTTTGTATTCTTCTTAGACTTTTATAATTAATATTTTTCATCGTTGTATTCCTTTATTAATT
>UEXM01001960.1_pt1 | contig 15669 bp, 5 predicted proteins | sample 1796661 | NCBI WGS metagenome assembly UEXM01 (sample SAMEA4772469, study PRJEB27181) | metagenome | reverse complement strand
TTATAAAATTTACCAGCAAATCCTATTGTTGCATCTGCAAAATTATAAATTATTGTGTTACTTGTAATATTAGTAACTATTAAGAATTTTTCAGCAGCAACGTTGCCTGAAACTGATACAACTTGTTCACTTGCATCAAATGTGTAATTACCTACGTAGAGTTTTTTTGCCATGTTATCTTTATCCTAATGCTATCGCATATGCTATTGCTGTTGAATCGCTAAGGCCACTATCGCCGCCTGCCAATGTACCTGTAATAGTACCTGTTACAGTTAAGTCTCCATCTACGTTTGCTGTACCACTTAAATGTAGTTCATCAAATTTATTTGAAGTTGCACCCAAATCTGCTGTTGATTCTGTAGGATGTATACCTGTATCAATTGTAAACGCTTTTTTTGCCATTAGCTATTCCTTTTATGTATTTATGTGTCCATTGAGGTTAATGAAATCTTATAAACTGTGCTTGCTGTTGTTGCACTTGTTGCAAGAAGCCTCATTGATCCGCCATTAATATCAGCATCAAATGTTGCCAATGCCGCACTTCCAGTAAACATAGTACCGTATACTGTAACAAAAGCATCTGTACCATCGTGTATCATAAGTGCTTCTGTTACTTGGTATTCTGATCCTCTTGTAACTTGGATCATAAACTTGGCACTTCTATAAGTTGTTGAACTTAGTGTTGCAACTGCGGTTTCAGTAGTTGTTGTTAGTGTATTAGTTACATAATCTCTATTAACAGACTGTAGTCTAATGTTACCTTCAACATCTAGTTTAGCAGTTGGGTTAACTGTACCAATACCAATATCGCCACGCCCAGTAACAATCATCTTATCACTTGCTGTACCGCCATTTGTAGTTTCAAATATAAGGTTACTTGCCGCTTCGTCATTGTCACCAAAGTCAGTATCATTGACTGTCATCATTTTGATACGGGCTTCGTTTGTTGAGTTGTTTGAATCTTGGTCTTTAAACAGGATTGCCGGACCACTTGGTGTGGTACCGTGGTCACTGCGGTTTAATTCTAAACGCAGTATGTCAGTTACGCCAGTATTTGTAGCTAAACTTCCTGTGTACATATGTAGTTTAGCACCTGGTGAAGCTGTACCAATACCAACATCACCACCATTTAAGTAACTGTCGCCAGCGGTATCAAGTACAACTGTATTTGTACTCTCTGACTTCATTCTCAGATAACCTTTGTCAAGGTTTACACCTGATGCGCCTCTGTTACCTAGTAATACTAATTCATGATCTACAGAGTTAACAATAAGATCAGCACCGTCACCTGTTATTGAAGCGGTGCCAGTTACATCTATACCTGTGGCTGTTGTGGCAAACTTTGTTTGTCTTGCATAAGCGAGACTAACTGCGCCATCACGAGCCGCATGTATATAGTAACCGCCATTTTGCGTATCCCACCACTGCACAACAGGACCATTAGAACGAAAACTTACAGTGCTTGTACTATTGATATTTTCAAACAGACTGCCATTTGTAGGGTCATGCCTAATATTCAAGTCATTACTATTGCCGAATATAGCTCTGTTATTATCGCCGAATGTAAAGTTAGCACTTGTGCTACCGCCGTCCATTGTGACAGTACCAGTTACGTCAATACCTGTAGCTGTTGTTTCAAGCTTCTTAGCATTATCATAGTATAATTCAACAGCACCATCATTATATGCTCTAATATAATACTCGTCAATTTCAGGTGTACCAATGTCAACCCCAGGAGAACCACCAATAAATAATCTTCCAGTTCCTACATCATTAATTACAGACGTACCACCAGTGTGATAAATCTGTAAATCAGACCCAGTACCAAATACAGCTTTATTACCATCAGTGAAGTTAAAGTTAGCAGTAGTACTACCGCCTGCCATACTAACAGTACCGCCTGCTGTAATATTACTTGTAACACCAAGTGTACTACTCATTGTGGCTGCGCCACTTACACTTAGTATATCGTCAATAGTAGTTGTACCGCCAGCACTATCAATAGTTAAGTTACCAGATGACGTATCAATTTCATTGTTGCCAGTCTGTCCAACTTTAACATTTCCAAATGCACCGCCAGTTGATGTAATCTCACCTGCACTAACTGCACCAGAGGATTGTGTTACACTAAACGAACCACCAACAGTAAATGTTGTTCCGTTAAATGTAAGTGTTGAAGCATCTGCTATTTCTCCAGTTGCACCAACAGTTACAATACGGTTAGTTGTTAAGTCACTTACTTTAAGCGTACTAACTGTTGTTCCTGCGGCACTCAATGTACCAGCAATTGCTGTGTTACCTGTTGCGCTTGCTACTGTAAACTTATCCGTATTAACATCAAAGTTTCCACCAATACTGCCCGTAGTAGTAACATCTAAACTAGAGCTTGCTGTTAGTGTAGTAAACGAACCTGCAGCGGCTGTTGTTTGACCAATATGTGTATCATTAATATCACCCATTGCAACACTAGTTCCACTAGCTTGAATACTTGCTGATCCTAAGTTAATTGTACTACCGCTTAGATACAAGTCACGCCACGCTGAGCCGGTTGCACCTAAATCATATGTAACATCTTGACTTGGTATTAAATGACTGTCAATATCTGCGTTAATTGTAACAGTATCTGTTGCGGCATTACCAATATCAACGTTACCATTTAATACTGTGTTGCCGCCAACTGTTAAGTTACCAGTTGTTACTGTGTGTCCTGTTGTATTAGCAACTGTAAACACACCGTCCATGTCAATGCCGCCATCTAAACTTGCAAGTCCTGCAACGTTAAGTGTACCTGCTGTAGTGACATTACCTGTTGAGTTTGCTACAATAAATGCTGTACTATCTACAGTAATGCCGTTATTAGCTTCTACTGTTCCAGCAAATGTTGCTGTATTTGATACATCTAGTGTGCCTGTTATGCCTGTGTTATCAGTAATAAAAGTTGCGCCGCCAGCACTATTAATTGTTAAGTTACCTGAACTTGTATCAATAGTATTGCCAGTTGTATAACCTACACGTACATTTCTACCAATAACATGTTTAAATTTAGCACCACCATAATTATCTAATGATGTTCCGCCGCCTGCTGGCTCGTACGCATTTGATCCATCAGAATCTGGTAAAAATGTAAAGTCATAATCTGTGTCATCAAATCCAAAGAACCCAACTTTAGCACTTGTTCCATCATGCCAACGGAAAGCAATACCTCTATCTAAGTTATCATCTGATGTGGGAGGAGTTGATCCTCCTAAATTAAATACCGGATCAGCAATAGTTTGTGTACTTGAACTTGTTGTAGTACCTTGTACTGTTAAGTTACCTGTAATAATAACATTACCATTATTATCAACAGTAACATCATTATGATTTGTTATACCTAAACTTGTTAATGTAATTGCAGCCATTGTTTGTGTATATTTGTGTGCTGTGACCAAGTCACCGTTACTAGGAGGCATCGCAAATACTAGCGATCCAGTTGCTGGAGTAAATGTATAGTCAGTACCGTCATCAACTAACACACCGTTAACGTATATACTTGCAGTTGTAAATCCAGTGCCTAGTGAGAAAGTATCTTGTGATCCAGTTCCTGTAAATGTTGATTCAGTAAATGCAACACCACTTGTTGGATTTTCAATTCTAATAGCGCCACTAGAAGTATCTACATCAATATCAATACCTTGGCCACTTACAAATGTAAATGCATCGTTATTTCCACTTACACTATATGTACCAGTTTCACTCCAAGTATACCCACTATCTGTATCAGTTACAGCAATACTCTTAATGATATCTTGTGCGCTACCTGGGTCAGTGTTTTGACTTGTGTTTGTAACTCTAATTGCTTTACTAGATGTATCAATATCAATATCGATACCTGTACCACTTACAATGTCAAAACTATCAGTATTACTACTAGCGTTGGCTGTTCCTGTAGCACTCCAAGTATAACCACTATCAGTATCAACTACATCAAAGCTCTTGAATATATTTTGTACACTACCTCTATCAGTGTTGTCTACTAGCATTGCGCCTGAACTTAGATCAATGTCTAAGTCAATACCTGTACCACTTACAAATGTAAATGTATCTGTATTGTTTGCTGCGGCAAAACTACCAGTTTGCGCCCAACTGTATCCGCTATTTGTATCGGTAACAGCAAGTGTTCCAAAAATAAGTTGGCTACTACCTTTATCTGTATTTTCAAATGTAATTGTATCACTTGCTGCATTAGTAGTAACACTAAATCCAGTTCCAGTAACACCAATTGCTAGTGAATCAATATTACTATCAGCAATAATATCACTTTGGCCTGCAACTGTAATTGTTTTAAATGCATAGTTGTCCGCAACTGCAAAATCAACTGATCCTGAACTGTGTGTTAACAAGTGTCCGTATGTATCAAATGTTGCTCCACTTAGGAATGTGTTTGCTGTATTAGTTACATTGCTAACACCACTTGTATTGGCGTGTGCAATAGTAAGTGTATCAGTGCCTGCTGTACCAGCAATAACAATACCATCTGTGCTATCTAATTGTGCTGCACTAATTGTTAGTGTGTCAGTGTTTGAATCTGCTACTAAACTTGTTCCACCAGCTACAACTGTTTTAAATGCATAGTTAGCTGAAACATTAAAGTCTATAGCACTAGTACCAAAACTAGTTACGTGTCCTTGTGCATCTACTGTTTGCGCATCTACAAATGTATTTGCTGAACTTGTAGTAGTTTGGTTTGCTCCACTAACACTGTGTTCAATTCTAATTGCTTTGTTGGTTGCATCTACATCAATATCAAGTGCAGTACCACTAACAAATTTTACAGTATCAGTATTTGTAGATGCTGCAATACTACCAGTGTTAGCCCAAGTATAACCACTATCAGTATCACTTACTTCTAGTGTTTTAATAATATTTTGTACACTACCTCTGTCAGTGTTAGTAAACAACACACCGTCATTTGTAGTATCAGCATCTAAGTCCATACCTGCGCCACTTACAAGTGTAATTGTGTCTGCGTTTGAATCTGCAACAACGTTGCCTGTTTCACTCCAACTAAATCCACCAGCATTATCAGTGACTGCTACTGTTTTGAATATGTTTTGTGTACTACCTTTGTCATCGTTAGTAATACGTATAGCACCGTTAGTAGTATCAATATCTAAATCAATACCATCTCCCTGAACTACTGTAAGTAAATCTGTGTTTCCACTTACTGCCCAAGTTCCAGTCTCACCAAAACTAAATCCACTACTACTATCTACAACTTCGATACTTTTAATAATATCTTGTGCACTACCAGTGTCTGTATTTTCAAATGTAAACGCACCATTAGTAGTGTCAATATCAATATCCATTCCTGTTAAAGGAATAAGCGTAATTGTGTCTGTATTTGTATTTGCACTAAAGGTACCAGTTTCACTCATACTGAATCCAGTTGTTGTATTTTGTACAACAATGTTACCAATAATAAGTTGACTACTACCTTTATCTGTGTTAGTCCAGCGTATTGCTTTGCTTGTAGCATCTACGTCAATGTCAATTGCATCGCCTGAAATATATGTTGCTGTATCACTTGTTTGACCTGCTCCAACATTGCCTGTTGCCGCCCATGTATAGCCACTATCAGTATCGCTTACTGTAAGTGTTCCAAAATCGTTATTAAACGCAACATTACTATATGTTGGTGATACACTTTGTACGTGTCCATATGTATCAAATGTCATAGCAAGTGCTGCTAAGAATTGGTTAGTATTATTGGCCGCTGTAAAATCTGCTACTGTACTAGTATCTGTATGTGCTACTCGTATTGCATATCCTGTTGTATCAACATCTAAGTCGATAGCTCCTCCACTAACAAATTTTAATGTTCCTGTGTTACTTGGTGCAACAATAGTTCCTGTTTCACTCCAAGTAAATGTTGCATCAGTATCAGTAACTTGAACTGTTTTGTATGCATAGTTGTCACTGCCTGTTAAATCATCAGTGGTTAACAATCTTAGAGCATTGTAATAAGGTACGTTATTGAATACCCATTTGTCACTGTTATAAAATAGTGTTGCGTTTCCGTCTGAACCTAAGTCAACTTGTAGACCACTATTTGCAGCGGCACCTTTGTTGATACTACCATCTGCAACAGTAATTGTTTTATCATCAACTACTAGTTCTGTACTGTTAATAATTGTTTGTGTACCATCAACTTGTAAGTCACCTGAGATGATTACTGTACCACCTAAGTTAACTTGATTTGATAAGTTACCCATTCCGGCGCCATGTACTGTACAATAGTAATTTAAACTAATTGGAGCAGTTGTTGCTACAACAAAAATTACTGTTGCGCCAGCTTGACCAGGTGTGCCGCTTGCGGTTACACCAGTTGTGTATTCTGTAGTTCCGCCATCTGCTGAAAAGCGAAGAGGGTGTCCTGTATTTGTATTATCGCTTACATCAAATACATATGTGTTACCACGATATAATTGTATTACTGGATTAGCAGTGCTACTTGTACCTGCTGTTGTATTTTCTAAGAAGTAAACATCGCCACTACCGCCGCCGTACTGTGTACCAGTTGCAACGGTTACTGTATAGTTTACAGTACTTGCACTAATAGTAGTAGGGTTAAGTGAGAATAAGTTAGGACCTATTAAATCATTTGTAATTGTTAAGTCATTGCCAATTGTAACATCACTTGGAAGTCCAACAGTAATTGCTTGGTTAGCCGCTACTGTTTCTATTTCGTTTGCTGTACCGTTAATTGCTAGTGTTTGTGTCGAACTAATAATACTACCTGTACCAGTATCACCACTTGTATTAATTGTAACTGCACTACCAACAGTGTCTACATAATTTTTAGTTGCGGCGTCTTGTGCCGCTGTTGGATCTGTAACATTAACAATTTTGTTACTTCCCATATCCAGTTCGCCTTGTAGTGTTACGTTGCCACTACTATCAACTGTAATTAAATCATGGTTTGCAATACCAAGTAGTTCTAAACCAACAAGGTCAGCATCGCCTGTAAGTAATACTTCGATTGTATCACTTGCGGTAGGTGTTGCTAGGAATGTAATATCGCCTGTGCTACTATTATATGTAAAGTCATCTGTTAAACGTAATAACACACCATTTAAAAACACAAGTACTTTTTGTACACCTGGTGCATTCGTACTGAATACAGTAGTAGTTCCGTCACCTGCAAACTGTCTTAATGTAAATGCAGCTTGCACACCACCAGATGTAGCACTTTGCCAAGCCGATCCGTTCCATACCAATAAGTCATTTTGGGTTTGATAATCATACCATAAATCACCTAGATCAGGACTAGTTGGTGCTGATGTTGCATACGATATTGGTCTATGGAAACTTAGTTGTCCAAGTCCGTCTGTTTTTAAATAATGTGTTGCTGTTCCGTCTAGTGATGGGAATCTATATCCACCGCCAATTAAAAAACCGCCACTAGTATATGAACTGTATCCGCCGCCTGTTCCATCAATTGCTGTGGTCAGTGCTTGGTCACTATATAAGTCTACGTTATTTGCATCAATAACTTCAACATAATAATCAACACCGTTAAGTTGTGTTGTTCCTTCAACATCTCTAAATGTAACTAAATCACCGTCTGTTAAATCATGAGTTGTTGATGTAGTTACACGTAGCGGATTGTTTAGTGCGACTGCACTAACTGCGTCTTGTGGAGCAACTTGTAACCCTTGGAAATAAGGATCATCTGTAGGACGTACACCTTGTCCAATTGTTAGGTCATTGCCTACCGTACCATTACCATCAATAGTATTGTCTGTTACAACGGCAGTAAGTGCACTAGCTGTCGTTGATCCCAAGTTTTGGTCTAAGTCTGTTAGAACTTGATGCAAATTATTTGCTGTACTGTTTACAAAACCACTTGTGTCTACTTCGACTGTGTCTTCATTAACTACTAAAGCGCCAGCGTTGACTGACAAACCAGATAAAGATGAGTTAGTAGATAACCAACTTCTTGTACCTGTGTTTGTACTTGCAAAAAGGCTGTTTGTTTGTGCTGGAAAGCCAGCATCGGGTTCTGCGTTTTTTAAGTCTAAAAAATTATAACGATTACTATCTAAATTAGTACCTGTAACTTTTTTAACTCTGCCGCTTAGTAATTCTGTTTTACGCATCTAATGACTCCAAGACACTTAAGGTCAATTTAAAAGTGCTATTTGCACTTGCTACTGCTTTAACGCTATCTCCGTCTTGGATAATAAGTTTACCAGTAAGTAAACTTGCTGCATCTGCTTCTGGGATAACAAAATTCTTTAGTAACTCAGTTTCTACTGTTGCACTAGTATTGTAATGTGAAAATGATATAGTTTCAGTACTGGTACTTGCAATATTGGCTGCTTGTGCCATTAGCACAATACCAGTAAATCCAGTAGGTGCTGTATACACTACTGCATTACTGCTTGTTACATCATATGTTATTGTTTTAAAAACGTTTAATGGTGTTGCCATGTTTAACTCTCAATCGCTAATATATATGGTGTTAGAACTGCAAATAGTGATCTATCAAAAGTTGTACCTTCGATAATACCTGCACTAGCATTAATCAATAAGTCTCCGCCAATTCTAAAGTCGCCTTTGTGGTCTGTACTAGTAAAGAATACTTGTCCTTGACCGTCTGCGTCTTCAATGACTTCGTTTGCTTGAATTGGTATACCTCCGTTTTCAGGAAGTGCGCTAGTGAAGTTATTTCCACTACCCACATATTCAAATGTGATACTCGACGCTTGTATTAAACTTCTTTCGTAAAAGTTAACACCTGCTCCGCTTGTGATGTCAGTATCAAATGTTTCAAGTATAGTAACATCACTAGATCCGCTACTTAAAGCAGTACTTGCTTCTACAGTGTAATAGCGTGTATCGCCATCAAACTTAATTGCGTCTCCGTATTTTGGTCTTGTAGTTAAACTTCCAATTGTTACTGTATTAGTCGTTTTTACAATGTTAGTTGTAGTTGATCCTGTATATAAACTAGCACTCTTACCAGTTGCTCTTAGTCCAAATGTACCAAAACTTGCGTTACTGTTTGTAAGTGAACATTGTCCGCCACTTTCACATAAAATTCCATCTTGACATCCAACTGTAAAGATACTAACTAACTGTGCGTATCCTCTGTTAAGAATATGTACACCTTTTCCGCCTAGATTAATTTGTGTAAATGCGTCTGATACCATACTGCGTAAACCAGTAGCTCTAGAACCATCAATTAACATTCCAATTCCATCTGTTGTAATACTTGAACAGTTTTGCACATAAGGACTTGTAACAATAAATCCTGCGCCAGCTGTTGGAAATGCAACTGCGGCTGCTCCGGATTCATGTCCTCTAAATGTAACACCTGAAATAAATGTTGCGTTGTTCATATGGAAGATATCGTTAGTTGTAATAGCACCTCTAATAGTAGTACTTCTTAAGTTATCACCTACAATAGTTACGCCTGCTGGAACAATCAATGGATTGCTAGCAACTGTATGATCTCCTGATTTTACAAAAATTGTGTCTTGTGCTGTTGCAACTGCTACTGCGGCATTGATTGTTGCAAACGCATCTGCAAGTGTATCGCCGTCTTTTGTGTCATCACCATCTTCTTTAACATAAAAAACATTTGCTGCAGTATCGGGTCTTCCAACCTCAATGATTGATTGCCCGCCGCCACTTGCTGTATTATCTTGTTTGAAAAACATAACACCATCGTGGGTGTTAATTGCGACCTCACCTAAATCAAGTTGTGCCGTAGTAGGCACACGGCTAGGGACCGCACTTCTACGTAGTTTTATCGTCGACATATGTCTCACCTTCTAACATTGGCTAATAAGCCTGGTATTAAGAGTTATATAACTCTGTTACTTATATTTATGTTAGAAAGTACCGCCGTCTATACTACCTTCAAATAAACCTGCTTCAATTGTTTCATTGCCTGCTGTCCATTTGTCGGCTGTTTCGTCCCATACAAATGACACCGTAGCTGCACTACCACGTTTAACTTCAATACCTGAATCTTCAGTAGGTGCTGTAAGATTTCCAATATCAGCATTAAGTGTAATAATATTATCGCCGATGTTTAGTGTATTAGTGTTGATATATGTGGTTGTACCACTAACTGTTAGATCACCATTAATAGTTGCATCTCTAGTAACAATCAAGTCTTGTCCAACAGTTAAATCAACACCAACACCAAGATCATTAGTAATTGTTGCATCATTATTAACAGTTAAGTCTGTGCCAACTTGGAAAGTTGTAGTAGTTGTACCACTTGTACCAATAGCAAATGTGCCACCAGTTGACCCGTTGGTTGTAATTGTTAAATTGTTACCAATAGTTACATCATTTGGTAAGCCAATTGTAAGTGACTGATTTAATGCTGTAGTTTCTATTTCATTGGCAGTACCAATGATACTAAAGTTTTGTGTAGATAAATTAACAGTACCAGTTGTAGTGCCATCTGTAAAGTTTAAATCAACATTGCCAACACTATTATCAACATACGTTTTGATACTTTGTTGTGTAGCTAGTCCAACATCACTATTGCTAACCATATCATCTTCATCTAGTATACGGTCAACAGTTGTTGTTCCTGATGCTGTACCAACTTGAATTGCTAGTACTTCAATACGGTTAACACCAGTTGAGCTATTAACAACCAATAAGTTATTGGCACCATCGGTAACGTTAAGTGAATTAGCCATATTTCCTGGTATACGTAGTTCGTTTTCTGTACTTGCGCCAGTAAACTGTACACTCTCACTTATGAATAAGTCACGCCATGCTTTTGTAGCAGTACCTAAGTCATATGTGTCATTTACATCTGGTACTATGTTACTTGTTAATTCACCGTCTAACTGAATACTGTCTGTGTCAGCATCACCAATAGTAATGTTGCCACCCAGTGTAAGGTTACCAGTAATTTCAGTGTTACCACTTAGTACACCTACTTTAAATGTTTCACTGCCACTAGCACCAATCATAAAGTTAGCACCGTCAAAGCGGAAGTTACTGTCGCCTTCTAGTCTACCTGCTGTACCAGCAATAACAATTTCATTGTCTGTTAGATCTGAAACAGTTGCAGTATCTAATGTTGCGTCACCAGTATCCAATGTACCAGTAGTTGTAATATTACCTGATGTATTAGCAACAGTAAACGCACCGTCAACATCAATACCACCATCTAGTGAAGCTAAGTTAGTAACATCTAGTGTTCCAGTAATTGCAGTGTTATCATCAATAGTAGTTGTACCGCCAGCACTATCAATAGTTAAATTACCTGATGCTGTGTCAATTTCATTATCACCAGTAACACCAATTTGTATATTACCGCCAGTTAACCCAGTAAAGGTACCTTCACCAAATACTACATTACCTGCTGTACCACTGAACACTTCACCTGTGTTGGTTGCGTCAGCAATAAATGTAAATACACTAGCACTGTCATCATATCCAAAGAAGCCAAGTTTTGCGCCTGTACCATCATGCCATTTAAATTCAATACCACGGTCTTTGTTATCGTCACTTGCTGGAGTTTGATCTCCGCCTAGTGTAAAGATTGGATCATCAATAGTAACTGTTGTACTGTTTACTGTTGTGGTTGTACCATCTACTCTTAAATCGCCAGCAACTTGTAAATCTCCTGCCGTATATGTATTACCGGTTGCGTGTTGTACAGTAAAGTTACCTACACCAATGTTTAATTCTGTTCCGTCGAATGTTAAGTTAGCATCGTCTTCAACTGCGCCACCAGTACCAGCTAATACAATACGGTTATCTGTTAAATCTTCTATAATAGCACTTGCTAGTGTAGACTCACTATCAACATTAATTGTACCAGTAATTTGTGTATTACCATTTGCTACTTCTACATCAAAAACTTCACTGCCACTTGGGCCTATAAAGAAGTTTGTTCCGTCAAAGCGGAAGTTGGCATCGTCTTCGAGTTCGCCGCTGTTACCCGCAATAATAATTCTGTTGTTGGTTAAGTCTTCTACGTTTACACTTGCTAGTGTTGCTTGACCAGTTACTCCTAATGTTCCGTTTATGCTTGTCGCACCGGTCAGTGCGTTAACATCAAATCGTGTGCCTACTTCAAAAGTAGTTCCATTAAATGTTAAATTAGCATCGTCTTCTAGCGCACCTGCTGTGCCTACTATTACAATACGGTTATCTGTTAAGTCACTTACAGTAGCACTTGCTAGTGTAGATTCTCCGCTTACATCTAGTGTACCTGTAATATCTGCATTTGCTGTAACATCAAAAGCAAAAGCACCAGTTGTAGTATCAATGTTAACAATAGTAGTTGTACCATCATCAATTTTAAATGCAGTTGTCATATTGCTTGGTAGTGTAATACCATTCTCACCACTAGCACCTTCATATATAACATGCTCTGTAAGATAAATGTCACGCCATGCTTTACTAGTAACACCTAAGTCATAAGAATCAGTTACATCTGGTACAATGTTTGAACGTATATCGCCATTAATTGAAATACTATCGAACTCTGTATCGCCAAGTGTAACATCTCCTCGTAGTATTGTATTACCAGTTACATCTAATCCTGAAAGTAATGCTTCTCCAAATACTACATCACCTGCTGTACCGCTAAACACTTCACCTGTGTTGGTTGCGTCAGGAATAAATGTAAATTTACCTGTACTATCATCAAAACCAAAGAAACCAACTTTTGCTAAACTTGCTCCACCATCATACCAGTTGAATTCAATACCTCTATCGAGGTTATCATCTGCTACTGGTGTAGTATCTCCGCCTAATGTAAAAATTGGATCGTCGATTGTTACTGTTGTACTGTTAACACTTGTTACTGTTCCGTCAACTTGTAAGTCACCAGCAACAGTTAAATCTCCACCAATGGTAGTATTACCAGTTGCTCCGGCTATTGTAAATTCTGCTAGTGTGTTACCAAACTTAATATCACCAGTAGCACCAATTTGCATACGTTGTGTGCCGCCAGTATAAAAGTCTAGTTCATCGTTGTCAGCGCCCGCACTTGACTCTGCTAAAATATATGTGTCTTGGTCAACGTCTTTAACACCACCAAGTGACCCCCAATTAGCTCCATCATATCCTTCGAAGGTACTGTCTGTTGTATTGTAACGGATCATACCTTGTGCATTAGGTGTTGGACGTTCTGCTGTTGTTCCAACAGGGATAGTTATTGCACCATCACCTGTAATTGTTACATTATCTGCGAGTACTGATAGTTTACCTGTTCCATCTGGATCCAGTATAATATCGCCATTAGCATTACTAACACCAATTGTGTTTCCATTAAATGTAAAGTTGCCAATGTTTGCACTTGATAAGTTTGTACCTTTGTTACCAATAAAACGTGCGCCCACGACATAAATTGTTTTTCCACTAATACCACTTGGTAAGTTGTCACCAATAAAGTTAAGTACACCGCTCTGGTAGTCAAAGTACCATTCGTCATTGTTACCACTACCAGCGGCAAACAATTGTGTGCCAGTTGTTTGCGGAGTGGCGGCACTTGCACTATCTAAATAAACTTTTACTAGATAAGTTGAACCAAATTCAGCTGGTATCCAGTCTGTTAAGTTTGTTTTCCATGTACGGTTTGGTGTTGAAGTTGCATCTGCTGTTGTTTCAATAGTAGCAGTACCATTTCCACTGTCATCGTAAATTTCTACAATTGTACTTGAGGATGAAGGTTTAGTTGCAGGAATTTGAGAAGCGTCTTGCCAAATGTTATCGCCACGTATCAGTAAAGGACTAGCAATACTTTCGTTAGTTGCTGCCTTAACACTGTTTATATCTGTTTTTGCTACGCCGTAACCTAGCTTTTTCCAAAGCCAGTCTACCTTCTGCGATTCATTAATAGCCATTTCTCACCCTCATGTTATACTCAATGCTGTTATCTTCTGGTTACTGCTTAATGCAATACGTACTAATGCTACATTATTAGTTGCGTTTGTTAAGTTTTCTGTACCCAGTGTCATTGTGTACGATCCACTTAATGCAGTATTAGTAGCAATGATATCACCGCCAGTGCTTGCACACCCGTCACTACCATTACCACCATTACCTGTATTTGCACCCGGAACACCAGCACCTCCATACTGTGTTCCACAATCTAACCATCCGTTAATTGTACTTGTGTTATCTATAGTTGTACCAGGAGCAGCTATCCACACACCGCTTACACCAGTTGTACTTGTTATATTAATATTAAAGTTTGCAACAACTGTTCTACGGAACGCAATAGTAATGTACTGTGTTCCAGTGTCGCCACTTCTATTAGGCCCAGTTGGAAGATAGCCAGTACTATAATTGTTAACGTTGTGCTCTATTACGCCTAAACGTATAGTTGCTTCTTTTGTACCTGCTACACCAGGATCTGTTGTCTCAGTATACAAATTATTTGTGTAAAAATTTGTTGCCGCTGGTATTGTAGGATTGTCTGTTGTAGATGCACTAAAGTTAAAAATACGTACCGCATCGTCAGTATAAGTTGATCCCAAGCTGTTACTGACATCAATTGCTATTTCACTAATACCACTTTGGTTTGCTGTATGTACTTGTATATTTTCTGAAGGTGTTTGATATGAACTTGCACCATAGATGTTGTTTGCTCTATGTCTAATATTTTCAATAGTTCTAACATTACTGTTAGTAACGTATACAGTTAAGTCACCAAGTGTATACGGAGTTCCGTTGCCAGTATCGGCATTTGGAATACCGCCTGTTAAGAACGATGAAGTTCCGTTAATTTGCGCATATGTATAATTTTGATTACTTATTGAGCTTTGTGATGTACCTTCTAAATTACTACCACTAGTAACATTAACAACACTTGTTGTATCTCTATATGCTTGTCCAATAAAGCTATCTACTGTTACACCAGTTAGTGTAAGTGATGGGCTTCCACTGTTATAGTAAGGAATGCCTGAAATATATCTGTATGTACCTGCGTTATTTTCAGTTACGGTACCTGCTGTAACTGTAGGTGCACTTGTAATACTATCTTTAACAAATTCAACTGTGTTAGTATCACCTGTTGTACTATGGCTAAGTTGGAAACTGTTAATACCTACTGAAACTACTGCGGCACCAGCACTGAGCTTTGCTTTAAATCCTGAATACAATCCAGGATGGTATATACTACTGTTAAAGCTAGTAGCACTACCACTTGCGTTTAATAAGTTATAATCTTCTTCATCTGTAATTGTAAGATCGCCATATGTTCCACTATCATCACCACCAGTAAGTACTCTTGATCCCGCTACTAATCCGTTAATCTTAGCTTCAAGTGTTCCGTTATTTGCGTCATAAGCATATGTACTAATTACTGTAGTTTCAAGTTGTCCAGTTGTATTGTTTGTTAATTCAACATTAGTGCCAGCAGTTAATGATGTTCCGCCAGTTAAATCTGTGGCTCCACTTGCTAGTTTTGGACTAGTTCCTTCATCGTTAGCAAACGCAATAGTTTTAGTACTTAAACCATCTGGTGTAGCAATATTAGGATCATATACTTTTAGTTGTAATGTTGTGTCTGATGGTAATGATGCCGGATCTGCTGTTGTGTGTGAATTTAAAGTTAATGTTAGTGTATCTCTACCAGTACCAGTTTGTGTTCCTGCAGACCATGTATGTAATAGTCTAGTTCCAGAAACACCG
>UEXM01001957.1_pt1 | contig 15685 bp, 19 predicted proteins | sample 1796661 | NCBI WGS metagenome assembly UEXM01 (sample SAMEA4772469, study PRJEB27181) | metagenome | reverse complement strand
TCCCGGAATAGGATCCATAAAAGCCGCAAAACCTATTTTAGAGATGATGACTCCTCAGATGCGTGGCATGATGCTCGCAAAAAAAGGACGAGCGAAATCACGTAAGACTACCCAAGTTCTTCCCGGACAGCGGTTAGGCGGTTCAAGATTAGCGAACGAAACTCGAGACGTAATGGCAAATTTCTATAAAGAAACTCGAGGCGGTGCGTTTCCTCAAAACTTAACTCCGGATACCATCGAAGCGTTAAAAGCTATCAAACCAGATTTGATCAAAGCAGCAAGTAGAGATAAACAGGCTTCTCGACAAGGTGTGAAACGTATATTAGATATTATGGAAGAAATAGGACTGTAAACAATATTTTACTTTTTGTTCCGCTTTAGCATATACTTAGCCCATGGCTGAACCTACCGAAAACAACTTATCAGACTATCTACAAGATATTAGTAATTTTGTTAGTGCTAGTGCCCAAAAAGTTGCGGACACCGATCAAGAGTTCATGGATGAATACTACGGTGAATATCCAGAAAAATCTACAAATACAGCACTAGGAATATTGTCTGCTTTTCCTGCGGCAGGGATAGGTAGACTTTTGAATTTTATTAAAAATCCTGCAGGATTACATAAAGCACAAATGAGGGCATATAATTCAAATTTATTATCAGATCCTTTTTTGCAACCATTTCTGCAGACACTAGGTTTAGGTTCGGCAACATTAGGTTCCGGAATAGAAATGCGTGAACGCAGAGAAAAAGAAGCAAAAGAAATGGGTATTTCTTTATCTGAGCACCCTGAACTTCAGAAAAAAGCTGACGGTGGTGAGATAAGTGATTCAACCTTTCTTCAAGAAATAGCTGATCGAAGAACTAATACTCCTTCTTTTGACCCAGAAGAATATGATATACCTCCGTTACCTGCAATGTCAGCGAGTGATCCTGATGACCGTTCTATTTTTAGTAATTTAAAAGGCGGCGGATTAAATGCCGTTTTATTAGATAAATATCCTGAATTAGCAGACAATCCAGTTTTTAATTTAGCTGAAATGATGGTTCCTAGAACTCTTGGTGAATCTGCTTTTGAACTAGCTACGATGTATCCACCGTTGTTTTGGATGAAAGCATTAAAACCCGGATCAAAGGCTTACCGTCAAGCGAACAAACATCAACGTTCATTAGATAGGTTAAAACAGAAAAATGCAAATAAAGACATTGCTAATTCTAAATTTCGAAGAAACGAAAAAGCAATGGTTTATCATCAAAGTAGAATAAATGATTATGTTTCTCAATCTGGAATACCGGATGATCAAATACAAAAGCAATTAAATGTCGCTTCTTCAAGTGATCCTACAATAGGTACTGGACGTAGAGACTTTTTAAAAACAGTAGAAAGAATAAGAGCAGACGAGGCTTCTAAAAAAGCTGGAACAGGTGGATTAACTACTAAATATGAAGATGAGTTTATTCCACAACCTAAAGCTATTAACATACCTGAGTCCGAACTTATGCCTCCCGGATATAAAACAGGAGACGAATTACTAGATGACTATAATACCCAATTTAGTTCTGCTTTAGACAGCTTAATGCCTTCAAAAAATTCAAATACAATAAATACCGATGAAATGAGTATGCTGGAAATACTTCAAAAAATGAAAGATATGGATCTAGATTAATTTCGATGACCACTACCCGCGATCGGCTAAACGCATTAAAAGAAATAGACTTAACTTACTTAGATAAAGCGGAAGCTAAAGAGTTTACAGTTCTATTAGAAGAACTAACTAAACGTGAGTTTCAAGAAAAATCTACCAGTACGTTTATGCATTTCGTTAAATCTATTTGGAAAGAATTTATTAACGGCGATCACCACGTTAAAATGGCAAAAGCGTTTGATGATATTGCTAGTGGTAAATTAAAACGTTTAATTATTAATATGCCACCACGACACACTAAGTCGGAGTTTGCATCACATTTGTTCCCTGCTTATTTATTAGGTAAAAATCCTAAGTTAAAAATTATTGAAGCAACCCACACCGCGGACCTCGCAGTAAATTTCGGTAGAAAAGTTCGGGATTTGATTGATGGAGAAGAGTACCACGCACTGTTTCCCGATACTGAATTGAAAGCGGATAGTCGTTCTGCTGGAAAATGGCTCACGAACAAAGGTGGGGAATACTATGCGGCAGGTACAGGTGGTGCTTTGGCTGGACGGGGTGCGGATTTGTTTATTATTGACGATCCACATTCAGAACAAGATGCTATGTCCGATAAATCTATGGAAGAAGCCTACGAATGGTTTATGACTGGACCGCGACAACGGTTACAGCCCGGAGGGGCAATCGTTATTGTAATGACACGTTGGTCTAAAAAAGACTTAACGGGAAGACTTATTAAAAAGATGGCGCAAGAAAAAGGCGCAGATCAGTGGCAAGTGATTGAATTTCCTGCAATATTACCTAGTGGTAAACCGCTTTGGGGTAATTTTTGGAAATTAGAAGAACTTGAAAGTATAAAAGCCTCGGTTAGTCCGTCTAAATGGGCGGCGCAATACATGCAAAGACCGACAGGGGAGGGTATATCTATTATCCCTAAAGAATGGTTTAATATTTGGGAAGAAGACAATCCGCCGAAATGTGATTATTTAATACAATCCTACGATACCGCGTTTCTAAAATCAGAAAGAGCTGACTTTACCGCGATAACTACATGGGGAGTGTTTTATCCGGAAGGTAAAATCGGCGAAGAAATATATCACGGCAACGATGCGCACTTAATTTTAATAGATTGTATAAAAGAACGGTTTGATTTTCCGGAACTTAAAAACGAAGCCTTACGTTTATATGACTATTGGGATCCAGATACGGTAATTATTGAAGCTAAAGCGAGTGGTATTCCATTAGTGCAGGAATTACGTAGAGTAGGTATTCCAGTAAATACATTTTCTCCCGGAAAAGGGCAAGATAAGATAGCTAGACTTAATTCGGTTTCTCCTATTTTTCAAGATGGGCGCGTTTGGGTTCCAGATAATAGATTCGGTGAAGAGCTTATGGAAGAAGTTAGTGACTTTCCCGGCGGAGAGAATGATGATTTAGTCGATGCGACAACCTTAGCCTTAGCAAGGTTTAGACAAGGTGGCTTTTTAACATTAACGAGTGACTTTTTTGAAGAAGAAGAGTACCATCCTGCAGAAAGGGTTTATTATTAAGTCAAATCATACTATGATGTGGACATAAGGAGACTTTATGGCAATCGAAAAACAATCTTTATCTATAGTTCCTAATTCAGAACAAGCAATCGAATTAGAAATTATGGAACAACCAGAAGAAGAAACGGAACTTTTCGTACAGCCGGACGGCTCTATCGTTCGTGGTAGTGAAATGCCAGAACAAACGAATACTAAATTCGGAGAAAACCTAGCTGAAAGTGTAGAAGAACGAGAATTAGCCACTATCGCAGCAGAATTAGTGTCTTCTTTTGAAGATGATTTAGATTCTAGGAATGATTGGTTTCAAACATATACCGAAGGTCTTGATTTATTAGGTATAAACTCTGATTCTAGGTCACAACCTTTTGTTGGAGCCTCTGGAGTGCATCATCCGATACTCGCAGAAGCCGTAACTCAGTTTCAAGCGCAAGCCTACAAGGAATTATTGCCTGCTGGTGGTCCAGTTGATACCGAAGTATTAGGAATGACTGATGACGCTAAGCTAGAAAAGGCAAATCGCGTTAAAAACTTCATGAATTACCAAATCACCTATAAAATGGAAGAATATGACCCAGAAATGGACCAACTTTTGTTTTATTTACCGTTATCAGGGTCTGCTTTTAAGAAAATTTACTATGATCCGGCGGTAGGACGAGCAGTTGCTCGTTTTGTTAAGTCCGAAGACCTAGTTGTACCGTATTATGCGGTAGATTTACTCACTTCACCACGAATTACGCATGTAATTCATATGGCAGAGAACGAATTACGCAAATTACAGCTTTCTGGGTTTTATGTAGACACGGATATGAGTTCTCCGGAAAGTTCTTCAGACACAACTCAAGTAGATTCTAAACTTGAAGAATTACAAGGGTTAACTAGAACAATAAGTGACGAAGAATTTACTTTATTAGAGATGCATGTCGATTTAGACCTAGAAGGACATGAAGATACCGATGAAAACGGTGAAGTAACAGGATTAAGACTGCCGTACATCGTTACTATCTGTAAAGATAATAATAAAGTATTGGCTATTCGTCCAAATTACAGCGAAAAAGACCCGATGCGTAAAAAAGTCGAATACTTTACGCATTATAAATTTCTTCCCGGATTGGGATTCTATGGTTTCGGTTTAATTCATATGATGGGCGGGTTAACTAAATCAGTTACCGCTATATTACGTCAATTAATTGACGCAGGAACACTTTCTAATTTACCTGCTGGATTTAAATCACGTGGTTTGAATATTCAACGACATGATGATCCGTTACAACCCGGAGAGTGGAGAGATGTTGATGCTCCCGGAGGCAGACTACAAGATGCATTTTTACCATTACCTTATAAAGAACCTAGTGGTACTTTAGCTACTTTGTTAGGTGCTTTAGTTGATTCGGGCAAACAATTTGCAGCAACCGTAGAAAATCCAACAGGAGACGGTAATAGTGAGGCTCCAGTAGGTACTACAGTTGCATTATTGGAAAAAGGACAGCGGATAATGTCCGCAATCCATAAAAGATTGCATTATGCACAAAGATGTGAGTTTAAAATCTTAAAAAGAGTATTTGGAGAGTTTTTACCTCCCGAATACCCGTATCAAGTACAAGGGGCTTCAGAAAACGTTTTTAAGACTGATTTTGACACAAGTGTAGACGTAATACCGGTAAGTGACCCAAATATTTTCAGTATGACGCAAAGAATTACTTTAGCGCAAACACAGTTGCAAATGGCACAAGCCGCTCCGGAAATACATAATTTACGTGAGTCTTATCGTAAAATGTATATCGCTTTAAATATAAAAGACATTGATTCAGTACTACCTCCGGAAGAAGAAGCACAACCTAAAGATCCAGTATTAGAAAACATGGATGCGTTAAACAATATATCGTTACAAGCGTTTCCACAACAAAATCATGATGCACATATTGCAGCACATACTGCTTTTTTACAAAACCCAATGGTACAACAAAATCCTGCAGTAGTAGCGGCTTTACAAGCACATATTCAACAACATCAGGCATTGAAATATAGAATTCAAATCGAAACTATTTTATCTCAGCAAGGTATACAGCTTCCTCCTCCGGGACAAGCAGTACCTCCAGAGATTGAAAGTCAGATAGCGATTGCGGCGGCGCAAGCTACACAACAAGTTACAGGACAAGCTCAAGCAATAGCTCAAGCAGAACAGGCAGCAATGCAAGATCCGCAACGTGAAATGTTCGAAGCTCAACTGCAACTTGAAAAAGAACAGTTAATGCAAAAAGAAAATAAAGACCAACGTGATGCAGATATTAAACTTCAGAAGATAGATGCAGACCTTAGAGTTGCAGATACTAAGACAGCGGTCGAATTACAAGAACTAGAGCAGAAAGCACAAGCTGATGCCGATAAAAATTACACTGAATTGGTTAAAACAGTTCGGGAAAGTAGGAAACCAAACGGAGAGTAACAATGCGTGAATTTTATGATAACATGAAAAAATATCCGTCTCCTTCACCTAAGAAAGCAAAGGCTGCCCCTAGTTTTCCAAGTGTAGAAGACACAACTAGAACTCAGACTGTTAAAGCCGGAGAATGTTTAGACACTCCTGAAAAAGCAAAAGTAAAAGCGGCTTATGGACAGACAAAAGGACTTCTTTGGTATAGATCCATTAAATAATGGACTATATTATAGCAACGGAGCATTTGCTCCGCAAAATCCGAGAGAGAAAAGAAGCTCTTTCGCAAACGTTAGCTGCTGGTAGTGTTGAGCATTTTGAGCAATACCAAAGGATAGTTGGCGAAATCGCAGGTTTGACTTTCGTTGAACAGGAAATTCAAACCCTACATTCCAATATGGAGGATGCAAATGACTAATAGTATTAGCAAAACTGTTCCAGATAGAGTAGATAACTTTGGAAGTAAAGGTCGTTTAATTAAAGAAATTGACGAACCTGTAATTACCCCAGATAATTTAGAAAAACATGCGAATAAGTTACCACGTCCAACGGGGTATCGTATTTTAATATTACCTTTTACAGCCTCAACTGTAACTAAAGGTGGCATACATTTAGCTAAAGCAACTGTTGATAAAGAAAGACTTGCAACAGTAGTTGGCTATGTAGTTGCTAAAGGACCAGATGCATACGGAGATTTAAACAAATTTCCTGATGGACCTTGGTGTGAAGAAGGTGATTGGGTTATTTTTGGCAGATATGCTGGAGCTCGTTTCCAAATAGAAGGTGGCGATATGCGCCTTTTAAATGATGATGAGATTCTAGCCTGTATAGATGATCCCGAAGCAATTTTATCATAAACAATCATGGAGAAGACCATGCAACAAGAAGCAGAAAAAATAGAGTTAGAACTTCCTGAAGGGGAAGTAGATATACATGCCGCAGACGTAGACGATTCAATTAAAGAAGAAAAAGTTGAAATAGTTGAAGCGGCTCCTAAGACAAAAGACGAATTAGACGAAGTTAGTGACTCAGTACAAAAACGTATTGATAAATTAACGTATAAGATGCGAGAAGCAGAAAGACAGAGGGATGAAGCGGTTACTTACGCTCAAACTGTCAATCAAACAGCAACGCAATTAAAAGAAAAGTTAAAAAATTCGGATTCTTCCCTTTTCAAAGAGTACGATAACAGGGTACAATCCGATATTGAACGAGCTAAAACTCTTTTAAGAGAAGCTCAAGATTCAGGAGATGGAGATGCCGTTGCTAATGCAACTGAAAAATTATCTAGAGCAAGTGCTGAAGCTGAAAATCTTCGTAGACTATCTGCGCAGCAACAAATTAGAGAAAAACAAGCACCTCAAGAAGTTCCTGTTGAAGCATATAAACCAACACTACAACCACAACAACAAACACGTCCCGATCCTAAAGCGGAAGCATGGGCGTCTCGAAATGAGTGGTTTGGAGATGATCAAGCAATGACATTTGCCGCTTTTGGAATACATAAAGAATTAGTAGAATCGGGTATTGACCCTGCTTCTGATAATTATTATTCTGAAGTTGACAAACGCATGCAAGAAAATTTCCCACAAAAGTTTTCCCAAGAGCAATCTGCCCCCGTGCAACAGGTTGCTGCCTCTAGCCGTGGTGCTACAGGAAGAAAAACGTCACGCAAAATCAAGTTAACACCTAGTCAGGTAGCGATAGCTAAAAGATTAAATGTGCCACTTGAAGAATATGCTAAGCATATCGAAGGAGTATAAAATGACTATAGATAATAAAAACATAAATGTCACAACGGATCGAAACTCACGATCTGCCGAGACACGAGTCTCTCAAACTCGCAGAACACCTTGGAAACCCCCGTCAATGTTAGACGCACCCACAGCACCTGCTGGATATCAGTTTAGGTGGATACGAGAAGCTACTAGAGGACAGGATGATAAATCTAATATGTCTAAACGCATACGAGAAGGATATGAGCCTGTGAGAGCAGAAGATTATCCAGATTTTGAAGCACCAACAATCGATAGTGGTAGTAACGTAGGAGTAATAGGGGTTGGAGGTTTAATTCTCGCTAAAGTACCTGTTGAAACAGCTGAAGAGCGCAATGCTTATTTTCAAGATCAAGCAAAATCCGCTATGCAAGGTGTTGATCAGAACTATATGCGAGAAAGTGATTCTAGAATGCCTATAAAAGATAGTGATATTCAAAGGTCTTCTAAAGTTGCATTTGGTAGTAAAAAATAATTGACGATTAATAACAATGTATAAAGGAGCTAATAATGGCTAATACAAATAAACCCGATGGTTTTACCCCCGCATATCATATGTACGGTGGTGTTATTCGTCCTGCTAAAATGAGAATCGCTAGTGCGACTAACGCATCAATCTTTTCAGGTGATGTTGTAAATTTATCTAGTGGTTATATAATTCAAGGCACGGCGACTGGCACTCCTGTAGGTGTGTTTTATGGGGTATACTATACAGCAACAGACGGTACTCCTACTTTCTCGAAAGTATGGACTGCTGATACAGCAACACAAGGAAGCGAGGACGCAGAAGCTCTCGTTTACAATGATCCGGGTATCGTTTACGAAGCCCAATTTACAGCAGGAACTCCTGCAGTAAGTTTCATTGGTAGTAAGTACACTCTTTCGACAACTGCAGGTAGCACAACTACAGGTAGGTCAAAAGAAGGTGTTACAGCAACTACCTCAAGTGGTGTAGCCTTAAACGTAGGATTTGCCTCGCAACCAAGTAACTCAATAGGTGCTTATGCGAGAGGACTCTTTACGTTCCCAACTAACACATTCGCAGTTTAACTAGGAGAATAGGATATGGCGATAAATAGAGCTCAGCTCGTTAAAGAACTTGTCCCCGGACTTCATGCTCTCTTTGGTTTAGAGTACGAACGTTACAACAATGAACACGAAGACATTTTTGACACCGAAAGTTCTGAAAGAGCATTCGAGGAAGAAGTAATGTTAAGTGGCTTTGGGGAAGCACCAACTAAAGGCGAAGGCGCGGCAGTCATTTATGACACAGCGCAAGAGTCTTGGACTTCACGTTTTACACACGAAACAGTCGCACTAGCGTTTGCATTAACAGAAGAAGCTATCGAAGATAACCTCTACGATACTCTTTCTTCACGTTATACAAGAGCACTAGCACGATCAATGCAACAAACTAAACAGGTCAAGGCAGCTAATGTTTTGAACAATGGATTTAGTTCATCATATGTAGGTGGAGATGGTAAAGCACTTATGACTACCGATCACCCTACAGTTGCTAACGTGGATTTAAGAAACGAACTGTCTACTGCGGCAGACCTTAACGAAACTTCATTAGAACAAGCATTAATTGATATTGCGGACTTCAAAGATGAAAGAAACTTAAAGGTAAACGCACAAGCTCGGAAATTAATAATTCCACCTGCTTTACAGTTTGTAGCAGATAGACTTATGGAAACTCCGGGACGCGTAGGTACTTCAGATAATGACATCAATGCAATCAGAAACATGGGAATGATTTCTGAAGGTTATGTTGTTAATCATTATCTAACAGATACTGATGCGTTTTTCATCAAAACTGACGTTCCTAATGGATTGAAACATTTCGTTAGAACTGCGGTATCTACCAGTATGGAAGGTGACTTTGAAACTGGAAATGTTAGATACAAAGCACGTGAGCGTTATAGTTTCGGTTGGAGTGATTGGAGAGGTATATTTGGTTCTCCGGGAGCTTAATTCACTTTTGTGAATAAATGATTAGGGAGCTTTGGCTCCCTTTTCTTTTTCTTTCCTTTTCTTTTTTGATTCCTTGAGCTAGAATGATGTAGATTCTAGGAATAAATTAACTAGCTTACCGACTGACCTAGCAGACAAGCCAAGACGGTAAGGGAATTAAGGGGACTTAATTATGGCAAATTCAACTTTTAATGGACCAGTTCGGTCCGAGAATGGTTTTAAAACTATTGATGTAACAGCAGCAACGGGAGCCATCACTGATGGTTTAGTAATTAATGCAGACGGTAATATCTTTACAAATGCTGGTGGACATACACAATATGTTGCAGCTACTGGATATGGACCCGCTGATTTAATTGTAGGTAAAGGCGGAAGCCAATATGGTACTGTTGACCCGTATGCTGAAAGCGCAACTCAATTATTTCCATTAGGTGCTACACTTGTTTACGGTAACAATGTTTATCGCTATGTTGAAATTGGTGGCACAGCAGTAACTGCTGGTAAACTTTTGCAACACGCAGCAGTTGTTTCCGATCATGCAAATATGACAGCAACCGCAGCAGTAGCCGCAGGCGAAACAGCAATATCTGTAGAAACTGGTGGAACTGACTTAACACTTAACCAATATGCTGAAGGTTACCTTTGGGTAAACGATGTTAATGGGGAAGGTCAAATGCTTAGAGTAAAATCTAATCCAGCACACGACCATTCTGCAGACCCTTCGGTAGTTATTACTTGTTATGATGATCTTGCAACAGCTTTAACAACAAGCTCACAGCTATCTCTCATAGAGAACCCAAACACCAACCTTATTGTTGCACCAGCAACAGAAACAGGTGCGTTGATGGGAGCTACTGTAATTGACATGACTGCTGACTATTATGGTTGGGCAGTTATTAAAGGACCAGCAGCTTTATTGACTGTAGGAACTTTAGTTGTAGGTAATGCAGCAGTTAGATCAGGTGGTACGGCAGGTGGAGTTGCACCAGCAACAGATAACGTTTTACAAGAAGTTGGTGACGTTATGGCTGTTTCAGCTAGCACTGAGTATTCATTGATTAATATGAACTTAGGCTAAAACGGAGTAAATTATGGCAGACGCAGTTACAAGTCAAAAAATTGTAGATACTGATAGGAAGCTAGTTTATAAATTCACTAATATCTCTGATGGCACAGGAGAATCTTCTGTTAATAAAGTAGACGTCTCTGGACTGAATACCAATAATGAAGGAGAAACTTGTACAAGAGTAACTTTGACACAATTATGGTATGACATAGGCGGCATACGAGTAACTCTTGAATGGGACGCAACATCTAATGTTGTTTGTACTGTCTTAGGTGGTAGTGCAGCAGCAGGAGTAGTTTCAGGTCATATGGATTTTAGAGAGTGGGGTGGTATTCCTAATAACGCAGGTAGCGGTATAACGGGTGATTTAGATTTAACGACACATGGACATACTAACCATGATCATTACACTATATTAGCCGAATTTATTAAAAGTTATTAACCATGGCTACTTCAGGCACTCGCGCATTTAATTTAGATGTAGCGACAGCGATAGAGGAAGCATACGAACTTGCGGGTTTAGAAGCCCGTACTTCGTATGATGCCGTTACTGCTAGACGTTCTATGAACATTATGTTTGCAGATTGGTCTAACCGTGGTATTCAAATGTGGGAAGTTTCTAAGGTAGAGCTAACGCTTACCGAAGGAACTAATGAATACACTATCAATTCATTTGATATAGATATACTAGACGCTTATATACAAAAAACGGTGGGCGGTGTTGTAACTGATTATGTTTTAGATAGAATAGATCGTAATGAGTATATTGGAATTCCTAATAAATCAACAAAGGCTAGAGCAAGTGAGTACTGGGTAGAACGTTTAAAATCACCTGTTATTCATCTTTATCCAACACCAGAGAACTCAACCGACAAACTCGTTTACTATGTTTGGCGAACTATAGAGGATTCAAACGCGCAAATTAATGACGTAGATATCCCTACTCGTTTTATGCCTTGTTTAGTTTCTGGTCTTGCTTATTACTTATGCTTAAAAAAGAATGTACAAAAACTCCCTATAATAAAAGAACAGTACGAACAGGATTTAATGAACGCTTTAAGATACGATGAAGATCGTTCTCCTGTACGTCTTGTTCCAAGACAAGAATATATTTAATGGCTTACGCTTCAGGAAAATACGCTTACTTTATATGCGATACTTGTGGTTTTAGATATCCTTATAAAAGTGCAAAAGGAACATGGGAGAATTTTAGAACTTGTCATGAATGCTATGACCCTAAACACCCACAACTAGATCCTCCAAGTATTACCGCAGATGCAGAACAGTTATGGAAACCTCGACCTGACGTTTCTTTACCTCAAAGTCAATTAGGAGTTATAATCACTACAAACGCAGGAAGTGGGATGACGTTTGCTTCTGATCCTATTGGAACTGATTTTGACGGTCTTGGAGCAACAAGTGGAATAGGCAACGTAACGGTGGAGACATAATGGCGGGATTTACATACAGTGGATTAAAAACAGCTATTCAGAATTATCTAGATAATACTGAATCAACTTTCACAACGACCCTAGATACTTTTATTCAAACAGCAGAAGAAAGAGTTTTAAAGTCGGTACAGCTTCCTGTTTTTCGTAAAAATGTAACAGGATCAGCAACTGAAAATGTTTCATATTTAGCAACTCCCTCTGATTTTTTATCTCCGTATAGCTTAGCTGTTATAGATGCAAGTAGTAATTATTCTTATCTTTTATTTAAACATCCTTCTTGGATTAGAGATTACACACCAGCAGAAGCAACTACGGGACAACCTCTTTTTTATGCGCAGTTCGATGAGGATACTTTTATATTAGCTCCGACTCCAGCAAGCTCATTAACTTTTGAATTACATTATTACTACAGACCTACTTCATTGGTAGATTCAGGAGATAGTGGTCAAACATGGCTTTCAAAAAATGCACCTAATGCTATGCTTTATGGAGCTTTAGTAGAGGGAGCTGTGTTTATGAAATCACCTGCAGAAACAATCACTCTATATGAAACTAAATTTCAAGAAGCATTAGCAATGTTAAAAGTTCTTGGAGAGTACAGAGATCTTCGGGATGAAGCTAGAAGCGATGCAGTAAAATTAAACCCACAAGGAGCCTCTAATGTTTAGCGTTGATGTTGTTAGTTCCATAGGGACTGTTGGAGTAAAAACCACACAAAATAAAGGATTAAGTCCAGAATACTGGACAGGAAGAATAATGGAACGACTTGTTCAAGTTAGTGATAGTGCTGATCCTATGGTTCAAGCACAAGCTAGAGCGTATAAAGACGCTATTGAAAACGTTGTTCTGTTGTATATGAAACAAGCTATAGCTAGTGATCGTTCTACTGTGGCGGGTTTATTGGATAAACAAGGTCATACAGAAATGGCAAAAATAATCAGGAGGCTATAATGGCGATAACACAAGCAATGTGTACTTCCTTTAAAAAAGAATTAATGGAAGCTAAGCATAATTTTTTAAACTCAGGAGGTAGCACATTTAACTTAGCTTTATACACAAGCTCAGCTTCTTTAGCTGCCTCTACAACCGCGTATACAACTTCAAACGAAGTTAGTGGCACGAACTATACAGCAAAAGGAGCGGCATTAACTAGAGTTGATCCATCTACTTCAGGAACCACTGCATTTACAGATTTTGCTGATCTTACATTTTCAAATGCAACGGTAACTGCTAATGGTGCAATGATATTTAATGACTCAGCTTCTGGAGACCCAGCAGTTTGTATTTTAGCATTTGGCGGAGATAAAACTTCTACAGCAGGTGATTTTACAATTCAATTTCCTGCGGCAGATTCTTCGAACGCTATTATAAGAATAGCATAGGAAGTTAAGTGGCAACTGGATGGGGTCGCAGTACATGGGGAGATGGACCGTGGGGTGCAACTGCTGTTTCTGTTGCTGTTACGGGAAATGTAGGAACTAGTGCTTTAGGAAACGAAAGTATTGTTGCTGAAGCTAATATTTCAGCTACAGGAAATGTAGGAACTACGGCACTAGGTAACGCTATTACTGCAGGAGCGGCGGTCACAGGTGTAACCGCTGTTAGTAGCACCGGAACGTTAGGTGACGAATCTGTAAGTTGTGCGGCAAATGTATCAGTAACCACCGTTGTAGGCACTTCTGCTTTAGGTACAGTAATTCCAGTATCTAATAACAACTTAGATGTTACTGGATTAGCAGGAACTAGTGCGTTAGGAAGCGTAACAACCACAGCTGATTCAGATAACCCTGTTATCGGTTTTGGTTTAACGGGTTCTGTGAGTTCCGTATTAGTTTGGGGACAAGTAGCACAAAATGTAACAACAACATATACACCTGTTTCAACTACTCAATCACCGGATTGGCAAGAAGTTGCTTAACTTTTATAAAAAACACAGCTATAATCAAAACTACACGTTTGGAGAACCTCAATGGCAAGCACATATGTAAATGATTTAAGACTCAACGAGATGGCTACTGGTGACGGTAGTGGAACGTGGGGTACAACAACAAATACTAACTTAGAACTAATAGGCGAAGGATTAGGTTACGGTACAGAAGGTATAACTACCAACGCTGATACCCATACTTCTACAGTAGCGGATGGTGCAACTGACCCAGTAAGGGCAATGTATGTTAAATATACAGGCACACTCGATTCAGCCTGTACTATTACCATCGCACCTAACACAATTAACAGAATGCACTTTATCGAAAACGGTACAAGCGGTTCTCAAAACATAATTATTTCACAAGGTTCTGGAGCTAACGTAACCATACCAGCTGGCGATACCAAGGCAGTTTACTTAGATGGTGCTGGTAGTGGAGCAGCAGTAGTAGACGCTTTTGCTAGTCTTTCTACAGTAGACCTAAAAGTACAAGACGATCTAACAGTTACAGATGATGCAACCATAGGTGGTACTCTTGGTGTTACAGGTGTTTTAACAGCTACTTCTCTTGATATATCAGGAGCTATAGACGTTGATGGCACATCTAACCTAGACGTAGTAGATATAGATGGTGCGGTTGATATGGCTAGTACACTAGCAGTAGGTGGAGTAGTAACAGCTAACGCTGGTGTTGTTGTAGACAACATTACTATAGATGGCACAGAGATTGATCTATCTTCTGGGGATTTAACATTAGATGCTGCTGGAAATATACAATTAGATGCTGATGATGCGGGTGAAGTTAGATTTATAGATGGCGGTACAACCTACGCTACAATAAAGAAAGATGGCAACAACGCACTTTTTCAATCTATAGTAGCTGATGGCGATTTTATAATACAAGGTATTGATGGCTCATCTTTTGTTTCTGCTCTTACCCTTGATATGTCCGATGCGGGTTCTGCCACGTTTAACCATGATGTAATTTTAGGAGATAATGGACAAGCCATATTTGGTGCTGGTTCAGATTTACAAATTTATCACGATGGCTCAGATTCATACATAAAAGATAGCGGTACTGGAAACTTATTAATACAAGGTTCTGATATTTTCTTCGGTGATGCTAGTGGTAATCACCTTATGAGAATTAGGTCAGATGGTAATATAACTATTGGCACTACTAATGATATGAGTTCTTCATTTGCTGTAACAACAACAGCTAATGAAATCGTTGGAGTAATAGATGCAGTAAACTCTAGTTATAGTGAATCAGTGTTAAATGTGTCTTGTAACAGAGTTACTGATGATGCTTATAATCAGATTAAAGTTGAAATGCGAGGACATTCCAATAGGCTTCTTGTTACTGATAATGGTGATGTAGAAAACGTAAACAACTCTTATGGTGCTATTTCAGATCAACGTCTTAAAACAGATATAGCAGATGCTTCATCACAATGGGCAGATATAAAAGCAGTTAAGGTTCGTAAGTTTAAATATGGTATGGAGCCTGAAAGAGGTTTTAGATTAGGTGTCATATCACAAGAACTAGAAGCCTCTGGAATGAATGGTCTAGTTAAAGAAAAAGATGCTGACGGATATCAAATAGCTTATAACTCAGATTTAGATGGTCAAAAAGTTAAGCGAGTTAAATACTCTGTACTGTATATGAAAGCTATTAAGGCTTTACAAGAAGCTATGACCAGAATTGAAACACTAGAAGCTAAAGTACAAACATTAGAGGACGCATAGAATGGCAATAGCATACACTTGGGATGTCTCAACAGTAGATACTTACCCAACAAAAGATAGTAAGGCAGACGTAATTTATAACGTACATTGGAGACTAACAGGTACGGATGATA
>UEXM01001956.1_pt1 | contig 15688 bp, 12 predicted proteins | sample 1796661 | NCBI WGS metagenome assembly UEXM01 (sample SAMEA4772469, study PRJEB27181) | metagenome | reverse complement strand
GCCCATCAACTGGGGGACCACTGGAAGGAACAGATCCAAAAGATGCAGGTGTAGACATAAGTGCTGTTATTGGCAAGTCGTCTGCAATTTGGTCAAAATTGGTGGGGAAATAATGGGTACAAACTATTCAGTCAAAGTCCGAAGAAAGGACAATATAGAGAGAGTTATAAAACGTTTTATTAAAAAGTGCAAAAAGCTCGGTATAATTGATGAAGCTAGAGACCGCAGACACTATACTAAACCATCTGAGAAGAAGCGGAGAGCAAAGGCTCGCGCAATTCGTCGTCACAAGAAAGATCTCGCAAAACGGAAAAAATAAACTATTTATATAGGAAATTAGGATAACAATATGGCGAATAATGTATATGGTGTAGGTTTAAGGAATGTCGGCTCTTATCAAGTTGCTGGTTCTCCTTATTTGACTGGTTCAGTTATAACTGAAGATGAAAAGCAATTTAGCTTTCCCTATGTAACAAAGAGAATCTTGGTGCACAATACCGGTTCAAGTGATGTCTATGTTTATTTCACTGCTGCTTCTATTAATAGATTAATCCTGCCACAAGGACAAAAACTTGATATGGATGTTAAGTGTACTTCTTTGTATGCGGAAACAGCAGCATCAACAGATTCTGGAATTCAAATATTCGCAGAAGTTACAAACATACCAACAGCTAGGATGTATTCGCTTACTGGCTTGGAGGGTGTATAATGTCTAACAATATATATGGTGTAGGTTTAAGGAATGTCGGCTCTTATCAAGTTGCTGGTCGGCCTTTTTGTGCCACGGGATCTGCTGGTACTGTTAGGACAGATATCACTTTCCCAGAAGTTTCAAAAGAGCTGGTTGTGCTGAATAGACATGCGTCTAACGACTTGTTTTTGTTCTTTCACACAGGTAGCGCAGAGTCTAACCGCTTCAAAATCGCCGCTGGCGAGCAGCAAACATTCTCTGTTAAGTGTAAAGAAGTGTTCCTTATCGGATCAGCCGCTAGCACAACATATACCCTGTATGCTTCATTAACGCAAATTCCAGCAGGCCGAATGTATGATTTAACTGGAAGTGGCGTAACGGAGTAGATATGTCTAATAATGTTTATGGTTCCGGTAGGAAAAATGTAGGGTCTTATCAGGTTTCTGGTAAACCCTACGTTACAGCTTCTATAGTTAGTATTGGTGAAGAACTCAAGGTTGAGTTTCCAAATATAACCAACAATATTTCTGTGAAATACAAAAACCCAAGAAGTAGTGCTTTAAACTTTATAGCCCGAGCAGCTATGAGCGCCTCAGTTGCCGTACCAGATGGTGGTGCATACACAATCATGATGAGAATACAAGGAGATGAGGCCACTGGTACTAGCGATACCTCAAACAACTACATTCTCTCTACTTGGGAAGCTGGTTCAAACGTACAAGGTGCAAGGGCACTTTTTAAATATTCTAATGAAAAACTAACCTTTCAAGCACAGAATGTTGATGGCTCTGCCATTGTTAATGGTTCTTTTGATTTTCAACTAGACGCTAACGACTGGGCTTATAGAACATTTACTATCAGCACAGATGGATCAACTTCTTATATTGTTCATCTTGATAATACAAATGTTTTTACAAAAGGTGCCTCTGATGTTGATAGTGTTAGATCTTTTGATGCAATACAGTTAAGTGATGACTCGGCAAATAACTTTAGACGAGGAAAGTACACAGAGGTAGCCTTTTTTAGAACCGGCATGACCGTTGATGAAATCAACCAACTGCACAATAGTGGTAGCCTTTATAATATTAGGGCACATCCAAAAGCAGGGTTCTTAGAGCACCTTTGGACATTTGGAGATGACCCAAGAGATGAATTGAACAAAATACACGATACGATAGGCACCGCACATTTCGGACCAGCATATGCCTATAATGACGGCGACACAGCCTTCGCCACCAGAAACTATAGTAGCACCTTAACAGGCAGCTTAAGAGCACACTTTAGATCAACAGGCACTTTGCCAAACGTAGCAAACAACAGGCATTATTGGAACTTTGAATCAACAAATGAAGAACTAGACATGAACGTCATGACAAAAGAAATTTATCTTTCAGCGGATGGCGGAGATTGTGAGTTTAGTTTAGAGGCAGATTTAACTAACATACCTACTTCTAGCATGTATCAACACACGGGATCTGGAGTAGATGAGTAATGTCAGAATTTGGTTGGGCAAATATAAAGGGAAAGCTAGCTAAAGGTAGCGAAGGTTCCGTTCAATATAATGATGGAGTTGGCGGCTTAGCTGGTAGTGACAAGCTTATCTATGATGAGAGTCTGGATACCTTGACCCTGTCCGGTTCTCTTTTGGTTTCTGGTTCCTTGTATGCAAACGAACTTGTTATAGATGTTACAAACAAGAATGTGACGAACATATCCGTGACCGGCTCTACATCTTTTGGTGACACTACTGATGACATACACACATTCACAGGAACAACTTACCTCACTGGTGCCACAGACTCTGCTTTAATTTATCTTAGCGGATCAACTTACTTAACTTCTTCAAATGCAACACATCGTGGCCTGATAAATGCAGCAGAGTCAGATGACATTACTTTCATAAGGGCTCATAACCCTTCTTTGGTGGTATCGGGCACCGCTGTTTTTAATGATGGTGTGTCAATACAGGGTGGACTATTTGGTGCATCTCCAATTTCTATATACGCACCACTATCATTTACAAGGGAAGACCTATCTGATGAAGAAGCTCCTGCTGAGGAGATGAGAATTGAAAAAGGAAAATTTGTAGGTAGTGTTGTAATTTCATCTTCTCATGACAATCATGGATTGTTTATGCAAGGAGCTGGAAGAATTGTAATGACATCTTTGACTGGTTCCGACGGGGATTCTAGTACTCCCACAACTGAACCAGCTCCTGAGATAATCATGAGCAACAAGAACGCTTTACCTTTTTCAAATGCCACTTTGGATTTTAGAAACCTACAGGATGTAGACCCGTCAGAGCATATTGTTTTTCTAAATAGAAAACATTCTTCATCTAGGTTCAGAGCTGGTCAAATAGAGTTTAGAGCAGAAGTGCCGGTTTTGACAGGATCTGTTACCGGATCTTCAACTGACTATCGTCTTAGTAACATCAATACGATAGACATCGCAGCGGATACTGACTTACGCAGAGGGTCTACTCTATTATCTATTCGTACAGTTGAGACTAATACGGATAAAAATTATAAATATGATTCAATATACAATCCAGATCTAACTCTTGAATCAGGTTCTGCATATCCGATTATTCATCCGGACAGCCCATTATACAATGCTGGTGATGATAACTATGCTGCGAAATCCTACTTGTCACTTATGGTTGGTAGTTGGGCAAATCCGGGACAAGATAACATTTATGGTGTTAACCGAGGAATTGGCGTGTTTGGGAGCATCTATCCGTTCCCAGTTAATTTGACTGCCGTCAGTGGAGGCAACTTTGAAGCCAAAGACATGACCCTCGGGCACCCAAATACTAGATGGGGTGATTTCTACATTCACGATAATCGCTACATTAGATGGGGCCAAGGAGCAGACGGCTATGCGAACTACTATAGAACAAACCCTCTTACGGGCTCTCTACGAGAAGATTCTGGTTCTGTAACTCTGGGTTACTCTACATCTTCATATAGATTAGAAATTACTGGTGCTGCTTTATATATGAAAGACGGAGCAGCTCTTGGGTCATCTACTTATATGAACTTTGGTGCCATTACCGGCTCGGATGGTTACGGAATAAGAGACTATAGTGGAGAAGTGCAAATTAAAAACAGTGCTGGAGACTGGAAAGCTGTCGGAACAGGCACCTCACAAATAGGTGATGCTGAGGACGGAGACTATACAGATGGTCTTTATACTGATTTTGTGACCGGTACATTAGTGGGTGTTGCTGTGGATCGTTTTAATGAAGTACTCAAGATCTTGGCGCCAACTCCTGCTCCGTTTTTGCAATCAATTTATTATGATCAAGCCAACGGTGTTTCAGCCAAGCTGTCGTTTGACCCTTCAGAGGTAATTGTAAACTACACTGCTTCTTCAACCAATGCAGGCTTTAGTGCTGTTGCTAGATCGTCTACCTATGCCTCCTCTATAAGTGGATCAAACTTCAGACTAGGAGTCTACAATGCTCAGGAGCTAACCGGCACGATCAATTATGACACATCAGAGGTAATAACAAACGGCCATATGACATATACTTCTGGTGCGTTTGGCAGTGGCGATGTTGGTACAATAAAGCTTGAACTAAACGGAACAGTTATACACTCTGTGAATCTTAGTGGCCTCACTGGTACTGGTCAACCGGCTACCGGCTCCGCGACTTCCTTAACCAGCGGATCTGGGTTTGTTGACGTGTCTATTGCCAGCTCTTCTATAGATGGAAACGGTGCCGAGTGGCATATTTTCAAATATAGAACTGCTAAATATAAAATTGAAGCAGATGATCAAAATAAAGGATGGAACTATCTAAGAGTTCTCCATGAAGCAGGAGCGTCTAACTATTCTTCTAATTATATTGAATGGATAAATGATCCCGATGGTGCCGGTGTAGCTCTTGCAGCTCAAGGAGAAAGAATAGAGGATGTTTCTCTCATTGGATCAAAGTATGTCTCGGGTGTGAAATACAACACAGATTTAACCGCCAATTATAAAGCAGAGATCTTGAACATGTATAGAAATGTGTTTCCCTCTTCCGGAACACCTGTTTCCTTTACTGTTTCCAATTCAGCAACACCATCCTCTCAGGCCGTTCCAGATTTAACAGGCGGACAGGATGAGACTAATGCTCTACAGGTTACCGCTAGTTTAAATTGTAATCAAAACCTGCTATTAAATGGAACAATAAGTGCAAACCTATCTGCTACGCACCCTCTTAAAAGTAGCCTGTCAAATGTTGCTTCGGTTTCTTTAAGCGGCATGTTAATTGACAATGACTCATCAAGCCCCAATTCCAATCTCTCGGAAACATTTGAGGATGAGACTTTTAGAATTATCTCCGGAGCATACAGCACTCAGAATCTAGTTGTTGATAGCGAACATATCTGGAATTCACAAAACCATATGACTTCCTCCGGAGCAACAGGATATGCCGATGGCTTGCTTATGTACAATAGAAAGCTCTACAGCCCAACATCTACTGCATTGCCTGGCAATGGAAACTTCACATCATTAGCCAATGTTGCCGCCGGTCAGCCAAATTATGTAGGGCAAACCGGCTTTAAGACACTGTACAGAAAAGTACAAAACACATCAGGCGCAGCTGTTAGGGATATTAAGATCTCAATGAACAAGCACAACTCAATGGTCAGAAATAACACCCCAGATGGTAATGACATAGATATACATGTCAAGATACCAGAAACTACGGGCTGGATGAAAGCGTGGGAAAACTTTTCTTTTGGAAACATTGGTGATGCTGATGGTGCTTTGATTCAAAATGCATCGGACAATCAAAACATTGCTGCCAACGGTACTGTGTTGGGAGTTCACTGTTTAACATTTGGAACTGCTAGCTTGGCGGACGACGGTTATTTGATAGTGAGAATCAGAGCCCACTCCTCTTGGACTGGTTACTTAGATGATATAACTTTTCAATTAGGAGCCTCAGATGTCAGTCAGCCAACAGAAACACAAATATTGGATGATATAGACTTGGATGTGTCCGGTGTTTCTGCTAGGCTATCCTTTGGCGCAGGAAATGATATCTCTGGTTATAGTGTGGCTACTGGTTCTACAATATCATTAACCGATTTCAACACTAATGATCTATACAACTTGAGCGGGGACAGAAGGGGTGTACTAACTTCTCTTGCTAATATAAACGGAACAATAAATGAAGACATTGCCGCTAACGGTAGCAATTATTCAGAAAATTCTTTTAATCGTGCGACAACTGGTAATTTGATACTACAGGTCAATGGGGTCAATCTAAAGACAATCAACCTAGAATCAACAAATAATGCTATTACTGACTATACCGCAAACGGAACAGGACTCTCTGTTTCAACTGCTAGCTACAGCACAACCACCGACGGAATCCCAGATTATACAAAACCATTTAGAACAGGCTCTTATATTATCGGAGCCGCAGATCAGAGACTTGGCTGGAATTATGCGAAAGTTATACACAGTATAACCGGCACCGCTCAGGATACGAATTACGTTGAGTGGATTGTTGATACAGACAACAATGCTATGGCTTCAGCATCTGTTTCACTAAGTAATTTTGATCACCTAGATCGCTATTATCAATCTGGTATTGGCTATTTTGCCTCTAGACCCTCTGCTTCTTATTCTTATACAATATCCAATGCCTATAGAAATATATACTCTAGTGAAGCAGATGCTATTAGCTTTCCAACAACCGACCGATGCTCAGTATCAAATATTAGAGTATCTGGTACCGGAATATATACGACATCGTCTGCTGTTTCTAGCATAGCAATGGGGTCACTGAATGGTTCAACTGATTGTGAACAGAAAGATTTATATGTAACTGGTACTATTCTTTTTGACTCTTTGACTTCAATTTCTGGTGGTTTGGGTTTGTTTACAAAATATGATGTTGATATCAATTCAACAGTTGTTCATCCAACAAAAAGCAACATCACTACCACAAGCCTAGCTAAGAGTAGTTTTCTGGTCTATTCGGGATCTAATGGAAGTACAAATGAAACCACTAGTGAATATTTCAATACCGAAACCTATAGGATCGTTTCCGGAAATTATGCAGCCCAAGCAGATACCACTGATGCTTCTAATGTTTGGAACTCCTTGAGATCAATTAATGATGGAGCAACGCATGCCTCCTATGTTGATGGAATGGTAACAGTCAATGGATATGCCATCTCTCCATTAAAAATCGGTAATTTAGGTGACACAAGAAATACAGCTGACGGAGGAGACTTTCAAGCACCAGAAGGCAATCCAAATTATTCAACCCTCTCAAGCTCAACTAGAACTTATTATAGATATTTTAAAAACACAACTGGGCAAGCCAAGCCAACATTCACTGTTACTCTGTATGGTGATGCCAATTTGGTTGCCAAATCTGGTGCTTTTTATACTGGTGCTTTAGGTGCGAATAAAAACATAAATGTAGAACTGAAAGTTCCTTATGATTCTAGCTATACCGGCGAAGATGATACTTCTACCGGTTGGGGCGATGTTGTAAAACCATACTCTGCTGGTGTTCAACCAAGCTCTGATGGTGTAGGTATCTATAGTGGCGGCGGCGGAAGTCTAAACCAGTCTGTGGGTGTTTCTGGAAGAGCCGTTGGGATACAGCTTCAAGAAAAGCAAATAAGAAATAACCAGTATTATGTTCTAAAGATATCAGCACATAAAGACTGGACAGGGTATTTATCAAGAGTTGTTATAACATATTAAGGACAAAATGAGTACAGGAAAAACCAACAGGACTTCAACACAATTTGCTGCTAAAAAGCTGCTGGGGAAAGCTCACACTTCAAATGTATTTTCCGATGTTAATGAGTCAATACCTTCCAATGTGTCTGTTCCCTCTAAAACAATATTCGGAGAAGAGATTCCGAACACACCACATGTTGATCCTTACTCTATAAGTGGTTCTGTTGAGAAAGTACACCTAGACGTTGTCTCTTTATCCAATACCATATATGATGCTAATGACACTGATGGAGGTGGGGATGAAGCTTCAACTTCCGGCGCTCACGGTTATTATCTAAAGCTCCCTTCAAACTATCAAGCGACTTCATCAAACCCGTCCAGAGGCACGGGATCATTTACAGATGGCTCTAGAATCTATAGTTCGCGTGGCGCTCTGCAATTAGTTCCGCCATTGGTGTCCAATGCAAATCCAAATCTGTATTTTTTAAAACTATATAAGGGAGAAGTATCAGATGTAAACGAGATTACTTCCGGAGACACAGTTGATTGGCAAATTGATTATTACTCCGGTGTGATATTCATACAGGATTATAACTCCTCCACAGTTCCAGTTTCCGCCTCAGCATATTTGTATGTCGGTGATTATCTAGATGCCAAGATAACAAACATATCTTCTTCTGCCGGCTCTGTTATTGCCAAAGATGAAGGAAGCACACTTACTACCTCAGCCACTTCTTTTGATTTTGTAGGATCAGGTGTTACTGCTGCAAATTCTGGTGATAATGTGACTGTTACAATTCCTGGTGGGATAAGCTATACTAGGACTGCCGTTACTACAACCGTCACTGCTTCTGCCTCAGATAGAATACTTGGTGTTTCTGCTTCGGCTGCCATGGACATAAGACTGCCTGCTGCTTCGGGTTATACCGCCGGTCAGTACTTTACAGTTAAGGATGAAGCTGGTAATGCAAACATTAATAATATAACAATTAAAACTAGCGGAGCCGATCAAATTGATGGTTTATCCAAGATAGTTTTAGAATCTTCATATGCTGCTGTAAATATATATACCGATGGTTCATCTAAGTTCTTCATTTACTAATAGATAAAACTATTTATGACCGAGGGGCTGGTGTGATGTGCGCACCAAGTCCCCAGCCTAAATGACAAAGTCGTCTTTGTCTATTTTTAATCTATGGAGGATTTTTTTATGGCTTATAAATTTCAATTAGGGGCTGCTGTACTCAGTGGTTCCATTAAGGCGGAGGAAGGCATCGTTTCAACAGATGTTGATGATGCTACCGCTGCTAATATCGTCGCTCAGATCGACGCTGGTGAGATTGCAATTGCAAAACTCGCTGAAAGCTCAGTTACTATTACTGCTGGTGACGGACTTTCTGGTGGAGGCTCTGTTGCTTTAGGTGCATCAGTATCTCTTGCTGTTGGTGTTGATAATTCATCTATTGAGACCAACTCAGATGTTCTTAGAGTCAAAGCTTCTGGTGTAACCAATGCTATGTTGGCTGGTTCTATTGCGAATGCGAAGCTCGCAAACTCTACTATCTCAGGAAAGGCTCTTGGTGCAAGCCTTGATTCTCTCTCTGTTGATGATAGCTCGATTGAATACAGCTCTGGTGGCCCTTTTAATGGTTCTGCTGCTGCAAACATTCGTGTTAAAGCATCAGGTGTTACTAACTCTATGCTTGCTGGTTCAATTACTAATGCTAAGCTTAGTAACTCTACTATTTCTGGTATCGCTCTTGGTGCTAACTTGAACACTCTTACTAGGGCAGCTAATTCTGGTCTTGCAATGTCTTCTTACAACGGTTCTGCTGCTGTAAGTGATCTTGCTATTGATCTTACTGCGCTTGCTGATGCTTCTGTTGATGTTTCCGCAGACAGTTTTGCATTTGCTGATGCTACCGATGGTTCAAGCAAAGTAGATTCTATTGCTGATCTTATGACCGCTATTGCAGGTAATGGACTCGGTGCTGTAAATGGTGTTCTTTCTGCTAGTGTTGATGACTCTTCTATTGAGATCAACGCTGATACTCTTAGAGTCAAAGCTTCTGGTGTAACAAATGCTATGCTTGCTGGTTCTATTGCAAACGGTAAGTTGGCTAATAGCGCTATCACTATCGGTGGTACTTCTACTTCTCTTGGTGGTACTATCACTACACCTACTATGTTAAACGTAGATATGGGTGGAGGATTTACTATCGGTTCACAGGCTGATGATGTTGCAACATTTACTGGTGGTGTTATTGTTGGCGGTAACCTTACAGTTAATGGTTCTGTTACTTCTGTTAATTCATCAACTATTGAGATCACAAGCTCATTTACATTTGAGGGTGCTACCCCAGATGCTCATGAAACAGTTCTCGGTGTTGTAAACCCAACTGCTGATGCTACTATCAACCTTCCTGCAATGTCTGCTGGAACCTACTTCCTTCCGGTTCTTGCTGCTTCTTCAACTGATGTTATCAATGCAACTCCTTCGGAAATCAACGCTATCGCTGATGCTTCTGCAAGAAGTGCTGCTGCCGTTGCTGTTGCTGATGACCATTTCATGTTCTGTGATGGTGGTGCTACTGGTGCTTATAAAGTAGAATCAATTGCTGATCTTATGACTGCTGTTGCTGGTGATGGCCTTGCGGCTTCTTCGGGCGTTCTTGCAGTTGGTGTTGATGACAGTTCTATTGAATTGAATTCTGATGCTCTTAGAATCAAGGCTTCTGGTGTAACCAACGCAATGTTGGGTGGATCAATTGCTGACAGTAAGTTGAACCAGATTGCAACTGCTGACAAGGTTAATGTTTCTGCTATTGATATTGATGGCGCTACTGATATTGGGGAAGCACTTGTTAATGCTGACCTTCTTCTTGTTGACAATGGTGCTGGTGGTACTAACCGCAAGGTTACAATGTCTCGTTTAAAGACCTATATTGGTGGTGGTTCTTATGCTGTCAATGCTATTGGAGATGCAAATGCTACTCTTGCTGTTGGTCTGAATGCTCCATCTGCTGCTGCTACTGCTGGTCGCACTTGGACTCTTCCTGCTTCTGCTGGTCTATCTGTCGGTGAAACCGTCCTTATTAAGGGCTATGGAAACGCCGCTGCTCAGCCTCTTACAATTGCTCAAGCTGGAAGTCAAGAGATTGATGGTTCTACAGAGAACCTTGTTCTAGAATCAAACAATGCTGCTATCCAGCTTGTTTACGTTGCTGCTGATACATGGTGCATCTTCTAATCTCTGATTAGAACTTTCATCAAGTTCATTTATAAAGGCCGGCTTTTGTCGGCCTTTTTTCTTTTTCATTTCCTATTTATCACAGGAGTACAGTATATGTCATATGGATTTACAAGAGGAATAAAAACACTTGAAGAATTAGGAACAGACCCATCTACCCTGAGTGATAACACAGGGGCTGGTGAAGTGGTTAAATTTGGTTCTGGTTCGTTAACAGCAGGAAAATTGTATTATCTCAATGGAGCTGCTTGGGCAGAGGTTGATGCTGATGCACCAGCTACTGGTTCCGATCAGCTACTGGGTATAGCACTGGGCTCTAGTCCGACCAGTGATGGACTTTTAATAAGAGGCTTTTTTGATGCAGCCACATATCTTTCAAATTTCTCCGGCGGAAAAGCAGTGTATATTAGCACAACAGCAGGTGGAATGGACACCAACCAGCCATCAGGAACTGGTGATTATGTAAGGGTTGTGGGATACTGTACAAACACAGCAAATGTGATTTATTTTGACCCATCATCAACTTGGATTGAACTGTAATGCCAGATTTTTCTAAAGTATTTGGAATTTCTGGGGAGAATATAGAAAAAATAAATGGCATCTCTGGGGACGACATTGTAAAACTAGACGGCATCACAACTCCTTCCGGTGGCGGCGGTGGCGGAGGAGGACCAACTCCGATGAAAATTTATAATTTTAACGAATCAGATACAGACATCGTGTTGTACAATAATGCAACAACCGGCTCCTTCTCTGGTGTCAACATGAACGTTCTTTCACTAGATGGTAATAATGACTATGCTGACATTAGTACCTTTGCTGATGAGCTAATAGCACACAGCCCAGAACACTTTACTCTCACTTGTTTTATCAGAAGAACAAGCAACACTACAGCAAGAGAAGTCATTGTATTTAGAAACTATAATAGCGGAAATAGTCATCGGTGGGGCTTCAATATTAAAAACAGAAAACTCGGATTTTCTGGTCCAAATAGGCTTTCTAGTGACACAATAGCACAGGATACTTGGTATCATGTTGCCATGGCTTATAATGATACTACACGCAAAGCAAAAATGTACATTAACGGCCAACCAGCATCTGGTACAAACACTTATACAATAAACAACACAGCATTTGCCGATAGTGACAAGCTTTATATTGGAATGGAAACAGATGGATCAACAGTTAGTGACGACTATGAAGGTCAAATCGGACTCATGAAATTTTACAACACAACCCTATCAGACCAGCAGCTATCCGATATTTACACATCAGAATCAGGATCCTTTTTTGTATAGCTGCTTCTGCTTGAACAATAGCTCGGCCTTTTCTCTCTATAATCACTATTTATTGTGATAAACTATTACTTAGGAGAGAAATTAATGTCATCTATGTTAGACCAAGCCATCGTTGATGCACAAGCGCTTCGTGAAGCGGCTCTTAAAAATGCCGAACAATCAGTAATTGACAAGTATGCCCCAGAGATCAAGGCTGCTGTGGAGTCAATTTTAGAAAGCCAAAGCAAAGAAATTATAAACGAAGAGTCCATCGCACCAGAGGCATCAGCCGATAGTGGGTATGACATTCCATTTGCATCCGATCCTGGTGCTTCCAACGAAGATCCAGTTGAACTTTCAATGGAATTTGAATTTGACCCAGAGGATTTCAAGCTTGACTTGGAAGACCTTAAGGCAGCTGCCGAGGATGATCCCCATGCAGCAGAAGACATTGAGAACACCGACTCGCTTGTTGGCGCTCTAGGTCTAGAGTCCCCAGATGATGGGGGCGGGTTTGAAGAACCAGTGGAATTGGATGCCCTTCAAGAATCCCAAGAAGACGATGCCTTGATTAATGAGCTTTTGGCTATGCTTGAATTAGCAGAAGAATCAGAAGACATCATTGATGAAGCCCTAGAAGTTGATACAGGCGAAGCAAAGCATGGGCACTTTGTCACCGATTCCGGAACTCGCCACTATGATGCTGAGCTGGAACTCGCTGCTAGGCAATCAACAGAACAAAAAGAAAAAGCCGACGAGCTGGAGAAGCAAGTTAGCGAATTAAATGATACAATTTTATCGTACCAAACAACACAGGATAAGCTCCACAATATTGTTTCAGATATGAAAGGAAAGCTTGAGGAAGCCCTTGTGATGAATGCGCGATTGTTATATTCGAATAGAATATTGAGTGACGCCTCCTTGAATGAGCGACAAAAATCAAAAATTGTCGAAGCCGTTGCTAAGGCTAGTACACTAGAAGAAGCTAAGACTATCTCAGAGACTCTTAAAGAAACTGTAGTGGGTACCGCACAAAAAGGTCCAAAATCACTTAGTGAGTCTGTAAATAGAAAGTCTAACCTCTCTCATGTATTGCCACGTAGAAAGCAGCAAGAACTTAATGAAGACTTGGATTTTGCAGGTCGCATGAGAAAGCTTGCTGGCATAGACTAAATAAATACAATTAAGGAGGTATACAAATGTCTATTATTGAAAATTTGACAGAAGGTATCGTAAACCGTGATATGAAAGCGGAAGGACATGCTCTTCTAAATAAGTGGTCTCAGACTGGACTACTTGAGGGTCTTGAGACCCAACGTGAAAAGTCTACTATGGCTCGTCTTCTTGAGAACCAAGCAAAGGAGCTTCTTCGTGAGGCTTCCACTATGAGTGCTGGTGACGTTGAAGGTTTCGCTGCTGTTGCTTTTCCTATCGTTCGTCGTGTATTCGCCGGACTTATCGCTAATGATCTTGTAAGTGTTCAACCTATGAATCTTCCTAGCGGACTCATCTTCTTCCTTGACTTCACTTTCGGTGACGAAGAAGGTGGAAATGCCGTTTCAGGAAATCGTCTAGGTAACACTCAAGGTGGAACAGAATCAATCTACGGTACTTCTGAGCTTGGTTCAGAAATTGCTGGTGGTGTAAATCTTGTTGGTGGAACTAACAAAGAAGATTTCAGTGGTCCTGGTCGTGCTGGTAGTACCGGTTACGCTTACTCTTCTCCAAGTGGAAGTACTGCTACTGCAATCGCACAGGCTGTTGGCTCAGCTGCTATCAAGAGCACTTTTCATCTTAATGGTGCTGTTTCTGAAGCAAACGCAAAGCTTATTCGTTTTGATGCTGATCTTCTTGCTGAAACTGCTGGAACACTACATGTTGCTGTTGTTGATATTGAAGAAGAAGAGCACGATTGTAATGAAGGTGATGCTGATTTTGATAACTTATCAGCATTCTTGGTTGATCTAACAGAACTAACTGCCGCTGATACTGCATTCACTACTCTTACTGCTCAAATTCGTCGTTTGACTCATTTGGTTGATGCGGATGAAGCAGCAACAACTCTTAAAGCAGTTCGTTATGTTGTAGTTGGATCTAGCATCTCTGCTGGACAATCTGGAGCGTTTGATGCTGCTAATATGGACGCAGGAAAAGTTAGTTTCCCTGTTAAGGATCAGTATGATAAAGCAGATGCTGTTGGTGGTGTTATCGGTGATCTTTTTGAACTTGAAAAGAACGCCGCAATTCCAGAAATTGATATTTCAGTTGATTCAATCGCGATTACAGCTCAGACCAAGAAGCTTAAGGCTAAGTGGACTCCTGAGTTGGGTCAAGATCTCAATGCGTATCATAACATTGATGCTGAGGTAGAATTGACTTCTATCCTTTCTGAGCAAATTGCTCTTGAGATTGATCGTGAGATTCTTGCTGATCTTGTAAACGGCGCTTCTGCTGGAACATTTTACTGGTCTCGCTCTCCCGGACTTTTTGTTAACCGTGTAACTGGTGCTGAGCTTGGAGCGACAGCTGCTGCTCCTGATTTCACCGGAACTGTTAGCGAATGGTACGAGACTCTTATTGAGACCATTAACGACGTTTCTGCACAGATCCATCGTAAGACACTTCGTGGCGGAGCAAACTTCGTTGTTTGTGGACCTGAAGTTGCTAACATCCTTGAATTCACTAGCGGATTCCGTGCAAACGTAACTGCTGATGCTGATAAGGGTGATATCGGTGCTGTTAAGACCGGTTCTCTCAGTCGTAAGTTTGACGTTATTGTTGATCCTTACTTCCCACGTAATGCTGTTCTTGTTGGACGTAAAGGTGCTTCATTCCTTGAAAGCGGATATGTTTATGCTCCATACGTACCACTACAGGTTACTCCTACCATTTTCGGTACCGAAGATTTCGTTCCTCGTAAGGGCGTAATGACTCGTTATGCTAAGAAGATGGTTCGCGCTGACATGTACGGTCTTGTTATCGTACGTGGACTTCTTGGAGAGTCTGGAGCTAGCTAATCATACCATTTGATTAGATAGTAAAAAATTGCCCCCAACCTTTTGGTTGGGGGTTTTTTCTTTTTTAAAATACTACTTACTATGAAATGAGCCCATAGGGTGCTCACATAATTTATTAAGGAGATTTAATTATGTCAAAATCAGGAAGATATTCTGCTGATAGAAAGAAGATCGAAGCGATCGAATCTGCGGCAAAGACAGTTGAAGTAAGTGACTGTGGAACAATCTTTACTCTGGATCTAGAAACGTCAGCAATGGCTGTAACTATGCCAAATTGTTCTGCTGCTGGAAATGGCTGGTGGTGTAAATTTATCGTCAGAGGCAACCCACGTACTGGTGATTATGTTATTACAGGTTCCGGTGATGCATCAGAAGGTGTAGACGGCGGAAGATTTATCGCTGCTACAATGTATGCAAGTGGAAGTGGAGCAAAAGTAGACGGTGGATGCCCTACTCCTGTCACAGCAGGATCAGGATCCAACTTTGATACAATTACTATTAACAAGAATATTGCTGTTCCTGGAGATCAAATTGAACTAGTATGTGATGGAAGCAACTGGTATGCTACTGTTCTTTCCTTTGCATCTGATGGCGTTACTCTTACTTAAGATAGCGTTATTATATAATTTAAAAAAGGTGTTAACATGAGTAGAAAATCAAAGCGAGCTAGAAAACTTCATCGTAGAATGAAGAAAGATGGAGTTCTTCCATCAATGAACTTGGCAATTAGAGCCGGCATTGGGAATGA
>UEXM01001955.1_pt1 | contig 15688 bp, 20 predicted proteins | sample 1796661 | NCBI WGS metagenome assembly UEXM01 (sample SAMEA4772469, study PRJEB27181) | metagenome | reverse complement strand
TTTCATCATCTTCACCAATTTTAATGTCAGTTGCAAGTAAAGATGTAATTGTTGTTTGTGCCGCACCAAGAGCAAAGTCTAAAGTATTATCAGCGTCTTGGTATGTTACAGTAATTCCTGTTTCTGTATTGGAACTTACCATAGCTCCAACAGTATCAGAAATAGTTTCTGCTAATGAAACTCCTGCTATAGTTATAGCATCAGCTTCTAGTGTACCATCTATGTATGCATCTTTAAATTGTGCAGATGAACTTCCTAAATCTATATTATCGTCTGTAGAAGGAAGAATAGCACCATCAGTAAATGTAACTTGGTTTTCATTGTTGGCTTTTACTGTAATTACATTTGAACCAGAAAAAGTTATTGATGTATCAGTATCTCCATCTCCTGCAATTGAGTCTAATTGTAAAGAACCAACATTAGTAAAGTTTGAATCACTTAGGTCTAAAGTTCCAGTAACATCTAAGTTACCATCTACTGTTAAATTTCCTGCGGCTGTTACGTTTGCTCCACTAAAAGTTAAAGCAGTAGTTGTTCCAGATTTAATTATTAAATTTCCAGAGGTATTTGTTGCACTACCAAAAGTAGTACCTGCGTCTTTAAAAAATATATCTCCACCATCAGCATCTAGAATAATGTCTGTTGTTGCATCTACAGTAAAATTACCAGAAGATGTTAAGTGCGGAGTTCCAAACATACTATAAACTTCATCACTGCCATCTATGTAGATAACATCTTTCATTCCAGTTGGAATAGTAACAGTAGCTGTGCCATCACCAGAAGTACAAATTACTGAACTATCTGATCCATTAACAATAAAATAATTTATTTGTTTATCTGGAAAGGTAACTGTTCTTGTTGTGCCGGGAGAACCAGTAAATTTAATTACTGCGTGTCTTCCATTATTATCTGCTGTTCCATCAGCAAAAGCTAAAGTTACGTTACCAGAGGCAACACTAACTTCTACATATCCACCAATTGCATCATCCAACAGATCAATAAGGTTTTCGTTAAGTACGTCACCCCATGTTCCTGTATTTTCTCCATCGGTTTGTTTTACAAAACCTAATTGTGTATAATTACTCATTTAATTTGCTATTCCTGTTGTCCATGTTTCTGTTCCTCCAGACGTAGTATTTACTAAAGACCATAATTTTGCTGTTCCTATTGTACTTGTACTAGAAATACCCGTTATTGTATTTACAGATGCTGTTCCTGTTACATTTTCTGATAAATCAGAAACACTTAATCTTAAATTATCATAACCTACTTGGTTAATAGTTGCACCACCAGAAGCCTCTTCAGTACCAAGTGCAAGAGTTGCCGCTATACCTGTTTCTGCAAATACAGCACCATCATCCCAACCATTGTCTCCATACGCACCTGCGTTATATCCGGCAGTACCCGAAGCCATTAACTAATCCTAATTAACGCTGTATTATGTGCCGCACTTGGAAACTGTACTTGAAAAGTTCCATTTGAAGATGAAAAATCAGAACCAAAATCTAAAACTGCAATTGCCGCATTTGATTTAGAATTATTATAAATTAAAGCACCACGAGCAGTAATTGTTGCTGAAGACCAAGATGGATCTGCCGCATCAAAAAATGCAACATTATTAGAAGAATCATAAGAAACGGCTTGACTTGAAAGAGTTTCTCCCCCTGCCGTGTAACCTGTGCCACTTACTTCATTAGTTGCTGAATAAGCTGATGTTGTAGCACCAAGTGTTGCACTTGATGTGTATAATGCTATTTTTAAAGTGTTTCCACCATTGCCTAAATTATGTCCTCCATCTAAACAATCTTGTTTAAATGTATCTGTTAATACTTGTGTTATTGCCATTCTATTTTCTCCTTATATTTATGTTGTCATTTCTTTTAATTGATTTTCACCTGCAATATTAGAAGGAAATTCATAATCATTCCTTCTTCTTCGTCTTGTTTGATTATTTAGTGATTCAACAGCAGATTGATAGCGTTGCGTATAAATTGCTAAATCTTCTCTGTTTTTACTAAATGTACAAGCCTCCATCAAACAAGCGTAAAGGAGAAGGTCTTGTGCGTTTTGTGTTAACCAGTTGGTTGTATTTGAACTTGAAAGTTCTGCTAGTCTCCTAGCGTAAGTCATTTCTATTGTATAAGATGAATCTGGCGTTGGTGCTACTAATATAGAAGTATCACTATAATTTGCCCAATATTTAGGAGAACCTGTTGTGCTAGAAGTAGGCCAATAATCATAAATAAATTCATCAGTTCGTTGTTCTAAAAAAATTCTTTTACCACTTGAATTTAACCAAATAAAATGAAAAATAACTTTAGCATCAGTTGGTTTGCTTACAAATCTATCACTTGTATTAAATGATGATGTTGCTGATTCGTGAAAAGCATAAGGTTCAATATCTCTTGATATACGTTGTTCTGCTAAAGAAATAAAATTATCTGTTTCATTAGAAAATTCTGTTCCATCATTTTCCATCCAATCTTTAATATCTTGCGTTAAACTTGCATATGTCATTGTTGCCATATATTATCCTACATCATCCAATAATGCCGCTACTACACACGTCACAGTAGATGATGACGATATTGCGTGTATATCAGCAACAGTTGTATTTGGTAAATTTGCAAACCAAGAGTGACCTGCCTTTATTTTAATTCCATCAGTTACAGAAGTAGAAGCTGTTCCTGCATCTAAAACAATGTAAATATCATTAGAAGAATCAGTATTTTTAATAAATAAAAAATTAACTTTATCTCCTGTAGCAACAGCAGTTGGTGCTGTATCATCATCAACAGCAGTGTAATCTGTAAAGTATCCTGCAATTAAATCTGTACTTGCATTAGAAACACTTGTAAGTTTATAATACCACTTATCATTAGCATCAGCAGGACTGATTGTCATACTACCAGAAATAGTTTTAGCTATTTCATCTGGTAATATAGTTGCTGTTAGTGTTACTGTTGCATCATCTGCCATTATTTCTTACCTTCTTTTTTAAGACGTTCTTCTCTTTCTTCGTATTTTTTAACTTCTTCTGCTGACATATTTCTAATATATCCTTTTACAGGATTTTTAATAATTGCCATTTTAACTGGTTTAGCTACTGCATCTGCCATTTAATTTTTTCCTATTTTAAATGATAATCCTTTTACAGGAACTACAACGTCTTTATTCTTCTCTTTTAAAGTTAAAGTGTTTCCAGAGTTTTCCAGAGTATTTGTATGAACCGTAATGGATGAGGTTTGAACCAACGTCTGCCCAGATTTTACCTCCAATTTTTTGCCATCTTCTTGAGAAAGCGTAATCTTCTGATAAGTATCTTCCATTTTCATCTTTCATTGTATCAAAAAACAAATATGTATTTTTTGAATCGTATTCTTTTCCATTAATTATTTGATCTGTTACATAGTATAAATCTGGATATTCTTTTACCATTTTTTCTATGCATGATCTTTTAATCAACATAAATCCTGTTGCCGCATCTAATACTTCAGCAAAACCTTTTTCTACATTTATATTATCTTTATCAGCAAAATTTAATACATAAGGATGACATAAATTTTTGTAATCTTTATTTTCTTTAACAAGTTGTGGTATAAGTTCCCAACTTATCATTTTCATAGGATATGGTGCACAAATTACTTCTTGATCAAAATCCAAATATCTTTTTATAGAACTAGCTTCAAAACCTATATCTGCATCTATAAACAATAAATGTGTAGCATCTTTGTTATCTAAAAAATTAGCAACAATAGTATTTCTTGCTCTTGTTATTAAAGACTCTTGCCCTAAAGTTTGTATTCGTAAAGCTATTTCTTCTTGACGACAAAAATTTTGTAAATCAAGAATACTATGAAAGTAATCTTCACTTAACCAACCACCATAACATGGTGTTCCTAAAAATATATTTGCTTTAGCTGACACTTATAGATTCATTACCTAAACTTACAGTCAATGTCAATGATGTAACTAAAGGACTTGCTGAATCACTTGTAAAAGTTGAAGCAAATGTTTTAGCTGTATGACCTAAAGTTTTTTGTAAAGAATTTAAAGTTCCATTTTCTATTTGATCAGAAGGTTCTAATTTTACTGGTACACGAGCATTTTTTAATGCTTGTGCATCTGCTCCTTTATTTTTTGGGTCTAATTGAGGATGTTTAGTCTCAAATTCAGAAGTGTGAACAAAAGAACCATTCCACTCCTTACGCATTTCATTATATGGAAATGCTAAACCACTTCTGTCAGATATTGCTTTAGCATATTTACCTTTTGCATAAGACATAATTAAACATAAGATAGTTGTGGCATAATTTTTAAATCAACTTTTTCTCGTTCTTCCGTTATTGCCCTATCAAATTCCTCTTCATATAATAATTTTAATTCTTGTCTTCTTTGAGGGTCTATTTGTGGTCTTTTTAAACTCATATAATATGATAACCCACTAATCAAACAAGGATAGAATCTATCTGGTACATCAACATCTTGATATGATGCATCAATATCTTCTAATTTTTTACTTCTTCTATATTTAAAAACATACGCATCATCTGGTGTTGGATATAAATATACAACAGGTGCAGATCGCAATCTGTCAATAAAATATTGAGATGGTTTACCTTTTGAATTTTTATTAGGTATTTCTAAATAATCTTCTCTACTAATTCTAGTAATATTCATATCTGTTTCTTCACTAGATGTAGTAGTTTGTAAAACAGCTTCTAAAATATCAACTGTAGCAGAATCTAAAGTATAACTTGTTGTTCCATTTGCTAAAGTTTGTTCTACTTCATCTGTTGCCCATAACAAAATACCTCTATTAAGCCAATCTCTAAAAATAAGATTCATTGATCTTCTAGCACTTTGTACTTCTTTACCTACCTGTGGTTCACCACCAATACGCAATAATGCTTCTTCAATAATTTCATCAACCTGTAGTGCAAAAGAAGTTGTTCCAGATGTTGCCATATTTTATCCTAATATGTTTTACTTAATTTTAATATAATTGTGTAGTGGTCTCCATCTGTGTGTCCTGTAGTTGTTAATAATAAATCACCATTAATACCAGAACCAGCATTGTTTAAAATTCCACCAAACTCTTTTACATCTATATGACCTTGAGAAGACAATGCTCCATTAGCACCTAGTACCTTACAAACAACATTAGTTGATGCATTCCATAATAAATCAACTCTCATTCCAAAAATATCGTAATAAATTTCTTGAATTGCAACTCTAGAACAAGCTGTTCCATCACTATTTGCCGCTAAAGCAGATACGTCTACTTTTGCTACTGCACTTTCTCCACTACCATCAGATATATTAGTAAGTTTTACTAAAATATTTTTAGCACCTACATTATCATTGATGATTTGTGACGTTACTGCATCTGCCATTTTTTACCTCCTAAAAAAATTTTGTCTATTTCATTTCTTACTATTAAAAGTAAAAAAGCTAATTTTTCACAAATAAGCATAATATTCTCCTTTAAAAAAAGGGCTAGGGGTTTTATACCCTAGCCATTATGATTATTCGTATACGTTTCTACTACAGCAAACATAGTGACAGTTAACTGCTTCAGCCGCCGCCGCACCTGCTTCAATACCAACGTATGGAATTAAATCAATATCGTCAGTTAAAGCTGTTGATGGAGTAGTACCAGTTGTTACTGCTGTACCACCAGTTGAACCAGAAGTAGTTGTTACATTATACTGTATACCATTTACAAAAATTGATGCTTTTCTATCTGAATCAATTGTAATTTTTAAATGATAAGGCGTGTTTGCCGCAACAGTAATAGGTAGTTGACTTATGTAGTCAGTACCACCAATACTATGAACAAAATGCCATTTAGTAAAATCAGTAAATGCTTCTGAGTTAGTAGCGTCAGTTTGATATTTAAAAAATACTTGGTTAGCATCAGTTGCAACTAATTGATCATTAGTTAGTTTTAATCCTGCCCAAACTTTTTGGTTATCAAGTGCTGGTAGCATAATTGATGTTTCAAAATGCACTTGGTTTTCTGTTCCCCATAAAGTTCCTGCCCATGCTGTTGCCGCAGTATCTAAGTGAGGTGTTAAAATTGCTTGGTCTTGGTCTGCACCTGCTGTTGTTGCTAAAACTCCACCAGAAGTTGTAGCAAATGTACATAACGCAGTAGTCATGTTAGTTCCAAGTGCTTCCCAGTTTCTATTTAAAGCACGTTGTACTTCTACTGTTGATACTTGGTCAATGTTTGCATTAAGACCCGGTCTTTGTAAAAACCATTCGTCAAAATAAACTCTTCTTGCATCCTGTATAGGAGTACCAAGAGTTCTGTCTGATACTAGACCAGATGTAGTGTTTTTGCTAACTAGCTTCATCCCATTTTCAGATCGAATAGGGCCGCTAAAAGTTGTATTAGCCATAATAATTCTCCGTAGTTAAACTTATACCATCTCTTCTACGATTGTCTGCTAGGGCAGTTGGTATAATTAATTAATCCTAGAAATAAGATAAGAGGGGGATAAACCCCCTCTCATTTGTACTTTATTACGCTCCCGGTGAACCAAATACGGTTCTCCAGTCAGACCATCCAAAAGAATATCTTTCAGATGCCTTGAAACGCATATTTCCTGTTTCAAAGTCTGGCTCCATAGAAGTTTTTAAAGGTCTTCTTTGGAACATTTTCAGACCAGATTCTCTCAAGTCTGTTAAGATAAAGAATGCATCAGTATCAGTTAGATAGTGGTTAACCACATATCCTTCTGGTAGCATATTCATGCTCTTTAATGCATTAGTATCATTGTCAGCCGAACCAACTCTTAGGTCACTTTTCAAAATTCTTTGAGCAGTAAATGCTAAGTCTTTTGGTATTACTAACTTACGAGCTTGTACAGCAACTGGTATGTTTCTATCATCAACGAAACCACCAATAGAAATCATTGCGTTTTCTAGTGAAGTTTCAGATAGATCAGTTGCAGTTGATGGCTCGTTAGCCAAGTCTCCAGCTTCAAGTGAAGGGTGATCCGTTGTAATCAACGCTTTTGCATCCCCACCCGGATAGCTTGAACTAAACGCATTATTTAATACGTTAGCTCCTTTAACTTGTTTAGTATATGCCATAGAACGTGCAAGAGCCGCAGTATATCTCTTTGAAAGTGTATCGTAAAGGTTATCCTCAACTGCTTCTTCAGTAATTGCGAATGCCAATGCGATAGTTTCGTGAGTATACCTAGCAGTCCAAAGTTCGGAAGAAGAGTCGTAACCGACTGCTGATCCCTCTGCTTTAACTGCCGCACCTTTGAAACCTGTTAATAGAACTTCTTCTTCAAAAGCTCTGTTAGAAGTTTCAGATGCGAATATCTCTTCGTGTTCTTTTTCCCAACGTGAATACTCCAATCCAAATAAGGCGTGAAGTCCCGGTTCTAGCTCTTTTGCTAGTTGTGATCGTGATATTGCCATAATTATACTCCCGGTGTTCCGTCTGCATCGATGTGCTGGTTAAGTTCATGCTCGTAAATAAGAACTTCTTGTTCTGCATTTGTTCCCCATTCATTTTTAGGGTCATCTACAAGACCAAGTATTCTTAAATTCGCAGTGCCTGTTTTAATATCACTAGTATCAAGCTCCATTTTGGATTGACCAGTAACGGTTGATCCAGCAGTAGCTACGATATCAGCGAGATTTCCAATTTGCGTAAACGCATCTGCACCATCCCCTTGTATTGCAAATACAATATTAGGGTCGTCATAAACATAAGCAATCGCATCAGCAGAACCTAGAGTAGCGGTACTTGCGGGCCAATATTTTGCGAATGTTGGCGTACCATCTGAGGCTGTGTATCTCACACCAGCAAAAACACCAAGAAGTCTATTACCTGCGGCCGCTACATCAATGTAGCCAGTGCTAAGTAATTTTACGAAATCTCCAGTGAAAATGTTGGTTGAGCTACCAGAAGCTATTTTGTATTCTTTAGTTCTGATTGTGCCTCCAGAATTATGGCGAAGTGGTTTTGCTCCAGAAGGAGCGTCTAAATTAGCCATGTGTTATTTCTCCAGTATTGCTATTTTGTACACTATTAACTATCAAATTTGGGCTTATTCCCAGTTGATATAGAAGTATCTTTGTTTTGTGATATGGGCATGGAAGGATGTTGTTCTCTCATCATATTCTCATCAACAGCACGTTGCTGTCTTTTTGTTCTATCAGTAGTCCAAGTATTTCTTGCATCTACGAAGTCCTTTGGAATTTTTGCTAAAACCAAATCTCCACTTCCTATCACTCCGGCAAACTTACCTCCTTCGTGTACAGGTAATTCTGTATCTGGATGCTCTTCTTTACGCACAAATTCATATCCTTCTCTTCTTCGTCTAGATATGTTTCGTGTATCATCCTCTCCAACAGTTTGTACCCTTATCCATCTGTATTTCATATCATCAGAGTGGGGTTTGGGTGCATCCAGATCGTTAGGAGGCGTATAAGTTACTTTGCGTTCAGTATGTTTACGAGAAACATTAGAACGAGTCGTTTGTGTAGATTTTGTCATATTAATTACTCCCTACAAACTTCGCATATTCTTCAGGTGGCACTCCTAATCTCTGAGCCATTGCGAGTTGGCTTTCAGATAAACGAACTTTATTAGTCGTGTTTTTAGTACCTCGTCTTACACCAGCTACTACTTGTCTAGGTTTTTCTTCTTCAAATTTATGAGGAAAGGATTCCTTTACCCTGCGATCAACTTCAGCATAATATTCCTCTGAAGATGGGTCGTAACCTTCGTTTTTTAATTGAGCATCAATGCTGTATGCCGCACCGGTCATAGCAACATCTTTACCAAACCAAGGGTTCGATTGTGCCCATCTTAGAGCTTTGGGATCAACTTGACTAGAACTTGTGTTCGTTGCACTTGTAGTTAATTTTTCCACATCGCTATCAGATGTCGTAACTTTTTTAATAGCCTCACTATTAAGTGATTTCATATCATACTTAATATCAGCAATTTTTTCTGTTAAATCTAATAATTTATCAGAGTCACCAGATTCATAAGCCGCTTTATGAGACTCACGAGCTAATTTTAAACCTTCTTCTAAATTTTTCTTTTTAGAATCTATAAGGTCTTGTTGAGTTTTTTGATAATCTGGTTTCATTGTTTGAATTTTTGAAACCAATTCTTGATTATAAGAATGTAATTTATTACGATCTCTTTCAGCCTCGTTAGCTCTTTTAACAAGTTCGTTTATACGATCTTGATAATTCTTTTTTTTCTTTTTTGGTTTTTTGTCCGAAATATCTTCTTCCTCAGTATCTTCTTGTAATTCAACTTCAGATTCTACTTCTTCAGATTCAATTTCTTCTTCCTGTGCGACCTCTTCTTCTTGGTCGGAAGGCTGTTGATTGGTCTCACTAGGACTTTTTACTTCATTTTCTAACCTAAACGGCTCTAGTTTTTCCTGTTGACCATCATCAACAACCTTCAAAGGTTTAGATTTTTTACTATCTAAACCAACTTGTTCATGCACTACTTGCATAGCGATTTTCTCCTTATTTGCGTTGTTAAAACGAGAAAGTTATTAGGTAACTTTCTTAATATTTGGAACTATTCCCAAAATCTCATCATCATTCATTATTCGTAATTCTGCTTCACCGTATTGAAAACGATGTCCTGCATATTTTCCAAACATGACGTAATCATTTACTTTTGCCCAAGGTTTAGACATATCATCTCTTTGATAAGCGTCTTCACCCATTTGAACAATCTTACCTATTGAAGCTACAGAGCGATGATCATCTACAGCTTTGCCCGGCAAGTATATTCCTTTACTTGTTTTTTCTGCCACATCCATTACTTTAACTAATATTCTGTGACCTACAGCAACAGGGTGTTCATTATCTTTTAATTTTTTTTCTTCAAGAGAAAATTCAGTTATCATTTACATCCTCCATATTTTTTGACATTTCCGTGAGGATATCTAACACTGTAGTAAAACCGTTTGCTCTGCCTATGCTTTTATCATAATCTTCTTTTGATACTCTTCCATCAACAAGAGCAGTAGCAATTAAATCTTTTTCTTTTTCTATTTTTTTACGAAGGTGATAAATAAATTTTGGTGTATCCACTAATATACGCCTTTAAATTTTACCTTTTGTTTTTGTATATTGTATTGACCTCTGTAATTATTTTTTAATTTATTTTTTTTAACCATACCACCAGCGTTATATTTTGTAGCTAGTGATGGATCAATTTTTTCTTGTACTGGTTCTGGTAGTTTAGAAAAACCTTTATATTTTGATGGAACTGGCCCACCATTAGACATTTTAACTATACCACCCATTGCATAATTACCTTTACCACCTTTATCTGGTCTAATTGTTTTTCTAGGTTTTTTAGGTTTTGGTTTAGGTTTAATAGGATTTTCTTGGTCAAATTCTATTGCATAACTTCTACTTGCACTATCTGCCATTTCTTGATTAGTTGTTGCTTGAAGAGCTTTTTTAATTCGTTCATTATATTCTTTACCTATAGCATCTATGTCTATTGTTCCAGTTTCTTTGTCAATAAATTTACTATCATTTCCCATTATTTTTTTTCTCCTTTAGATGATACTATTCTTTCATTAGAACGAATACGACCTGCTTCTCTTTTTTCTTGAGATTTTCTTTCTTGAGCTTTTTGATTCATTTCTGTTGCCATTTTCATATCATTCATTTCTTTTTGTAAACGAAGTTTTTCTACTTCTAATTCTAATTTTTGCATTTCTAATTGGTTTTTCATTTCCAATTCTTTGTTCTTTAAATCATTACGCATCATATCATCTTGTGCTTCTTGTTGTGCTTCTTGTTGACGTAATTGTAAATCTTGTTGCATTAATTGTACTCTAGGGTCTTGCATTGCTTGTTGATTTTGTTGTGCTTGAATTAATGCTTGATTTCTTTGTGCAATAGTATTTGCAACATTAGCCTGTGCAATAGATACTTGATTTTCTGTATCTGGATCAAGTGATTCATATTTATCATCTTTAGCTGGATTTTCTTTATTGTAATCGGGAGGAGTAGGTAATTCTTGTTGACTTTCCATTTCTATCATTTGTCTATACAGATGTGCTTTATGTTCTGCAATATGTGAAGTTACAAGTTGCATTAATTGATTTGCCATCTGTTGACCTAATGCAGGATTAGATGATTGTGGCAAATTAGAAGGATCACTAACAAATGCTGTGTGTACAGCAATGTGTGCTTCGTGCTCTTGCCAACCATATGCTTTAACAGGTCTTCCTTGTAACATAGAATAATTCTCAGTTGCAGGATCAAGTGGTTTCTCACCCATCTCTGGCATAATTAAATCATCTATGTTTTCTATATTGAGAGCTTCATACATTCTTTTGTATGCTTCACGCAAATCATGTATTTGCGGTGCAGATTGTGCCATTTGTAATTGAGTTTGTGCAAGTATAACTCTTTGTGCTGTGGAGAAAATATTAGGATCAGAGACAGGGAAAACATCTACCCTGCCATCAAAATCCTTTTTAAATACAAATCGGCTTATACCCTCAACATCGTAAGGGTAATAATCCGGCAAGTAGTCTGCATTGATTCTCGATAAAACTTTTAATTCTTCTTTTTGTGTATTGTGTAATCTTTTATGAATAGACGACATCACCTTTGTACCTTGCTCCAACAACGCTATCGTTGTCCCTACTGGAGCTTGGCTGTTGCCATCACCAACTTGCATATCAGTAATAGCGGCTAGTCGTCTACCCTCATCCGTCATTGCACCAAGTAATTGTGTTAACACTTGAGACGGTTCTTTAAATGGTAATGGTATAACCGATTTTTTTATATCATCACCATAACCTTCAACATCTCTAAATTCACCAAAGCCTATAGGTGTATCACCACCTTCTACTCTCATTCCTCTTGCTTTAAATCCAGCAGGAAGATTAGAGAATTGACCAGCATCAATTAGAGATCGTAATATTGTCGTTGCCGATTTTTGTAAATTACCTAATAAGTGTACATATCCAAGTCCATAAAAACCAAATCCGGGAATAAACTTGTAATGTACAAAATGTTGTATTCTTTTTTTCTCTTCATCATCTTCATAGTAGTTAGCACGAATGCTTAAAACTTCAGATGTATCTTTACAAATAGTTACAATATAAGGAAGTGCTACATTGTTTTCATCTTCAAAACCTTCAAGGTCAAGATCAACGTGCATTTCTAGTAATGTATAAATTTTATCTTTAGAAGAAGCGTCTCTTGTTACGCCTTGTACTTCTTGTATCTTATCTTCGATATCCCCTGTTTCTGGAGATGCATCACCCATCATATCCATCTCTTTATAAAAACCAGATACGATTCTTTTTCGTAATTCGTTTTCTGTTAAGCGAATAACATGAGTGTATCTTCCAGAAGAACGAAGATCGGGTGTATCATACGAAATGATAAAATCTTCGACAGGGATAAATCGTGCTATAGGTCTCTTTAAGGATTCATCGTAATAAATCTTCTTAAAGCATGAACCTACAATCGGGAGGTAGAAAAGCATTTGATCCAGATCGTCAAAAAATTCTTCCATGACTTCAGTAATCTGATAGTTCATAAAGTTTTTAACACGATGTGCTTGTTTAGATTTCTCTGGTGTTACAGAGCCTACAACTTTTGTACGAACTGGCCCATTAGCTGGGTATAATTCTTTAATCGCTTGGGATTGAAATTGTACTGCCGCTTCAACCATTAAAGGATGATGTGCAGAACACGCACCTTGGAATGGTCTGTGTGTATCTTCTAATTTTAATCCCAAAAGATCAATACCTTTTTTCATAGTCGCTTCATATTCACTGCGACTACGTTTATCAGATTCATATTGATCAATTAATTCACTAGATAAAGACTCTAATTGGTCTTCATCCATTTTATCAGCAAGGTTATCATCAATATCAACAGTAATAGTAGTTTCTTCTATTACTTCATCTGGTGTAATTACTTGCACTTGATCCATTTTAACTGTTTGGTCAAATTCTGATGTTTTTTGTCTTGCCATATTTTAAAAAATTTTTTTTATTACCAATAACTACCTGTAGGTGCAGAAGGTTCTAGTGGAATGTCCTGCGGATGTTCTACAAATAGTCCTTGTCTTAATCGCATTAACGCTTGTGTCGTAGAATCTACCAAATCATCGTAGTTTGATGATGGAAATTGTGCACATTGGTTAATAACATCCTCTGCCCAATACTTTGATGAAGGATACCATACCCTTCCAGACTCAAATAGTGGCGTTACAGAGTGTGCTCTTGTCTTTTTATCTGCTCTTTTAGGATTAAAAGGCGTAATAGGTATACCTGCTCTTTGTAATTCCTGTATAAGCGACCAACCAGATGCTTTTGCTTCAATTAACACCACGTCTGGCCTAAATTCATTGTATAATTTAATAGCTTCTGACTTGAGTTCGGGAAATTCCCACCTCTCACGTCTAGCTGATAGTAAAATAGCATTCTGTATGCCATTATGTTCGAATATACCCCATGTAGTTACTGCACTGTAGTCACTTGTACTTTTAACAGTATACGCAGTATCCCATGATTGCAAGATATAATTGCATTCGGGAGGGTTATCTTCTGTCCATTCTTTCCACCAGTACCTTTTTAGGATGTTTCCTTCTTCGGCACTTGGTCTTTGCATATAGAGAGAGTTCCACTCTCTCGATCCTGCTGTTTTTTTAATCTCTTCTAATCTTTTTTTATCGTAGGCTTCGGGCCAAAGGGCTTGACCCTTTGGTCGCTTCAAAATTTTTGAGGCTTTCTCGTCTAGTACCGCAGGTAGTTCTACAACTTCCCATGGTTCGTGACTTGTTTCTCGTAATATCCATCCTGCTAAATCGTCTTCATGCCATCTGGTTTGTATTAAGATAATACTACCACCGGGCATTAATCGTGAATATGCAGTTGATCTATACCAATCGATTAAGTTAGAACGCATTGCGTCACTATCTGCATCTTCCCTACCTTTAATTGGGTCGTCTATTAGGAGTAAGTGTGCACCCCTACCGGTAATTGCCCCGCCAGCACCTACTGCATAATACACACCACTACCGGTGGTATGGAATCTTCTAACAGAACTACTATCCTTTGACAAGGTACAATCGTTAAATATACGATTATAGTCTTCATCCTGTATTTGATTGCGTACTGACCTACCGAAATCATCCGCTAAGTCTTGTGCGTAGGTTGTTGCAATGACAAATTTACTAGGGTTGCGACCTAAATACCATGCAGGAAAAAATTGTGACGTTAGCTGACTCTTGCCATGTCTAGGTGGCATGAATATTGCTAATCGTTTAATGTTACCTCGCTCTACTTCTTCAAGTTTATGAGCTAGTAATTTAATGTGGGCAGGTGTTTGGTATTCGGGCATTTGGAATTTTGCGTATTCCAAAAGTGAACCTTGTACTTTATCGTGTTTTTCTAAAACAGATAGCCTATTTATGGCTTGTTGTAGTGCAGAAATTTTATCTATTTGTTCTGCTGTTTGCATATGTAGGTATTACTTTGTTTTTTTGAATTTTCTACCTACAAAAAATACTACAAGGTTTTGTGCTGTATTAATTGTGACCATTAATAACAACCACATTTCCCATAATTCCATTAATTTTTTTTGACGTATTAATTCAGTATAGAATTATAACATATTTTAAAAAAAAACACAAGCAATCCTTTATTTTAATAGGGGGGTATCTGCTATATGGTGTTAAAATATAATTTACTGGCTATATGGATGTTATATCGATTATGTCAGATGGGGGGGTGGGGGTCTTATTGTATGCCTTGCCCTGCCTTTTCCTATCCAGTCTGGGCTTTGGTCTCTGGTTTAGTGTGGTTTCTTGCCTTGCCCTATGTCTTCTGGCTTTTCTTCTAGCCCTAGATCATACATTAACTTAGAAATATAATCCTTTAGCTCGTTTTGTGTTAAGCCTTCTATGTTGTTAAGTTCTGTGCGTTCTGATACGCCACCAGTTAACACCTGTACTTGTTTACTGACAGATAGAGCAAGATCACCTAACGCTTTTATATGTTCTGGTTTATCTATGTGCGTTATGTTCAATGTTTGATTTATTTTTATTAATAGTTTCTTATTAATCTCTTGTAGTTCGCTAATCTCATTAAATGTTTTTTCACTCAATTCTATACTATGTTTCTCTTTCATGGTCTGACGAGCTTTAAAATCGGTTTGTTTAGCTAATTCGACCCAATCGAATTTAGAGCACCACCGCTTTAATGTGTCATAAGCTGGGGAGTTACTACCTAATATTTTATTTAATTTATTCAGGGATCGACCTTGTCCAAGTTCTAGATATTTGTTTAATGCTTCTTCTGGTTTTATGGTTATTTTTCTACTCATAATATGTTTTATCTCTCTATATGTAATATGTTTAATTAGTGGCTAAAAACAGGGAAATACTTATATTTTTTTCAAAGCTTTGTTTTGGCTGTTTTTGGCTGTTTTCTGGGAAAATCATGTTTTACTTTTTTGCTCTCTTTTTACTGTTTATTTACTATAATTATTTTAATTAAATCTATTGTAATAATTTCAAATCTAGTTTAATTCACTAACTATGAATAATAAGAAAGGTTATAAAATGAATACACCAAAACAAATAGATTTATTTAATAACTTGCATATAGATAAGGTTAGAGAATGAACAAAATTAAAA
>UEXM01001953.1_pt1 | contig 15690 bp, 10 predicted proteins | sample 1796661 | NCBI WGS metagenome assembly UEXM01 (sample SAMEA4772469, study PRJEB27181) | metagenome | reverse complement strand
AACTTATTTTGAACTTCAGGAAATATTATGAACCTAAACTTATTCTGAACTTTCATGGAACTCATGGGAACTAAACTTATTTTGAACTTCAGGAAATATTATGAACCTAAACTTATTCTGAACTTTCTCTGTGAAGTTGTTTTGAACTTTCATGGAACTCATGGGAACTAAACTTATTTTGAACTTTCTCTGTGAAGTTGTTTTGAACTTCGGGGAATATTATGAACCTAAACTTTCATGGAACTCGGGATACAAACTTTCATGAAACTTTGCGGAATGCACATTACAATCTACTCACTCGATAAAAGAACACGAAGCCTCTCCGTGAGGTCATCGCCCACGAAGGATGCCCCCGGGAGTTCCGGGTTCAAGACGTCCCCGTGGGTCTCGCAGAGGGGGCACGGGGTCTCGGGGACCTCACCCAGACCGTGGGTGTGCTCGGGCTGAACCTTCTTGGGCTTGGCCTGCTTGGGGACTCGCACGGGGCGCTCCTTGGGTGGCGCGGACTCGCGGTCGTGCATGCGGCAGAACTCTCCCCCCGCGACCGCCCTGTTCCTACACGGTGTGCCCTTCCCCGTGACCCCGCAGCACACGACCTTCTCCCCGCGCTTCAAGGCGTCCACGTCCGCCCGCAAACCCCGTAACAGCTCCAGAATCTCGTCCATCTCGTGTGGTTTTCGGTACAGGCGAGACTCACTTAGGTTTCGTCTTTGGGGGTCAATAATATGTAACGCATCGGTTCATTTTTGAGCATTGACGATGTCTTCACATTTATCGCGTATACATCCATAGCCAACGATACCCGCACACGGTCGGTTGGATTTTCGGGTACACTATGTTTCATAATAGGGGGAAACATGCTCAACTCACCCACTTTATTCTCACACTTAACACCCTGATAATATGTTCCAATAGATGGGTCCCCTGACAAAAATATATTCACCGATTTCCTAAAACCCGGTGGGTCATACATACAACCCGTATGTTGATGCTCCCCTATACCCTCACCTTTCCTGAAAATATTCGCCCAACATTGAATAATACACCTCCCAAATAAATTTGTCAACTTATCTCCCAGAATTGAATATATCGTCTCATCACTCATAAAATTAAAACAGTAATATCTACCCGTCAACGAATTCTCACCAGTCAGTGTATATTTATCAGACCCCAGTGACTTAACATAGTCCTCCATACACAAGACCCTCTCAGCAATAATCATACTCTCTTCACTTGATAGAAAATCTACCCTCTCCATTCTTTATAAGTTGCACCGACAAATAAATTATACTTTTTACAGAGAAGACCTATAATATACCACAACCGCTGCAATAATCGACGCGATCATGACTGGAGTGTCCCAAACTGGCGCACTACTCCTACCCCAATCCAATGTGAAATACACGCTCAAGAATAAAGCAACAGCTCGCATGAGAGCTTCGATTCGAATATCCATTTTTATTATTCACTGATATTTTTTTTTGAGCTAAACGGGTGATGAATATGAATATTTCTTTATCCTATAAATTAATAAACCCAATTCGTACCATACTTGTAACGACTAACCATCAAAAACTTTCTGAACATCGAAGGCTCGTAAATTTTTTTAGGGTATTCATTCATTAAATAGTCTATGTTCATCCACGTCAATGGAAGAATCCATGTAAGAGTGTCGTGTGGAACTTTTGGATATTTGCACATCATGTATTCGAAACGATTCTGAACAACCTCCAAACATTGAAGAAGTATATCACTATATTCATCTGCAAGTTCATCGAATATCCTAGAGACAAGATCTGTATAGACCCCCTCATACCTGTCCTGGTGCCATTTTTTCTTCAAGTCTATGATCCCCCTGAAACACATCGACCCCCTGCACATGGGGCATGTAGATTGACCTTTTTGAAACCAGGTTTTCGTACATGTGTGACAGAATTTATGCCCACATATGAATTTACAGTGTGCCTCATTTTCGTAACACACCGGACACTCCATGAACCCGACACGTAAGTTTGTTCCTACACTGAACCCCCCGCTGAGTTATGTAGGGGCAGCGAATAGATTTATATTTTTCGTTCTCAATTCGGAGGAGTTCGTTCTCCGCGATGAGGGCGAGGTATTCCATGTCCTTGCTTATTTTGAAATGTTTGACGTTTACTTAGGTTTTTAACTTTTTGATTGTGGCTGCTAAGAGGTACATCACTGGGGGTAAAGAAAATGAACCCATTGCAGTCATGAACGCAGTACTCGCATCCTCGGATGTCTTGATTTCTCCATTGATGACTTTCGAAATGGATGTCTCCATCAACTTGTCAACAGTCGTGTCGATAGGTTTCACGATCACGGGAATCGCCGCTAAACCGACGAGTGTTGGTAAAATGTGATGTTCATCGCCTGACATCTGAGCCGCCATATTTACAATCACGCGAATGATTGAACCCGGCCAAAAGACGGAAGCAAGCATCTGCCAAGTTAAGGTTTCCGTGGAAATTCGGAGAGTGTCAATGATTTTGTCTTCTTCTTCGGCAGCATCAAACGCCTTCTGTCCCTTGTCAATCGTGTCGAACATGACATAGGATGCGGCGACACAGTAGGATGCGGGAAGACCCCACTCTGGGAGATACGATGTAAAAGCTTCACCAAGCTCATTCGCGTACCCCATGTACCGTAGGGAAGTTTCACGGTAAGGGTCGACATTCTTATATGCCGTAGCATATATTTTAAAACGCTTCGTATGTTTTGGTGTGAGTATTGGTCTACACGTAGCTAGAGCCAACATTATCTTTTTAGATCTCCAAATCTTTATGTTTCACATCTCATCTAGTCTATCATCAGACTCTTCCAACCATTCAAGCCTCTTTTTGACAGCTTCGGTATATTTTACCCTAAAGTCATTCTCGATCTCCGTGTATGTTTTACTCATCTGACTCCAATCCTCATCTGTGAACCCTATGTCAACCTCATCACTATCCAATCCGTGAATACAACAATAATGTCTCCTGACATCGTTTCGCACATTCTTCGTGATACGTTTAATGGGTTGTGCATCCGCGAGTTCCTTTCGGAGATATGAAATCTGTCCCTGTAAGAAGTCACTGTCTATGTTCAGGGCTTTATCGAAATAATGATCATAAAAGTACTGAAACACTTCCCGCGTTGGACCGATTTGGGGTATCGTGAAAGTGTCGTAATCGAAGAAATACACCGGATCTGCCCTCTTATTGTAAGCATTTTTTAGTTGTTTACATATTTCGAGATAGTCCCCTTCAGGTAATTTGTCAGAATGTTTATCAACCAATTGCATCACTCGAAGAAGCTCATTCATACTTAACTATAGTTGATTTTAATTTGTCTAAGTAACTTAACGAATGTATGACAAGTCCGAATGTCAAACTGGCGTGGTACATATAGGTTATGGAAACTTCCACAGAGCACACCAGGCCATGTACATAGATGAATACATGGAAAGAACAGGGGACCTTAGGTGGGGAATCGTCGCTGTCAATCTCAGGAACGAAGGGTTTCGGGAAATTGATGACTACATCGTGAAGACCCCCTCCGAGTACAAGATTGTCAGGTCACATCTCGACTACATTGATTGGACGAAGAACAGAACCATCGCCAAACATATGCTCACTCTCCCTAGTGTGCATCTCATCACCATCACCGTCACGGAAAGTGGGTACGCACCGGGGTCACCTCTGTTCGAGTACCTGGCATGTGGTCTCAGAAACCGTAAAACACCCGTTACCATCTTGTGCTGTGACAACATCAGACAGAATGGCCTCGCCATCGAGACACAGTTTCTCGCATACCTCTATCATACAAACCAACATGAACTCGCAACATGGATTCGTGAAAATGTCACGTTTCCTTCGTGTATGGTTGACCGAATCACACCAAGGGCGACAGACGCTCTTAAGGAAGATGTTGAAAGAAGGTTTCCAGGTTATGGTTACAACGCTGTACAGACAGAGGAGTACAGGCAATGGATCATCGAAGATAAGTTCGCCTCTGACTTTCCAGACCTGACCCAAGTTGGAGTTGTCATCACGAAAGACATCGAGCCATACGAAGAGACTAAGATTCGTATCCTCAATGGTGGTCATACATCCTTAGCCTATCTCGGTGCGCTCTCAGGATACAACACATTCGATGAAGTCATGAATGACCCAACACATCGTCGTCATTTCAAACAACTTCAATATGGTGAGATTGTACCATCCATTGAGGGTGAACTTCCCTTTGATATTTATGAGTACGTCGATAAAGTTGAGGAGCGCTTCTCGAACGCAACCAATGTCGACGAACTTGATAGAATTTGTATGGATGGCTTCACAAAGTTTCACACTTTTGTGGTACCCTCCCTTCAGAAGTGTCTCGAACAGGGTAAAAAACCCATAAACATATACAAGAGTATTGCGGCATGGTACATATACTCTAGGCGGTTCGCGAGGGGGTGTAAAAAAATAAGGTACAACGAACCCAATTGGACACTCCTCGAACCCCTGTTGAGAGATGGAGCCGTTGATGCATTTGTTTCTAATGAGCGTCTGTGGGGTGATATTCCAAAGAAATTTATTTCATTTACACGAGATTTGAAAAGTATCCTACTCTCTCAGACGTATGAACATGAAATTGACTTACTCGGTTAAAAATTAAAGTCGTTACTTTATAAGAATGGCCGGGCGTTCTGATATCGTCGTTACCGGTCTACAGGATGTCTTTTTAACAGGGTGTCCACAGATGTCTTATTTCCTGAATCGTTTCAAGCGACACACGAAGTTTACAACCCAGACCCTAGAGATGCCGTTTAATGGTGAACCTGATAGGGGTAAGACTATTATCGCACCCATTTCTACAACAGCTGGTGATATGATATCAAACATGACATTAAAAATTTTTGTGGATCGAGACATAACCGCGAATGTTTATGATTCATTCGTGAAATCAACTATAGACTATATAGACTTGTTCATAGGAAAACAGCACATAGATCGCCTAACGACTGATTACATTTCGATGTACTTAAAATTAAGATCATCCGAGACAGATGATTTAAACATACTTTACAGAGATTCATACAATGTCAACTCCCACTTCTCCACGAAAATACCCCTTTATTTGGATTTACCTTTCTATTTTTATAGAAATCCACACTTGGCCATTCCATTATGTGCCATGACCAAACACTCATTAGAAGTTCAGGTAAAAATGAAAGACCCGATCACCTTTCAGAGTGGTTATATGCCCACGGATTACTCGGAAGATTTGAAAATTGCTAGAATATCACTAAATGTCGATTACCACTATCTCATGGAAATGGAACGAAATTTTTTCAAAACGAGACCCCTCGAGTACATCATAACACAGACGCAACGAGTTAGAAAGGTTATAGATTCCCCCGACATCGACAAGGAACACACGTTTATGTGTGAATTCAAACACCCTGTAAGAGAATTTATGTTCTTTCTAAGACACGACGCATGGGAGAATTTAACAAACCGTGGAAACATTTATGAAGAACTTGACTATGCCAATATGAAAATCAATAACGAGGTTTTATTCGCGGGTGATCATAATGATTTGTCTTCTGACCAATTTCTAAAAAGATACAAGGCGCCAAGTGACATCGTTGAAGAAAGTCTTATCTGGCATAGACGCTCGACGTTCTATAACCAAACATTCATACCACTTAATGATATCTTATCATTCGACGCAGTTCGAAGTTTACCCGGTCCGGGTGGTCAAGATGAAAGTACATTGGGGTGGTTCAAGACGTTCAAGGTTAAAAACGGTCTTTTCTATGTATACTCCCTTGGTATGGATTCGTCAAATGGGGAACCATCCGGACATATAAACATGAGTCGAATCATCCATCAACAGTTTACTTTCAAATTTAAAACACCCGACTCAAATTCTATATATTCTGTTTGGAATAACCTTTACAATTCAACACTAAACTTATACGCAGTCAACTATAACATTCTCTCGTTCGAAAGTGGGTTATGCGGCTTAAAATATTAATATCCATCTATAACAATGGCTGGTAGGTTAGATATTGTGACATATGGTGAAAATGATACACATCTAACTTTAAATCCAGAAAAGACATTTTTTCACAAGCGGATAACAAAACGTCCCAACTTTGCCATCAATTATACAGATTTGGGTTTGAAAAAGGAAGGAATAGGATTTGGAAAGAATGTAAAGTTCACCTTACCACAAAACATAGGTCACCTACTCAAAAGTGTAACACTCAAGATTAAAGCTGACGATATACCTGACGAGTGGAACCTATTTTACCAAGATGGTGCTGGTGTAGGTCTCATAGAATACGCAGACCTCATCGTCGGTGGTACAGTAATTGAGCGTCTCGACTCAAACTATATCACGATAGAAAAGACGTATTTCAATAACTCGAGGCAGCAAGAAAGTGTTGAAAATTTAAATGGAATAATTCCACAAACAACATTTTCAAGTTGGTATGGTTGTAAAAAAACATTCTCTAAGAAATTTACACAAAAGAAGTTTGATTTTCAAATTGAAATACCATTCTACTTTTGTAAATCACCTGAACTAGCCTTACCTCTGTGTGCCTTAGAAAAACAGGAAGTTGAAGTTGAGATAAAGTTTAGAGAACTAAAGGACATCCTATTCTCCAAGACACCTGATTTGTATGGTGAAGAATGTGCGAACTTTCCAATTCCTACATACTACGATGAAAGTTGGTTACGTTCCGGGTCTCCAATTTTTCTAGAGCTCATAAAAGGGTGGGATAGGACTGTATATTCATATTACAAATTCAATAACACTCCCTGGTATGAAAACCAAGGTGCCTCTATCGGTGGTGCAGCGTTGGGTGAAGGTGGAGTAGGAATCCATCGAGGGAATACTACATTGAAGACAAGGGGGTGGTACCCATATTCAGATACGTACGCCAAACCTTCGTGGTCTATGCGTGACTTCTTAAATGATAATTACGGTAAAACCTACGACACTATATCGTTGAATGAATATAAATGGTATCCGGAACGATTTATAGAAACGGATGTGACCAAAGTATTTTATAGTTCATTCCCTAACAGACTCAACGGTACGATTAGTATGCGAATTGTCGATGGAGATAAGGAATATTCTAAAAACGCAACCCTGATAAATCCCTATTTAAGTACACAAACGTTGGAAGTTTTAAATACCGTTTACTACGATAAGACAACGTTCCGTTCATTTGGTTTTGAAAAAACTGGACCCAACCTTTTGAATGATGTGTACAATTACGAAATCGAGGCAGTTTACGGTGGTTCCAATAATCCATTCACGGATATAGGAATACAGAACGAACTCGCTATACCTTTTACCTGGAAAAAGCGTGGCTACATAGCTGCCTGCAATACACTCGGTGAAGCATGGGGTGTACGAATTCCATACACATTCGCCAATAATCCTAGATTTCACCAAATAACTACAATAGTAAATGCACCTGAGAGACCAACAGGTAATTCTCTTAATTATCCGGTACAACCTGGTTGTGGTAATATTCGGGTATTCATGCATTTCCCTGTTAGTGACGGATATCATGTCGACTGGGATCCAAACGAAACCTTTAGTTCTATAGATGCGTCAACCCATGTCACCCGAATAAAACAAATAGAAGAACTCGAGACAGGGGTAAAACGTTCAAGTGATGTGTTTACGCAGGGTATACTTGAACTTCACTTTCTCATGCATAATTATATAGAGGTACCCGTCCCAGGTACTGGTCAGAAAGAAATATTTGAAATCGTTGATCCTATTACACCACCAAGTTTCAATCCGTTAGGTTATCCCATCAGACCTAGCTCTGTACCATCTTCGTTTTTAGAATTTGGTAAAATAACACGGATATCATCAGCTGGTAAAGCGATTGTTGCGAGTTTGGGTCTTGGAGATTACTTTAGTTTTTTGCGGATATTTACATGGTATCCAAACAAACGGAATGGTGGTGACGAATTTCCTGGATATACCTTTTTGGCTTATAACACTCAAAGAAGTGATAATGTTATTGGAGGAACTTATCAAATGGTATGGCCGAATTCTAGCATAAACTTAACTAATCGACCCGCGGCAGAGGATTCATCCGCGACATCAGATTTCCAATTAAGCGACTACTGGGAAACGACGGACTTTAGCTCTACATTTTTAGATGGACGCACGGCTGTACAAGATAATGGACAATTCGCACTGTTTTGGGGACATGTGAGAAACATCACTATTCCATACAGTTTTATTCCGAGTAAAACCTCTAACAATAACAGAGGTGCTGTAAGAATTTACCAATGGAATTTTAACGACTGGAATACATACGACGAATACCGTCAGGATTGGGAAAAGCCATTTTCGGCTGTTCAAACGATACAACCACCCGATACACCATCTTATAATTACAACTTTGGTCAGAAGTTGTGTGTATCTAGAACGAGTCAAATGCTCATAGTGTCGGAACCACATTGGGTACCACCAGACCGTCAGACAGAAGAGGACAAGTCAAATAATGTTGACTGGAATGTCGGGCGTATTCATGTATACAAGAAGGTCGTGACAACGACAACCACTACACTTCTTATTACGGTGTCTGGGGGTAAATTTTTCGTGAATGGTGTGCAACAAGATACCATCGAACTTCATGCGAATAAGACGTATACATTTGACCAGTCCGACCCGAGCAATGCTGGACACCCACTGAAATTTTCGACGACGAGTGATGGTACGCATGCGGGTGGTACAGAATATACTACAGGTGTAACAAGTAACGGAAATGCACCTGGTGGAGGTCAGTCATCACCAGCCCTCACAACCTTCGTACCACCCCTAGACATTGTTAAAACACCTTTGTATTACTATTGTCAAAATCATTCGGGTATGGGTGGTAGTATGAATATAACCACGGCAAGTGGGACATACGAATTACACCAAACGATATACCCGGAGTTGCCATCATATAATGATAGGTTGAAACATAGCCGCGATTTCAAACACCCCTTATACACGTCATGGGATGACCCTATACAGAAGAAATGGGAGTTTGGTAAAACGATGGACCTCAGTGACGACGACAAAACTCTTATCGTTGGTGCAGATTCTGATACAAGCTTAGGCCCCAATGAGTCACCCAATGGTACAGTTGGTGGTTGGGTATCCATCTATCAAGTCAATAGTTCTGGTAATTTCGAGTTTAAATCAATCGTAAGTCAAAAACTTGGAGATGGAGCGCAAGCTGGGTTTGCATCAGAAAGTATCGCTGTTAGTAATGACGGAAACGATATCGCAGTTTCAGCGAATACGGCGGATTGGAATCCAGAATCGGAGTTGCCATTCCCCGACACGTCTTATGACCCATTAACCCAATTCGCATCTTCACAGGAAAACAGTGAGTGTGGAAATATCCAACTTTTTTCACGTGACACAAAGACTCCGAGGAACTATACAGATGTGAATATAGACATGACAGAGTGTAAACTGAAATTAGAACTCGGTTATTTGGATAAGACCGAAGAAGTTAAAATTCGAAAAACACCCTCAAAACATATCATCACGCAATTGCAACGTAACACATTCAACTGGCGAGAGTATGAAGGACAATATTATGACGACGACTATGTCCAAAAATCTCAGAAAAATCAATTCAAGTTAAACTTTTGTAATCCAGTCAAGGAAATGTTCATCCTCACAAAGAAGAATAACGAACGCGCACTTGAATTATTACAAGATTCAAACACAAATACATCTGAATTGTGTTTCTTCCAGGGTGTCGCAGACTTTGATGGATTCGTCCGAAATTATGGCAATCGAGAAACGAATTACGTTTTCACATCAAGTAAATACCCACAGCCAGTAATGGAGTCTATAAAAAGTGTATCACTGAAATTAGATGACGAAGACGTCATACCCGTGGATGGGGTTGGTGAATTCCCCTCTCATTTTCTCCGAGCCTTACCAGGTTCTAAGTATCATACACACGTCGCTCTCAATAGACGCATCTATTTAAAAAGTTTTGGAATTAACCCCGAAAATTGGAAACCAACCGGTCAATTAAACTTTTCAACCATAAAAAATCAGTTATTGACAGTAGAAGGTTTCAAAACTGGGTGGACTCATCAACATGATGTATTCGTTTATGCGAAAAACTACAATGTCATGAAGATTGAAAATGGTGCTGCACACCTACTGTATCCTTTGTATGGCAACGGAAAGTCGGGAAAACTTCGAGATGTGAAGGATTACCCAAATCCAAATATAAACACACTCTTGGTTGGAAATGATGCCATCACACATGAACGTGGGCAGCCATTTATAGATCCAGGAATAGCACTCTCACCCGATTTAACATTCGAGAGTAGTAATAATTTGAATGTTGATGTCGTAGGAACGTATACGTTCAACTATTTGATTGTCAATGAGCATGGGATCCCGAATCATAAAACATTTACTAGAACCGTGAACGTTGTCGATACGACAGCACCTGTCATATCTCTAAACTTCCCAGAACAAAACCCAATTGAGCTCATCTTCAACTCAACTGTCACACCAGTATATTCGCAACCATACAACGAATTCGGTGCGGTTGCTGATACTGGCGAAACCGTCACGATTACCATTTTTGAAACTGACGCTAATGGAGACAATCCAGTAGAAATTAGTGACATAGACACAGAAAGGGAAAGTTATTACAATGTTACGTATTCAGCGACTGATAGTAGCGGTAATACAGGTTCCACAATAAGACGCGTAACAGTTCAAGAAGATACTGATGCACCTATCGTGACTCTTAATGTTCCGAGTTACAATAATGTAGAACTGTTCTATAATATTCAAAACAATTACTCTGAAACGTATACGGAGTATGGTGCCTCCGCAACAGATATAGAGGATGGTTCACTATCGGTTACTACGACGATCACTAGAGCGCCTATCGGTGGTGGTTCATCCGTGACAGTAACTACAGTTGACCCAGTCGTCGAAGGTTTTTACACTGTAACATATAGTGCTACCGATACGGCCGGTAATGTAGGGACAGCTCAGCGATTTATAACAGTGATAGACGATACGGTGGCTCCTGTAATAACATTAACAAACCCCAATGCAAACCCAATCAACCTCATCTACAATGATACCGTGACGCCAACTTATTCCCAACCATACATCGAATACGGTGCTACATCCGATGGAGGTGAGGTGGTAACCATAGACAGTAGTGCGGTAAATGAAACGACTGCAGGTACTTACACAGTGTACTACTCAGCTACGGACAGAGTTGGAAATATAGGAACAACAACAAGAACAGTCATAGTGACACTTGATGCAACTCCACCTGTTCTAACACTAAACAACCCGAGTGCAAATCCTATTAATTTGATATTTAACGACACGGTCACTCCTACATATATACAACCATACGTAGAATTTGGTGCCACAGCAGATGGCGGTGAGACCGTTAGTATAGACAGTAGCGCGATTCAACCGACGACGGAAGGGACTTATAATGTGGTTTATAGTGCAACAGATATAGCCGGTAATATAGGAACTGTTATAAGACAGGTTATATATACCAGAGACACTAGTGCACCGATTATAACCTTAAACAACCCAAGTTATGATGGAGTTCTTTTAATTTATAATACAACAAATGGCTACTCCGAAACATACACAGAGTATGGTGCTACGTCTGATGGTGGTGAAACTGTCACGTTGGTCGTGCGCAGAAATGGCACAGTCGTGAGTGCGGTAAATCCCACTCAAGCAGGTACGTACGTAGTGACGTATTCCGCGACTGATACCGCCGGAAATACTGGAACTAACACAAGGACAATCACCGTCGTAAATGATACTGTAGCACCCGTTGTCACACTGAATACTCCGAGTTATAACCAAGTCGACCTGGTGTACAATACTTCAGTCAGTCCCACATACTCCGAATCGTATACCGAATACAGTGCTACTGCAATTGACGCCGTTGAAGGAACGCTCAGTGTTGTAAAAACTGTCACTCGTAACGGGACCAGTGTTAGTGACGTAAATCCTATTCAAGCTGGTACGTACACCGTCAGGTATACTGCCACCGATAGATCTGGGAATACAGGGTTTGTAGAAAGAACTGTCATAGTAACATTAGATAACGTGGCACCCACGTTGACCCTCAATGGAAGTGCACTCATACGAATTGTACAGAACTATAGTGGTTCGTTGGGTATACCCAGTCCACCAGCTACTGTAAACGCACCCGATCAGAATCTAACTCTGAACACAAACGATCCAAACAGTAGATCGGTAATAGGTACCTATTACATCGTGTATTCAGCTACAGATAGAGCACAGAACGTAGGTTCTGTTTCGAGACAGGTTAATGTGTACTCGACAACTACAGCACCATCTTTCAGTTTGATTGGTGGAAACCAGACCATAACAGAATGTGGTTCGTATACAGATCCTGGATATCAAAATGTGGATTTCACGATTTCAAATACACCGACATATTCAACCAACCTGAATACATCCTTACCCGGTACATACACGGCTTCGTGGACATCTACGAGTCCCCTACTAGGTTCCACACAAACAACTACATTGTCACGAACTGTTACAGTGAATGCGATTTCATTTACACCAGCTAGTACGAGTAATGTCGCGTACAGCTACTACGAGCCAATAATAGATAATTCAGGATACACCAATTACAGTCTACGAATAAGCGACGTCACGAATTCCAGTTTCAGTCACCCGAATGGTACGATAACGGAAATAAATCGTCGATACTTACCCACGTGTAACACACAGATCCGTGCGAGTAGGTATCTTTTTAGACAGAAAGTTGATCAACTATTCTCCGTCGCTGCTATTAATATAGGAAATAGTCTAAACACAAATTTTGGTAGTGGTCGTCTAGGTGGGGTAAATAAGGGAACCGTTGTATTGTACCATACATTCACATTTAATAGTACAAGTGGCTATTTACTCAGACTTGGGGATTTGGATGTTTATTCGTATAGTGGTGGATCAAGAATACGTTTTGAATGGAGCAATGGTGTATCAGCATTAACGAAAATTGCAGACGTTTATATTCCAAGTAATATTCCAACTAATCAAAAAATGATTTTTTCCGTCTCGGGTCAAATGAACAGGAATGTCTATATCGGTAGTGCTTACACTGGATTTTTTCCCGGTTACAGATGTGGTTATAATGTGGCTCATGGCTACACCTTAAGAATACGTGTGTATACGTACAATGGAAGTAGTTCTCTCACATCTACCGAATTACAAACAGGAAATGAAAATGATTGTGGTGTTATAGGTGGGGCTTCAATGTCTGCTAGTACTAGCACCGGAGGCACTGCTAGTGGTACTACGGCAGCACAAGCACAAGCAAATGCACAAGCAGCAGCTGATGCAATAGACTATAGACTTTTTAGATCAACAAATACGAGTTCTAGTCAAATTAATATTCAGGTGCTGACTGGTTCTAGTTCCGATGCATGGAATTTGAGTGATAGTGGGACAAGTAGAGCATGTGTATTCACGAGAGAATACAATGGAAATTTTGAATAACACCAATTAAAGGTATTTTGTATTTGTATAGTATGGGTAGTGAAGCTGCAAAGATTTCACTAAAAGCCATTGGAAAGCAGGATACCCACCTCCTTTCCAAAGACTTGGAAAATTCATTTTTCAAAAACTCGTATGAGCCACATAGCCCCTTTTACATAAAACAACGGGTAAAAACTATACGCAACGTGGAAAATGAAGCGAATTGGCCATGGGGAAAGAAGATAAAAGTTCAATATGACCCTAAACTGATGGGTGACTTACTCTCGAACATGGCTATAACTATACCCTTACCCGCATTCAGTAACGATCCACCAGGTATTTTAGATAGGTACGCACCGATGATAGGGTATCACCTCATCAAGAGCGTCACTATGTATGTTGACGAAATCATGATCGAAAAGATTGATTCAGACTCGAATATGGTTTATCACAATATTTATCAGGATGTCGATGAAGAACAAATGTCGGAAACAAATCTTAATCGAGGATGGTCTCATAGACTATGGTCAAGTAATTCAGCATTCCAAGAAATACATAAACGCGCGATTCCTATAACGTTACCGTTGCACTTCTTTTTTGGTAGACGTTTCGAGACTGGAGTTTCAGAAAAACCTTATTTTCCGTTATGTTCGATATATAAACAGAAAATCGAATTTGAATTCGAATTTCACAAAAAAACCTTCTTTACACCAACACAAAGTGACATAAAACTTGAATATTTCAATCTCGTAACAGATGAAATCAAGTTAACGGACGAAGAACGTTTATTTTTTGTAAAAACCCCGCAGGTAATTACGACCGAATTTATGAATAAACACCCTGTATATGAAAATAAACAAGGTACATATGAGATTGTCGCCAATCTTGTGCCTAAAATTCCAGTCAAATCCCTCCATTGGTTCATCAGAAATAGTGACTTTGAAAAGGAAGACAACCCCCTTGATACTGCATTCGGTCCCGAAGTAAATTCCCTCTCGAACGGCACGAATAATCAACCCTTTGCAAATTATAGTAATCGTTTCAACTTTTCATCCGCATTACCAACCGGGCAGTTAGTAGATGATATTTACTCGGAATACGACAATGTCGTCAATATCGAAATGTACATCAACGGTGAACAAGTGGTCAAAACTTTAGAAAGTGGTCCCAAATATTTCAGGTTCTATACTTGCTCAAAAAATACATTATCATTACCGAGGCAACATCACATATATACGTATACATTTGCGTTAAATCCTAAAGATCCAAGTCCATCCGGATACTTTGATTTTCAAAATACGAATTCCGATAAAACGTTCATCCGGGTAAACATTAAAGAGACGATAGAGTCTCCCCCACGCAATGGTATATGGAAAATGCACATATATTACACTGGGTACAAAACTATGAAGTTCGAAGACGGTTTCATGCGTTTCGTCTAGCTTTTAATATAAACATTCATTCGTTTTACAGACATTCGTCTGTTTTGGCCATATATGATTAAATCTCGACGAACAAGCATTATGTTCTCGTTTGTTTTTTATGGGTGTCACGATATTCAAAAGTACACTTGGTTCGCGACTTTCAACCTTATGATACATACAGTTTCCGATGTAAAGTATATCACCCGGATTAAGAGTATATAACTGAGACCTGATATTATAGGATTCCAATACGCGTACCGTATCCTTTATTGACAGATTTTTAATATCCTCGAGTATACCTACTTCATTAGGGTGTTTGAACATGTCAAATAAAAGAAAATCTTTACGCCCATATAACATAAAGGCGTGATTATCCGTACAATCGAAATGTGACTTAAAATCCCATGGAGCGTTACAAAACCGCACGGTTACAACAGACTTACTTCCATCTATGACGAGGCCCATGTCATGCGTTATGAAGTTTCGTATCATCTCATCCACAGGATTATCATTGCCGAGATTAGATTTATACTGCATTTTAGTTTCAGACTCTTTTAACACATCGGAAACGCTCGCGTTTACAAAATGTGAATAATACGTTGCGATATTTTCATCATTTTTGTATACACCGACATCTAATGGCACATCTTCGATAGTTTTAAGTTTATCATGAAAATTTGATACATCGAAATCATTTCTGTAAATC
>UEXM01001951.1_pt1 | contig 15699 bp, 20 predicted proteins | sample 1796661 | NCBI WGS metagenome assembly UEXM01 (sample SAMEA4772469, study PRJEB27181) | metagenome | reverse complement strand
AAGGCCCTGTATGACGAGGCCAAGGCAAAGAAGGCATACCGCAACGATGAGCGGGTCAACTTCGAGGCCGAGGTCTTGACCTCTCGGGCACGCGTTGCCGAGCTGCAGCAGCTCCGCGCAGCAGCGCCAGGCGCTCAGTACACCGACCCAACCCGCGAGCGGTACAAGCGCGAGCTCATCGCCCGAGGCTATGACCCCGACCGCAACGGGGGCCGATACCTGCAGTTTCAGAAGTCGCCCTACTACGGCGCCATGATTGCGGCCGATGACATCCTCGACAGCCTGGTTGCCGATGACGTTGAACTCGAAGCAGTCAACCGCGGGCAGCGCATGGCAGCCGACCTTGTGCGGCAGCTCGACGCAGCGGGCAAGCCCTACGACATCACCAAGGTAGAGAAGCAGCTTGGCAAGGTGCTCGAAGGCGACGAGCTGCAGGGTGCGATAGCCTTTGCGCTCGCAACGAAGGAGTACGACCAGCAGAACCTAAGCAGCCCCAATCAGCGAGAGCTACAGCGGGCAGCCAAGGAGCGAGAGGCCAAGCTCGAAGAGCAGGCGAAGGCATACGACGCCGAAATCACCGCAGACCTCGAAGCCGAGGCTGACCTTGAGTTCGACTTCGCGCGAAGGCTCGCACCGTCCCCGACCAAAGAGGAAGCCTTCGGGCAGTTGCTTGCACTGCAAGAGCCTGCAGCATTCCCCGAGCCCGAGCCCACACCGGAACCCACACCAGCCCCCGAGCCCACCGTCTTCCGAGACCCTACAGACGAGAACTTCGTCTATCGTCGCACTGCCGACGGCTTCCAGGTCTTCGAGAAGGGGCGCAGGCCCTACACAGTGCCGGCAGGGTCAAGGCCTGCCCGCAGCATCGAGCAGGTACTCGCAGGCGGTGCCCCGTTGCCTCCCGCGCAAGCTGCACCGGCTGCACCGGCTGCACCGGCTGCACCGGCACCGGCACCCGTCGACTCAGCCGAAGCCCTCGCCGGATACCAGCCCCCAGGCCTTGAGGCCCCGGCAGGCGAGGCCGAGCCCCCTGCCCCGAAGAAGCGTCTGCGCTACAACCCAGCAACCGGTAGCTTTGAGTAGGGGGCAGGCATGGATTACGAGGTTGGCGAGACCGTCTACGAGTTCCCCGATGACATGGCGCAAGATGAAGTTCTGCGCATCCTGACGGACCAGGGGATTATCGAGCCCCCAGCGCTGCCCGTCGAGCCGTTGCCCGAGCTGGAGCTACCTGCCCCAGACATCCCGAGGCCTGCCGAGCTCGCTGCAGCCCGAGAGGAGGCGGCGCAGGCCGCAGTGGAACCGGTGATGCAAGCCCGGCAGACGCTCATTCGGGAGGGCCGAGTCTTCGAGGAGGAGGCGCAGGCGCTGGAGCGCGCCCGCAGAGAGCAGCAAAGGATGGCCACCAGGGCACTACAGCCGGGCAAAGAAGAGCCCAGGGACTTCGACCCAGAAAGCAAGGCGAACCTCAGGCCTTCACGCATCATCGAGCGCGAAATCCCAGCCGTTATGCCGTCGGGCGAGATTCTCACCGAACGGGTCTACGTTGAGCCGAGCGGAGAAGAGCGACCTGCCGGGGCAGCAGAAGAGACGGCCGAGGCCTTCGCGCTGCAGACCCTGCTTGGGTCGCAGTCTGCTCGACAGATGGGCGAAGCCATCCGGGCAAGGCAAGCCGACATCGATAGACGCATTGCAGCGGGTGACGACGTCGGCATCTTCGAGACTGCCGGCCCCCTGTTGTCTGGTATTCTGACCGAGGCCGGTGAGACTGCAGGCATAGTCGAGACGGAGCTCGGTGCATCGCTGCGCTCGACCCTGGGCTGGCTGTCTGCCCTTGCGGCTGAGGGCTACTTCCGCGGCCTTGGCTACGAGGTAGATGCGAACGGTGTGCCGGTCGACCCCGATGACCTCGGCCTTGCAATCGCTCAGGGGCGGCGGACTCTCGGCATTCCCGACGTGGTCTATCCGCTGCAGCTACCCTCGAAGGTCGGGCGCGAACTCCTCGGGGTCGTCAGTCCCGAGCTGCAGCAGCAGTACACTGACCTCCTGAAGTCGGTGCCTCAGCTCGCCGTGCCAGCTCCGGGCGTTGCGACGGAGTCACAGACGCGCAAGGTCACAACATTCGACCCCGAGGGCCGGCGCGTTGTCTCGGTGATGGAGGTGCCCAACCCGCTCGAAGACTTCGCAGGGTGGCGCGAGGCCGAGCAGGCGCGCATTGCTCAGAACGTCGCAGCCGGTCGAACCATGGGGGACGAGTTCCTCGATGCCCCGGCGGTGCGCGACTGGTATGCCTCGGTCTGGGGCGACCCAGACGCCGCATACTGGGCGGGCAGCTTGGGCGAAGTGTTCATGCCAGCCGGGCCGGGCACTGCCGCGAGAGGGGCCGCCAAGGCCGCCAAGGCTGCAAGCCAGACGAAGGCAGCGAGCCAGGCTGCCCGCCTTGCTATCCGCTCGGCTGAAGCGCTTGAGCGGGGCGGCATGACCGGATGGAGCAGGCCCGCGAAGGCTGCCCAGGCCGCGGCCTTGAGCGTTGCTAACCCTATTGCCGACATCGCTGCAGCCATCACACCGGGCAAGGCATCGGATGGGCGGGTAGTCCGTCGGGTAGCCCTGAACGTCCTGCAGTCCGGTGCGCTCGATGAGGCAACGGCGACCGCAGCACGGCAGGCCATCAAAGCCAGCAGTGACACCGTCGACGAGGTGCTTGCAGACGTCACCCCGTTGCTGGGTGAGAACGCTGACTACTTCGCGCGGCAGTTCCGGCTCAACGTTCCCGATGACGTTGTCATGGTGACTACGAACGTAGGTGTGCCCCGAGCGCATGAGGCTGCCCTCCGTCGCAGCCTCGGCGCCTTCCGTCGGCAGGTCTTCACCGGCAAGCCCGAAGACGTAGCCGACAAGCTGCCCGACGCCATCGGCACCCAGCTGCGCAAGTTCGAGAGCTGGCAGGAGGTTCCTGCAGACCTTCGACAGCAGGCCACCACGCTGCTCGAAGACGCGCATGCCATCAACCAGGCGCCCAAGGTCGCACGGTTGGCGCGAGACATGACAGCCGCGCAGACCTTCGTGACGGGGCAGACGCGAGGCCTTGACCTCCTGCTCAAGTCGCGCCGACTGCAGACACCCGCAGCCCGTCGAGCCAAGGCCGTGCTTGGGGGCAGTCGGTTTCTTGAGTCCGAGACTGCAGCCGTCGCCCGAGCTCGGGCAGACATCCGAGCGGCAGCCCAAACCGAGTTCGCCCGCATCGGGCAGCGCATGGCCGACAAGGCCCGAGAGCTGGGCAGCGCAGACGACGCGGTTGACGCGGTGTTTACCGAGGAGATTGCGCGAGCGCCGAGGCCCATCGGCGCCCAGGAAGCATGGAAAAAGGTGCTCGGGTCGATGTACGGTGTAGATGAAGGGACGGCAAATCAGTACTTCAATACGGCGACCGGCAAGGGGCTGGTCAACGAGATTGCGACCGATATGCCTACCGTTGCGACGGTTCGAGCTGTTGATCAGGCTTTCATGAAAGACCGAGTCACCGGCCTGTCCGGTGTCCGCGGTACGTCCAGGCTTACCAGTTGGATGGCACCCGACTATCAAAAGGCGCTGCTCAAGGTGGCGCTCGATGAGGGCACCAAGAAGGGACTTGCAGCCCGAGGGCGGTACACCGAGCAGCTCGGCAGTGCCATCGAGGCAGTCACTGCCGAAGCCGGGCAGCTACCGACCGGCCTTGACCGCTTTGTCGCAGCGTTGACCGAGGCGAAGGGTGTAGCGGTGCCGAGGCTCGCCCGGGGTACTGTGCAGCGCAAGCGGGTCTACGACATGCTGCAGTCGCATGCCGAGCGCGTGCTTGCCGAGAACGGCGAAGAGTTCGCGGAGTTCATCGAAGGCATAAGTCCCCGAGCGAGAGCCTCTCTGCAGTCGGTCATTCTTGAGATGATGGACTTTGTCGTCGGTAGGGGGCGGCGCAACGTCGTGCAGAATGCCAGCTATGGCTACCTGGTACCCAATGTGATTGGGTTCCCATACGCCATCTTCAAGCAGATGCTCACCCCGTTGCTCACCGTCGGGCTCAAGGAGTCGGGTGACGTGCTCGACCGTCTCATCAAGCGGCGCACGTTCGGGGGCGGACTGACTACGCAGGACGGTGTCTACTACACCGGCAAGCAGCTGCAGAAGCTCGCGGAGCAGACCGGGCTTGGGTACTCGACCGTCAGCAGTGAGCGAGTGGGCAGCCTTGCTGACGACCTGCTCAGGGACGCCAGGCGGGCAGCCGAGGGGCCGCTTGAAGGTGTCGTCAAGCAGCAGCTCAACCCACTCGACAAGAGCGTCTACACCCGCACGGCCGAAGCCATCGAGATGAGCATGCGCCAGGCAGCTTTCGAGGCGGCGCTCATCAAGGGGCAGGCACCGCGGCAGGCAGCCGAGACGGCCCGGCGCACTTTCTTCGACTACAGCGAGGTGCCGGGGCCTATCCGTGAGAGCCTCGGGCAGTTCGTCGCGACGGCAGCCGGCAACACCAAGCTCTACACCGAGCTCGTGCAGGCCATCATGACGAACCCGAGCAAGGCGCGCATCGTTCTGAAGGCGAAGATGCAGCAGGCGAGGGCACAAGACCCGTACAACATCCACGGAGACAAGGCGCTCAAGTCTCTCGGGCTGGTGAATGCCGGTGATGGTGTCTTCTTCGGCCCCGAGACTCCGCTCTTTGCTGCCCCCGAGGTTGCGCTTGCAATGGCTCGACAGGGCGACCTTCTTTATCGAGAGCTGCGACGCGCAAGCCGAGGGGCACAAACCGCGGGCGACCTGGTTGAGTCTGTAGCAGAGGGCACCGAGGTCATCACTCGGAGGCTTGGGGACGAAGCCATCGGGGCAGTCTACGACGCTTTCGACGAGTTCACCGCAGGGCAAAGCTACCAGACCCAGGGCATACAGGGGGCCGAGCCTGTCAGTGATGAAGAGATGTTCTGGGCTGCAGCCCTCTACGCCCACCACACCGACCAAGGCCGGCGCACCGGTGCATGGGACCAGTTCACCGACGTCTTCGAGCCTCAGACGGTTCCGCCCCCCGAGGGCTTGGGGTACAAGGATACCGAGTACTGGACGAAGGCACCGAAAGGGATGCCTCACCTGCTCTGGGGCAGGGACGAGCGAGGGTTGCCGCTCTACAAGGTCATCGAGCTGAGTGACACCGGAGAACGCAACATGCGCATCATGCGAGAGCTGACGCCCGATGCCATCGAGTCCGCCCTTGTCGGCTATACCTCGGCCTTCGAGCTGAACCCGCGCGAAGAAGCCACACCGATAGCCGTCTATCCCGGGGCCGCCCTGCCCTCTACAACTGCCGAGGCCGCTGCAGGTGCGCTACTGCCCCGGGCACCGGTCGCAGACCCGCAGCAGGCCCGACGCGAGGACATGCAGCGCATTCAGCAGGTGATGACCGGGCAGTAGGTGATAGACTGCTCGGGAACGTCGTCAGTCCACGAATGAGGAGAGACAATGCCCACGCGCATCACGAACTTCCTGCACGAGTCCACGGTCACAGGGTCGCAGGCCTTGGGCACCGCCCTGAACACTTCCGATGTGCATGTGCATGACCTGCAGGCGCGCTTGCCCGAGTTTCAGAAGGGAGGCCGCAACTACCGGGGCATCGTCGAAGGCATCCACGTCAAGCTGACAAGCCCAGGCGCCCCGAGCGCTACCAAGGTCACAATCCGCATCTGCGCAGACGCAAACGGTGATGAAGTTCTCGTGCCTGACACCGAGGCCGACCTTGTTGCCGGTGTCACCACAACAACGGTGCAGTCTGCTGCCTTTTCGGTCGGGCTGCCTTTGTTCCAGCTCCTTGCCGGGCCGGGCAACGGCAACCTCTACCTCTTTGCCAAGGTCGACAACGCGGGCACTGTCCCAGTGTTTACGCAGTCGGTCATCAGTTGGAGGGAGTAGAGCATGCCCATCACCCCATGCTTTGACCCCACAACGGGCGCGAGTGGTGGCGGCGGCGGCGGCGGCGGCAGTGAGCCAGGTCTCACCGTCACCGGTCGCACAGACGGCGAGGCCTACAACGTCTCTGCCGGTGCGCGTTCGCTCTCCGTCAGCAACCCCGACGGGGCCACCCTCAGCACAACCGTCGAGCAGGCGAGCACCGGCGGAGCTATCACTGTCACGGGCTCGACCGGCACAACCCCGAGCTGGACTGCCCCCAGCGGCAGCACGACCGGTGAGGCGGTGCAGGTGCAAGTCACTGCGACGAAGGGCGGCCTGTCAACGTCCGTCGCCTTTACTGAGCGAATTGCGGGCTCAGGCGGCGCAGGAGGTTGGACCACCAAAAGCACGCACGACATCACCGGTGCAACCAATGCCGGCCCCTACACCAGCGGTGCGCAGACCGTAGACGCGACAGGCGGCAGCATCGGCATGACGGCCACCAGGGCGTCAGGCAACACCGGCAACGTCACCATCACCAACGGAACGGGGGCAGTCATCACCGCGGTAGGCGGCAGCGGTGCGATGACGGCAACGTTCGACCTTGGCGCGGTGTTGACCGGATATGACTTTGAGTACATCCGCTTCTATGCCCTTGCAGTCGATGTCTACCTGACCAACATCGTTTTTGACGATGACGGCAGCATTGCGAATATCAGCATTAGCGACTCCACCGCTTGGAACGACGGCGACGGGCGAGGCCTGGAGCTCTACCAGGCCGATGCAAGTGATGAGCAGCGGCGCATTCGGGGCGCAGGGTCTACCACTACAATCGACACCCGCACCAAAGTCACCGAGAGAGTCGTCACCCTGGTGATGACACGCGGGCAGATTGTCGACTTCTCAGACACCTCGGGCACCTCGGCACCGGCAGACCCGCACACTGCCACAAACTACACTGCAGGAGGTGACGCAGTCGGCCGAAAGGATGACACGCCCCTCTACATCAGCAACTTCTTCGCCAACGTGACGGCCTTTGGTGGTGCCGCGTTGACTGTTACCAAGATTGTCGTGAGGCGATTCCAATGAGCGTAGACATCAGGCCTATCGATGAAGGCCTCGCAGACGGCGACATCCCCAGCGCACAAATAGACGTCCGTTACACCGGGGCAGCAGACACCGGGCTGCATGTGACGGATACCGTTGACCCGCTTCTCGTCGTGCAGATGCAGCGAGAGCTTGAAGTTGTAGACCAGAACCTGCAGCAGATTGCAGAACGCTCGAAGGCGGGCGAGTCTACGCCGGTGCTTGTTTCCCACGTCGACGCGCTCGGCCTGCGCACCAGGCTCGAAGAGCTTGCGCTCGCTCGGTTTCCCTGACAATGGGCTACCGCTATTCGTCCAGAAGCCTGGAACGGTTGAACACCGCACACCCTGACTTAGTGCTCTTGTTCACCGAGGCGCTTGCTTCCCCTGACTGCCCCGAAGACATCACCATCCTTGAAGGCTACCGCAACCAGGCGCGGCAGAATGAGCTCTACCGAGAGGGCAAGAGCCAGCTCAAGTACCCGCGGAGCTTTCACAACAAGGTGCCAAGCATGGCAGTGGATGCAGCGCCATACGTCAACGGTGTAAGCTGGGACTGGAAGTATTACTATCCGCTCGCAGACCACATCAAGGCCACCTGGAACCGCCTGCACGCTGCCGGTCGAGTCACCCCAGGCCTGCGCCTTGAGTGGGGCGGTGACTGGACTTCCTTTGCAGACGGTCCACACTGGCAGCTTGTGACCGCGTAGCCCACCAGAGGAGCCCCCCATGCCCATCAAGACCCGCGAGCTTCGCGAGCTTGGCCGAGCACTCGTTACCGGTAGTGCCGAGGAACTCACCGAAGCCCTCGATGCTGCCATCGAACCGAAGGGGCTGATGTGGGAACGCATCAGTGACGTCGTCATCGCGTGGACGGTCGAACCCATCATCAAAGGCCGGGCCGAAGTCATCGCAGGCATACGTGACGCGCTTGAGCAGGTAGACGGGTGACGTTCTGGGGCTTGCTCATGCTCGCGGCAGCATGGGCTCAGGAGCTTCCACAAGCTGCCCCGGTGCAGACCCCTACTGACATGTGGGGAGTCGGTGGGGGCGGTCTTGCGGGGCTTGTCAGTGCAGTGCTTGCCCTGACGGTGAAGGATAGGCTACTCTCCCCGAGAGAACCTGCTGTGGCGGCAGACTCGTCAATCCTCACCGACATGCAGACGCGAGTCACACGACTTGAGCTGCAGCATGAGGCGTTGCGTGACACACAGCGAGACCTGCGGCAGCTCACCGAGACGCTCGGGCAGCTCATCCGAGACCTTGCAAGCAAGACGTAGGAAGCAGGCAACGCAGCTCCTAGCACTGCACTGCCTGCTTCTGGTGTTGTCACTTCGGGCAAATCTGCCCGTCTATCAGAACGGAATGTCAGGCGACGGTGCATCGTTGTTGTAGGACTGGGAACTCGGCGCAGGCTTCGGGCCGCAGAAGCCCCAGTCATTGACCTCGACTTCGAGAGAGGTGCCCTCGCTGCCGTCACGCTTCTCATACTTGCGCAGGCTGGGCACACCGGTGACAGTCACCCAGGAGCCCTTCTTGAGGTACTTGGCAGCGGTCTCGCCCCGCTTGCCCCAGATGGTGCAGCCCCACCAGGTGGTGAGCTTGTTGTCTCCCCAACCTGAGTCGTTGGGCAGCGAGAGCTTGCACAAGCTCTTGCCGTGCGGTGTCTCGCGCAGCTCAGGGTCTCGCGCCAGTCGGGCGGTAATGGTGATGTATGCAGGCATAGTCGTGTGTCCTCACTTCAGTTGGGTGTAGTAGCCGGGCAGCTCGATGACTCGCTCGGCAGGTTGTCCGGGCCAGCTATTCAGCTCGGTACAGTTGCAGTAAACTTGCGCCAGGTCGGCATAGAACTCGCGGACCTGTGCCACGGTCTCGGGGCCGAGCTCGCAAACGGTCGTATCGTAGGGGGCTGAGGTCTGCGCGTAGAGGGCCATCAAGCGCGAGTCGAATGTCACCTCGGAGGTGCGCCCGTAGTACGCGCAGGCTGCCTCGAAGTAGTGCCAGAGCTGCAGGTGAACCAGATAGCGCCCCATTGCATGCTGCAGGGTGTGCTCATCCAGCTCGCTGCCTGTCGTCTTCAGGTCGCAGACAATGAGACCGTGCTCTTCGGAGCAGTGCAGAACGTCAATCTTGGCTTTGCACAAGCCGAAGTGACCTTGCCACACAATCACCCGCTCAAGCTGGGTGCCAGGGTGGCCGAGCAGGTCGAGCAGGAGAGGGTGACGGCTGGCAGCCTGGGCAACGCGTCGAGCAGTCTCGTGCTCACTCTCGGTAATGCAAGCACGGCCTGCCATCTCCTGACGCTCTTTCCACTCTCGGTAGGCCTTCGTGCGCCGACTCTCGCCTTCCCAGACCGCATAGCGGGCATCGAAGTGCATGGGCTCCAGAGTGAGGCAGTGGATTGCGCTGCCGAGCACCATGTTGAGGGTCTTCGGCTTTGGGTGGTTCAGGTAGTGTTGGTACTTTCGCGGGCTCTTGGCGAGCTCCTTGAGGCTCGACGCGTTCACCGCGGGAAAAGCGAAGTACTCCGCGTCTGACCAAGCTGCGGTCTCTTCGGGTGTCGGCATGTTCATGTTGTTGTCCTCTCGTCGTGCAGTGTGATGACGGCAGCAAGGGCCTGCCAAGCGTGCCCGGTGACGCCCTTGAGCGCCGTCTCATGGGAATGGTGGTAGGTGTCGGGGTCAAGGCCGTGCTGCTCGATGAGGCTGCGCCGTATGTGGCTGTCAGCCTTGCCGAGGTAGCGCTTGACGTCCTTGCGATGTACCGGCACCGTCGTCAGTCCGCGAAGCTCGGAGAACTCCAGCAGGCGACCGAGGACAACCGTCGTGTGCATGACCGACCAAGAAGGAGGGCCGGGGTGAGTATGCTCAATGACTACGGTCGGGCCGTCTGCTGCAAGCTCATTGATGACGGTGCGCACCTCCTGCACTGTCGCGTTGCTTCGGGCAGCAATCACAACACCAGAGCAGTCGTCTTGCACTTGGTACACCACGAGGCCGCAGAACTCCGGTCCTGGGTCAATGCCGATGTACAGCATCAGACACGCTCAGTGAGGGTGGCCTTGATGACCCCGATGCCGTTGCCATGCGCCAGCCACGAGTAGGCGTTCTTGAGGTTGGGGGGCGTCATGCCTCCCAGCTTCTGCCGGTTCGACTTCATGGCCCACACGTTGAACTGCTGAACCGTCAGGCCTGCCCCTTCGAGCTCGGCAGCGATGAGGGCTGCCCAATCCTTGTCGCCCTGAGTCGGGGCAGCAGTCTCGGGCACCTGGCGCCGTTGGGGCTGTCGTCGCTGAGGCCGGCTTGCTGCGTTGCCGTCGTCGTCTTCCACAGGTAGCCCCATGATGGACTGCAGGGAGTAGCGCCGCAGGTAGGTGATGGCCGAGCCGACCGCCTGCGCATCCTGCTTCTTGCCCAGGGGCGCGCCAACAGTGGAGGACAGGCGTTGACCGCTGGAGTGCATCAGGATGGTAGTAAGCTGCACCTCGCTGCCCTCGATGCTGGGCAGCTGCAGCACACCCAAGCCGTTCGCGTTGAGTGCGGGAACGACTGCGTCAATGACGGCAGCCAAGCTCGCGTATCGGCTGCGAAAGTGGGGGTTTTTTGCGTCTTTGACGGCGCTGCCCATCTCAGACTGCGCCTTGATGAGAGCGGTGAACAGTTCGCTGCAGGCCTCGGTAATGCCGTACATGTGCATGATGTGTCCTCTACGTGGCTGGGTTGTTTGGGGTGCTTTGGGTGACGAGCTGGTACTCACTACGAGTCAGCCCTTTGATTGAGAGCAGGCCGGTGTCTGCGGCCCGTCTCTCGGAGTCCTTGAAGTAGTAGGTGACACCGCCCGAGCGATGCCGCTTGAAGCCTGCCGAGTGCAGGGCCGAGCTGAGGGAGAGGCCAAAGCGCTGGGTGCTCAGGTTGCTGTCGATGGCATCAGCGAACTCGGCCGCGGTAAAGCGGTTGCTTCGGCCCCCTCCGTTGTTCTCCCAGGCGCAGGCAGCGCACTGACTGAACCAGTCGAGATACTGAAAGATGCCGTTGGCCTTGCGGTTGAGCCTGCCCTCGCCCTTGTTGAGCCACCACTGCTCACCCTGGGTGTACGCCTTGTAGGCTTCGGCCAAGAGCTGGTCGCGGTACTTGCGCAGCCATTCGAGGTTAGCGCCGTCGCCCATGCAGGCAACCACCCAGTACCTGCGACTGCCCGTTCGGTCTCTGAGCACGTCTTGCTCATTTGAGGTCATAGTGATGACGGTGTGCCGGCGGAAGGTCTTCAGCTTGCGGCCGAAGGGAGGGCGGAACCGGTCGATAGCCGAGGTGATGAAGGCCTTGCGGGTCTCTTGGTCTGCGTTGCTACTGCCTGCCATTTCGGCGTCTTCGTAAATGAGAGCAGAATAGAGCTGCAAGTAGGAGTCTTTGTCTTTGATGTTGAAGCGAGTGTCACTGAACAAGTCGGGCTGCCCTGGCCAGTTCGCCCACTCTCGCCACACGCTGCTCTTCCCCCAGCCCTGTGGCCCGCTCAGGAGCATGCAGGTGTGTAGCTGGCAGCCAGGGGAGAAGAGCCGAGCCATGAGGCCGACAGCCCACTTGCGCGCATAGATGCGGTAGATGGGCAGGTCTTCGGTGTGGCAGACCTCCATGAGCCAGCGGTCAATCCTCGGGCAGCCGTCCCACTCCAGCGCCTTGACGTAGTCCTGCACGGGGTTGCGGGTCGATGCCCGGCAGACGCTCTCGACGGCCGAGAACATCAGCTCCTTGCCGATTCGCCAGTTCCACTCATAGGCAACCTCCATGTGTGCAATGACGTCAATCCAGATGCCATCGTCGAGCACCTGGTGCCCGTTCATCTCCTGCTCGCGAAAGGCATCGAACCACAGGTCAAAGGCCGCGTCGTGCGTGAGCATCTCGCGCAGGTTCGTCAGCGTGTTGTAGGGCGCGCCCTGGGTGCCGTCCTTCTTCGCCGGCTTGCGCATCAGCTCAACCAGGCCAGGCGAGCTCGCAGGCTTGTAGCTATTCCAGTAGGTGGTCGCCGTCGGGGCCGAGTAGTACCTCATCCGGCCGTCTGCTTCGCGGTGAAAGAAGCCCGAGCCGACCGAGGTGCCACCGTAGGGGCAGATGACCTTCAGCCGCTCACCTGGGGCGAGGGCGTCAGCACACTGCTGCCAGGTGCGGCCGTCGCTCAGGCGCTGGGTGCGGAAGTCGCAGTCAACGCTTCGAGTCTGCCGAGGCCGACGGCGAGCAGGCACGGGACTCGGGGCGGCCTTGCTCTTTGCGTTGGCACTGAGCTGCCCTTGCTTGACCCACTGAGCGCGCAGCCTGCCGACGATGTCGGAGGTGAGCAGGGTGTCGGAGGCAGACAGGACCTCCACCGGCTCGACGCGCCAGGCACACTTGGTGTTGTTGCTCCCGGGCGACCGGGCGAGCCTGGCCCCTACGTCATGAGTCCGGTCGAAGGCCTTGTGATAGGTCGTCAGGGGCGGGTGGAGGCCCTGCGCTACCTCGGCTGCTTGCGCGTTGCAGGCATCGACTACAGCGGCGTGCAGCTCCTGCAGTGAGGCCTTGCTCGACCGGATGCTCTCTTCGACTGCGTAGTGAAAGTGAAAGCCCCAGCCGCTGCAGATGGTGAGCGTAGGCGGTGCCCCCATGACGGTATCGAGGATACCCCCGATGTCCTGCAGGAGCAGGTCAAGGAAGCCCTGCCGCTGCTCTTCGGGCATCTGGTACATGTGCTTCTTGCGGTCGGCTGCCTTGTCGGGCAGCTCATTGCCCCGAGCGAGGCGGGCAGCATCCACCAGGCCGAGCATATCCAAGTCAAAGAAGAGCGAGGTCACACCCTGGCAGTTGTCGACGCTCCTGCCTCGGCCCTGCTTGTCGACGCTTCCCCGATGGAAGTAGCCGGTGCTGATGTAGTCCCCGCCCTTGAGGGCTTGCTCGACGTAGCAGCAGCCTTCAGGCGGTGTCGGCCAGACAGAGCGGACACGAGCGTCAGGATGCAGCGCGTTCATCTCGCACCTCGTTGATGAGCTGGGCAATGGTGCGAACGCTGTACGGCCATGGATGTTCACCGTCGGCTTTGATGGATGCCTGCACCTCGGCGGGCGTCAGGTCGGGGAAGTCTCGCACGTAGATGGCAACCTCGGCACGTAGGGCAGCCCGTCGCCGGTGCATGCAGCTCTTCAGGCGCAGCAGTCGACGCGTGCTTGAGAATGAGCTGAAGTTCACGTTGAACCACAGAGCGAGAGTTCTGTCACTGTGGAACGGGTAGCGGGCGACAGCCTCCCGCACGATAGGCTTCATGAAGTTCCACTGCCGGCACATACCAAGGTCATGCCAACGGCACATGACCGAACGAGGCTTGATGCCCAGGTCATCGGCTGCAGCCTGTACGATGGCATCGCGTTCGGCCTTGTCTGCACCGAGCTCGAAGAGCTTGCGGTAGTAGCGGGTCCGTTCGAGTTGTTCGGGTGTCAGGCTCACATTTCCCCCAGGTCGTTGCCCACCTGCTCGGACTTGGTGCGGAGCATGTGAGAGGTTGCGGCCGCCATGGCCTCGAGGCGAGTAGGGCGCACACCGATGACTTCGATGTGTCCGGTCATGGTGCGGACGTCGTAGCGCCAGGAGTCACCGACGGGCATGACCTCGGCGTCTCGGTAGGGCTTGCGGCAGGTGCGCTGCCAGCCTCGTGCGAAGGCCTGCCAGGGTGTCAGGGGCGGTCTCATCCCTCACCCCCCGGCCAACGACCGTTGGCGGCGGCAGCAGCGATGCAGGCTCGACCGAGGGCGCTGTCGTCCATGACCAGATGCGACTGCCCCACAGTGATGCGGTCCACCCACATGCTGACGGCAATCCTCTCAGGACCGAGCAGCGTGATGAGCCAGCCCCACCACGCCCAGTGGTCGGGGTCGGGGATAGTGTCTGCGCGCTGGACAATCCCCAGTTTAGTGCTGATCATGCAGGGCATCTCCTCGAAAATGTCGTCCACCCGATGCGAGTGATTTTGTTCGCGCACGAATCCAGGCAGGCGCACAGCACGGTCGAGCGGGTCGGCCGACCAGGGCCACCGCCAGTCTGGAATCGAGACAGCAAGCGCGCCCCACTCCGCTGCGGGTGCGTCTGCTGCGGGGGTCTGGAGGGCGGTCATCCCTCACCTCCCGCAATGCGGACGAGCACTTCGTCAGCCTCGGTTATGGCCTTGCCGACAGTGGCATCGAATACCTTGTCCGCCAGTGCATTTTGCTCGTGCTGTACTTGCCTGAGCGCCGACCGCTCGTGCCGATACGCGCGGGTACTGGCTTGTCCCGAACGCTCAAGCTCTTCGAGACGTGCATAGTGCCGTTGTGCTCGGGCAATCAAGGGGTCTGACTCCGCTGCGGGTGCGTCGTGGGCGGGCGTCTTCAGGGCGCTCATGCGACCTCCCACGATGTCACGAGGCGGAACCCGAAGGCCTCTTCGAACTGGCGCATCTTCCGCCGGCTTGGATGCGCTTGACCGGTTGCCCACTTGGACAAGTTCGAGTGGTGGCAAAGGCCCCGACGGCGACCTTCGTTGACCACATTGGTAAAGGTGCCGCGGGCGTCAGGGTCGAGGCCCAAGCGGGAGCAGACGGCGCGGTACATGACTTGTCCGGGGCTCATGCAACCTCCCCGTGCTCGGCCATGCACTGCCACCAGCCATCTTCTGAGCCCTTGCGCAAGCCTGCTTCGTAGCTGCAGCGGCCGAGGACGAGGGCGAAAAGGAGAAGGGCAACGTGTGAGCGGGTCACTCTACACCTGCCATGCGCTGCAGTGCTCTTTCTCGCGCAACGGCAATACCTCGGGCGAGCTCGTCTTCGTGCTTGAAAACTATCTTGGCAAGCGGTGCTAAACTTGGGTCTTCGGCAAGCATCTCCGCCCGCTTCTGCTCGTCTGCCTTGACGTAGTCCTCCACGGTCTGGCATGCGTCGTTGTAGTCGAGCGGGTCTCTGGCGAGGTGTATGAACTTGATTCGGTTTAGAATGCTCATTCTACACCTGCCATGCGCTGCAGTGCCTGGCGCTCGATGCGGCGGTTCTTGTCGGTGAGAACGAGCGGGCCGATGACCTGCTCGAAGTACTGAGGCACCGAGAGCTTCGCCAGGGCGGCAGCGGCTTTGATGTTGTGTTCGAGCTCGGGGCTAAGGCGAGGCCGGAAAGACGTGGTGTTCATCGTGCTTGCTCCTTGTGAGTGTCTTCGAGGGCGATGACTGCACCGGCTACTTCGCCGCATGTGTAGTCAATCTGACGGTTCAGCTTGTAGAGGGCTTGGTAGAGGTCTGCGGGGCTCAGGTCCTTCATCTCGGTGATGAGCTTCGAGCTCGCCGCGGCAAGCTGGTCGAGCTGGTGAGCCATGCTGCGGGCAGGCGTCTGCTCGGGGTCGCAGTAGAGGCGGAGGGCTTCGGCTGTACTCATGGGAAACCTCAGAGGGACATGAAGAGGAAGAGAATGGAGAAGATGAGGGTGATGCTTGCAGCGGCTTCGAGGTGTTCGGCGAGGCTCATGCTTGGCTCCTTTGGGACAGGTGGCCCACTTGTACCCTTGGGACACTTGGCCCACAAGTCCCAAACTTGTCAAGTCGATGTCAGCACCCTGTGCGGCCCCTTCTGACCCTGCACACCCCAAGACCCCCATTGACTGCCCGTTGTGCAGCCTGGGCGCCTTGCCCCCCCACTTCCCCGTACACATAGTGATATATATATTC
>UEXM01001949.1_pt1 | contig 15705 bp, 19 predicted proteins | sample 1796661 | NCBI WGS metagenome assembly UEXM01 (sample SAMEA4772469, study PRJEB27181) | metagenome | reverse complement strand
GTCTCATCATTCATGTCTGCTAGTCTCTTTAATACTATCAATAAGTTTTTCCATGACTTTTGGTGTGTGAGACATAGAAAAGTGGTATAAACCATTAGTATTAACAAAGATGTTTTCTTTTCTAAGTCTTTCGGAAAACAATGACTGAGCATCAGTTGGTTCGTATAAGTCTCTATCTTTTCTGTTCATAATAAATTTGTCTGTGAAAATAATTCTATTTATAGCACCACATCCTATTGCTCTCATTTTCTTGTTTTGTGATATAAAGAATTTGTTCAATTCATTTCTAAATGTTTCTCCAGCAGTGTCTAGTTCATCATATTTAATATAAGTTTTATCAATAATAGTTTCAAGAATTAGTTTGGCAGAATACATGCTTAGGGGATTTGCGGAAAATGTTCCACCATAAAATATGTTTTTAGTTTTCATGATTTTTGAAGTACCTCCAACCGCACCGATTGGAAATCCTCCACCTAGAACCTTTCCATATGTCACTATGTCAGGTCTCACATCAAAAATACCAGCACCACCTTTCACAGAGACTCGAAACCCTGTCATTATCTCATCAAATATTAGTAATACATTTTTTTTGGTGCAGTGATACCTTAGTTTATTCAGAAACTCTTTTACATCTGACCTAGGATTAGACCCCTGAACTGGTTCTATTATTACAGCAGCCATGTCTGAAGTAATATGTTTAAAACATTCATCATCATTATAGGGCAATACTTTAAACAATTCATCAGTCACCACAGGGACACCCTTGTTATCTGGATGTTCGTTTAAAAAACCATCTAATCCCCCATGCCAACCTCCATGAAATCTACCAATTATGTTTTTACCACTATAGGCGCGAGCAAGTCTAATTGCTCTCATATTGGCTTCTGTTCCAGAACTACAAAATATATACTGATTGTGTAAGTCTGGATTGATGTACTTCAAATACCCATTTACTTCATTGGTATAGGAGTTTGGTACAGTGTATATCGTGCCTCTTTCTACTTGTTTTGCAATTTTGAGACTTAGTATATTACCATGACCTATCAATTGTGCGCCAGATCCCATAGTGGTATCAATATACTTGTTACCATTAGAGTCAGTAATATAACATCCATTTGCTGTTTTTATTTCCATGTCTCTGCGTGATTCCTACCAAAAACTTGGCCATTTGCATTGCAATTACTACAGGGCGAAGAAGACCTATCTCCATTTTTAAGTTTGTTTCTATACTCTGTTAATTTTGCATCTGTCCATATGTCAATGAGAGATTTATCTTTTACATTTCCAAACTTCACTGTTCTACTATACATGTCTTGACAGCAAAGTAATGCATCACCATTCCAGTCTATCATCATAGAATAATGGGTATAGAAACAGGCAGATTTTCCTGATTTCATTAATTTTTCTTTGGATATATCAGACAGATTATCAAATTTTATTATTCCTGCTCTGTTTGTGTAAAGTAATCCATAATCTTCTGACTCATCATACCATCTGTCTCTCAAAGAGTATAAACTTTTATCTATTCCACACTCAGCAAACAAATTATGAAATAACTCTACTTGTTCTGGTCCATCATACATGCTAATGACAAGTTGGGAAAGTCCCGATGAATATAAATCTCGAATTAGTTGCTTACCTTTTTTTCTTACCAGCATGTCTCCATTAGTCACAATCTCTATGTGTATTCCTCTGTCTCCGAACTGTTTCACTATGTCTGTTATGTGCTTTGTCAACAAAGGTTCACCAGTTCCGCTAATGTTGACAATTCCTTTAAAATTAAGACCTACAAGTTGATCAGCAATGTTTTCAACCAAGGATACATCCATATGAATGTTTTGATTTGGATAAGACTTAGGATCGACTCTGGGACAAAACGGACACTTTCTATTACAGATTTCATTAATGTTTAACTCAATAAAACTAAACAAAGGAGTATCGTTGTGTAATTGAACAGTGTTTATTGAAGGTTGTTTTCTTTCTATGTTATCCTTCATTCCTTTTTTCATGCAATTCTCCCATTTAGTAGATCAAGTATGTACTGCGAAGGTACTGTATTATGTGCATTATCTTCCAGAGTAAATTCCTCGGTGTCTTCTAACATACACAAAGATGCATCAATCTTTTTATTGTTATGAAGCCATGCTAAAATGTTTTTTTCTTCAGAAAATGAGTGACAAGTGTTTTCAATTTCTTCTTTGTTTTTCAACAAGGCAAAGGAATATTCTTCACCCACCGAGCGTCGAGTCTCCTTCTCAGATAAAGTAAAACCCGCAACATAGATGGTGTCTTCGTCGGAGACTTCATACAAAAGTTTAAAAATAGTTGAATACCCAGATGTTGCCATTTTTGAAAATCTGTGAGGACTATTGTAATCTTCAAGGATATAATTCCATTGATGCCAGATGTCTTCATTTTGGTGGTATATCTCGTCAAACTTTTCTTTGTTTTTGGAGAAAAAATCATAATACTCACTTACAAAGTCGTCAGTATATTCCCATCCATATAGTTCTACCATACTTTCTTTAGAGAGTGGATTCAAAACCCAATTGTGATATATGTGACTACACATTACAAGTTTACCAAATTTTGTCCCGTTATTTGTGCCCGGACGGGCAAGATTGAATCTATAGACTACATCAAAACTGTCTACAATATCATCCAGTTTAAGATTGGAGTAATACTTATTTCCTAAAATTAATATTTTCACTTGGTTAATTCCTTCCACGAAACTGGGAATAATGGTTGAATAATTTTTCCGACTGCTTCTGCATATTCACGAATCTCCCACTGTGCGTGTTCATCGATTCTTTGCTTATAGAATCTTGCATAAGCAGCAAGAGAACCAGTCCAATACCATTCTGTGTACATTCCTTGCGGGAGAACGAATCGTGCTTGCTCTGGTGCAACATTTGATGCAATCAAATCTTCGTATGTGTTTAATGCACTTTTAATTGTTGCTTTGTATGCTTCGTACAGGGGATGGGTAGCAAATCCTCCAGATGTCTCACCGCCTCCATCGACGCATTCCAACCAACCATCACTTCCTTGCTTGGCATTTCCTGATGGTCGGTGTCGAAACTTTGGATAATAGAATTCAGGTACTTCATCAACATAACGGCGACTAATTTCATTTTCTACGAATCCTTGCTTGTGCTTAAAGAACTGAGTCCGAATCGAAATTGGTGCCTTAATTCTAAGCGTAATTTGTGGGTGTGCAAATGGTGTCCAGTGATTGTGCTTTGCAAGATACCGAATCAGTTTCTTGTCACGCTCCGATAGTGTTCGGACATCTTCTACACGGAAAGAGGAGTTAGACTTCTTCAGTCTTGCTTCTACCTCCTCGTCTACTGCCCATTCACTTTCGTTATTGAACGAAACGCGAGCGGCATTACACACGGTCAAATCACTTCCCATTTTATCTACAAGGTGAACATGTCCATTATCTAATACATTCTCTTTATTCAAACCTTTCTCCATTCATTAAATTTCACATTTGCTTCCAGTCCGCTATATGTATTATGATCAATTATCTTTTGAATCTTGCGAGTAGACAAACGGTATGCCATGTCATTGATATCTTTCTCTCTAATATCTTTTGGCCAGATGCATACCTCTTTACCAAGTTCAATCAATTTTTCATTGTATGCACAAATCTGTCGATTGCGTGGTTCATTGTCCAGAATATATGTTAATTTTGCATTACTAAGTCTAGCAGGAATTTCTTTCAACGCACCTGCACCAACCATAGCAACTGCATTGTTCAAGAATAAAGAATCAATAGGTCCCTCGACAACATACACACGCTTCTCTGGGTTCACTCTCCAAAGTCCATACCATAATCTATCAATGCTTTTGTCTGCCTTGATTGTGATATACTTTGCAGTCTGTCTTGCGTTCTCTTCGTCCTTGAAGTTGATTGCTCTTCCCTGAGCGGCAACAACATCACCGTGACTGTTGAAGAAGGGAATTACAATTCGATTCTCCCTACCAACAAACACTGTTGGGTCAAGAGAACTACGAACAAACTTTCCGAAGTCATCTGTAAAGTAGAGAAGTGGAAAATGTTGTCTTGGAATTTGTCTCATGTCCGCAAATTTAACTGCGGGATGTTCCTTTGGTAAATCTGATAGGCACTTTAGTTCATCAAGTACCTTGTCCTTCTTCTTGAATTTCGGTTTCTTGTCAATATATCTGAACACTTCTTTACTTTCCTTCTTCCTACCAAATGTTTTTTCTTTGAATGATTCAGCGGAATACTCTTTGCAGAGTGAAACTGAAACCTCCTTCAAGAAATTATATATGTTAGAACCAAAGTTACAGTTATGACATTTAAAGAAAAATCCATTTTCCTTTTGATAAAAATATCCTCTCGCCTTTCTCCTGTCTCTGTCGGAATCACCACAAATGGGACACCTACAATTCGCAAGGTTGTCTTTCTTCCAAGCAAATCTTTCTAGTTGGGGAGAGACTCGATTGATAAAGGTTTTATCAAGGATAGAACTCATCTGTTATCCTTGAGAACCCACATCAATTCAACTTCCCAATTTTGCATTTTTTCCTCTACAGGAAAATATTTTTCTGCCCATCGCTTCCAATCTGCATCAACAGATTCCTTGAACTTATTGCTTGTATTATCTTTCATTATATACTCCATTCTGATACTTCATCGGTAACTTTTTTCTTAAACTTGCCATTAAACGATTGTGAATCAAACCCAACACCAAAACTTTCCTCTTCTTTGTAGTCCTGATTACTGTTCGATAATCCGGTTTGTTCATTATTATCTACATCAAAGAGTTTCATCTTAGCACGATTAATACCTAACACAAACTTTTTATTGGAAAAGGCATCGTTATAACGGTTCTTTAATTGCTTCACCATTACTTGTCCCTTCTCTTCAAATTCCTCTGTGCTAATCAGTGCAAACATCAAGTCTGCTGTTGCAGGAAGACCGAATGATTCGGATGTATCTTCAAGTCCAACATCAGTATTTGAAAACCCCTGTCTGTTTGTCTGGGTTGCACTAAAGACAGGAACACTGTACTCCACTGCGAGGCCTCGTAACTCCTCTGCGATTGATTTGATATATGTGTATGAGTTTACATTTGCACCTTGCTTCATTCGAGATGATGCACAGATGTTGAGATAATCAATAAAGATGATGTCGGGGACAAACTTCTTTTTGATTTTCAATTCATCAAGTAAAATACGAAAGTGATTTACATTTGCTGTTGCAGTGGGATACTCTTTGATAATCAAACTCGTTGAGATGTTCTCTGCTACAGTTGAAATTTTCTTCTCATATAATTCCTTTGGTAGAACTTTCAAATCATCCATTGTGATGTCCATGAGGTTTGCATCAATTCGTTCTGCAATTCTTTCCTCTGCCATTTCACATGTAATGTACAAAACATTCTTGTTCTGAGACAAACAGTTTGCGGCGTGGTGACACATAAACAATGACTTACCCACACCTGTCCCTGCAAGAATAACATTCAGTGTTTTCTGTGGTGTTCCACCGTTTGTAATGATATTGAAATATTCCAAATCGAAAGAAACTCTTGATTCTGTCTTATGGTAAAAATCATATCGTTCGGTTGTGTCCTTGAGATAATCATGTCCAATGCTAGTGTCAAATGAAACAGAAAGAGCATCAGACAAAATTTCAGGAATTGCATTCTCTGTTTTTTCTGTCTTTGATTTACCATCAATAATCTGAATAGATTCCATGATGGCGTTGTAGACTGCTCTGTCCTTACAGAACTTTTCTGTTTGCTCTATCAACCAATCTTCATTTTCTTCTCTTGTATCAAAAGTATCAAGTGTACTCACACAATCTTTGAACTCATCGTCATTCAAATCCTTACGAGTGTCGAGAGTAATCTTCAATACTTCTTTTGTGGGAACACCGTTATATGAGTTGAGAAACTCACGAATGCATTGAAAAAGTATTCTTTCCTTTCTGTCTGTAAAGAAGTCTTCCCGAATAAAAGGAACTACCTTTCGAGAATACTCTTCGTTGAGAATTAGGTTTTCCAGAATACAATTTTCAATCGTTGTCATTCACTGCTTCCTCTCGCATGGTGTCTGCGATTACTTTGTTGTCAATGAGTTGATCTGCCATACTAGCGGGAGGCATGGGAATATCTTCAATATTAAATGAGTCATCTTTGAGTTCTTCGTCGAGAACTTCAATGAGAATATCACCCATGAAATTAGTCATGTCTTGATTTTCCTCATAATCAAATGGATTGTCATGAATCACATAATCAAACTTACATTCCATAAACCCACAAGATTCGTTACTCGTAGGGGACTCCTCGGGATCAAGAAACTGAACCGTTCCAAATGTCCAATGCAATCCTTTATAATCACCTTCCGTAATTCGAATACCTGTCATATCATTTTCAATTTCGGTAAACTCAAAAATATCTTTCATATCAGTCATTGTCTTTTTCCTTATATGGGAAGAGTTTGTTCAACATCTCTTTTCTTTTTTTACAGGAGTCGCACTCCTCTACCTTTCCAAAGGTTGCCTTTTTGATTACCTTAGAAACGGTGTCTCCTAAACCTTTACTTTTCTTTACTTCTTTTCTATATTTACCTGCTTCTTCATTCTTCGACATTTACAATCTCCTCTACAATTTCTTCTGCTTCAATTGTACCATACTTGAATTCCTTTGCAACTGCATCTTCAAGTCTTTCCATAACTTCAAGAGTGAAATACTTTTCAGGATCGTTGTTGATGGACTTCTCGAAGGCAGTCTTACCATCAGGTAACTCAATGCGAGTGGAAACCTTCTTGAAGATATCGTACTTCACTGCAATTGGTACAAGACCATAATAAGGGTTGAGTCCTGTGTCATAATTCAACTGAACTTCAACCATCTTGTTCTCTTTGGTGAACCTACCCTTGAACAACTTACATTTGATAATATTACCAATGATATCTGTTCCGTCCTTATCCTTCTTCTTTGAAAGGTAGACAATCGTAGATGCGGCATACTTCAAACCAGAACCACCACCCATCTCCTTCATTGGAACATAAGCACCGACAACATCGTAGGTGTGGTTTGTCATGATAAGAGGAATACCTGCTTTACCCAACTTGAGAGTAAGTACACGGAATGTCGCCTTGATCACTTGGGCGCGTGTCATGTCACGGGTTGACTTACCTTCTGCGGTGTCGTTCATTTCTTTCTCTGTGGAAAGCATACCAAGAGAATCAAGAACAACAAAGACAGGCTTGCTATCCTTGGTTTCGATATACTTGTCAACAATGCTGATTGCCTGATGACGGAAAGTCTCGACTGTAGCAACTGGGAATACAGCAACTCTGTTGGGATCCATACCCCGCTCAGAAATCATGTCTGAAGTGATTGCTTGTTCCGTGTCGAAATACAGTACCACACCGTCTGGGTTGTCATCCAAGAATTTCTTGCACATACCAAGTGCGAAATAAGTTTTACCAGTAGCAGACTCTCCTGCCAACGCCATAATTTTATTGTTTGGTATGCCACCATACAAAGACCCAGAAAGCAAGGCATTGAACACATGAGAGCCAGTATCAATAAACCCTGTGACATCCGAACCTTCAATCCCATCTGAGGCAATTCCTGCATATTCGTTTCCTGAACTTTTGATAATACTCTTTAGAAAATCACTCATTATTTTTTCGCCTTCTTTCTAGTCTTCTTTTTCTTTGGACTCTTTCCCGACTTCCATGCTTCATTTACATTTGGTGTTGATGGATCATCTCCCTTGAATGTTCCATCTTCATTTCGTGTACGCTCATTTGTATCTCCGCAACCAAACAGATACTTAAATTCCATTCTGTCAATGATGTCCCATATAGTAGGAAGTTCCCAGTCTGTCAGTGGGTTGCTTTCTTTCTTTTCACTCATTTTCTAAACCTTTCTATTTGTTTTATAGCATACTCCAATTGATTACAAAAGTCCAGTGTATTTTCATAAATTTCTACACTGCAATCTTTATCTTTTTGTTGTTCTACTAGTTTCTTTCTGTTCTTGTCGAGCAGATTATTTAAAACATCAATAACAAATAATGCCACCTTGTATTCTATAGTTCCATTCATCATAAAAAACTCCTCAGTTCAGACAAGACACTCCAACCCGTTAGCAGGTCTTGGATGTCCCCGAAAGAGAATGTTTGCAATAAGTTCTCTGTCTCCAGAAAAATCTTTAAATCCAACATTCACAAAACGAGTTACTATCTGTACATTTTCTTTTGTGTAACCCAAGGTATTATCTAGTCGATCTAGACTAGGGGCAAGCATCCATCTCCAGTCACTCTTGTCTTTGATATGCTTATCATTCATGTCTATGACAATATCAGAAACGGGACACAATCCGTCTTGTTCCATGAACATATTCTGTAGGAAATCTACGGTGATGTCAATCGTATCTCTTCTCGCAAGAAAAAACTTTTCTCGTTCTTCTGCCAACTGCTTGTTTGTCGAACCTGTCTGTGAACCTTTTGCTCTTGCTGTTTCATTTGCATAGGCGCTTTTGATTAATGCCTCGTATGGACACTTTACTTTCTTTTTACTCATGAGAATAATCCTTCCAATGTGTTAATATGTTCTGTCTTCCAGTCAATCTTTTCGAGAATGTTCTTCAACGGATCAAGAAATGATTTCTGGAAGTGTGTTTCGTAATCTACAAACTCTTGTAGTTCAAATTCTTTCGGTAGGTCGTTTGGAAAAGCAACAACCTGATCTTGTCCTGCAACTCCCCCAAGTGGATTTGGTTTGATTAGGTGAACAAACTTAATCTTGTCGCCGTCAATAATCTTTCGATGTCTCTTGTCAAGTCCCAACTTGTCAATGTAGTGATTGTAAATCAAACTACCCTTGACTGCAATTGGTGTTGACTTCTTGTAAATGCTTGCTCTGTCATTGTACTTTGTCATTCCGTTTACTCCGCGAGGAAAGGCAATCTCCTCTGGGGTGAAGTCATTGAACTTCCTACGAAAGTCTTCAATGAAATCGATTACGGTATCTTCATCTGTCGTGAGAATCAAATCGATTGCTTCCTTCAACGAATCACGAACAACCTGCGGAGTTGAACTACGAGTCGTTTCAATTCCCATGATTTTAGTCTTGGGCGTTTCATAACGAACACCTTCCGAATCATGAACACGCATCATGTATCGTTTCTTTGCAGTCCATACTGCTTTGTCAGAGACACACTCCCTGTCCATTACCATTTTGTTCTCATACGCATTCATCGTTGTTGCAAGTTCATCGTACTGCTTCTTGATGAAGGGAAGAATTACTTCTTCTGATGCTTTGTCGAGGAATTCAACCACCTCCGATTTGGAGCGACTCCCACATACTTTGTCCACAAGATTCCCAAGACGAAGATACACACTATCTGTATCAGATGCGACAACATAATCATAATCCTTTGTACCAACTGTATTGTTCAGAAACTCATTTAGTTTGTCTGCAATCCAACGAATACTCAACTGTCCCGACAGGGTAATTGCTTCAGCCATGTCAACATCGAAATACCGGAACCACTCATTACCAATCGCACCATAAGCACTGTTCAATTGAATCTTACGAACTAACTGGAAGTTGTTGAACTTTGCAATGTCTTTTTCTAGATTCTTTTCGCCTGCTTGCTGTCTCTTCTGACACTCAATCATCTTCTTCTTGTACATCTTTCGTTCTTTGTACAACTTCTCCATGAGTGACGGAAGAAACCCCTTGTGCTTCTTTGTGTAACATGTTCCGTTTGCGGCGACAGAATAATCTTTGTCGGTGTTGCACTTCAGTGCTTTCTTGAAGTGTTCAGACTGTTCACCAAGAACTGCGTCTGGTGTAATTATATAATTCTTCTGCTGACTTATCATCGTCTCAGGACTGATGTTGTATTGCATAATCAAGTGAGGATACAGACTGTTCAAGTCAAACGACACAACCCAATCATGCATACCAACAATCGGATCTTTCACATACGCACCGGCATACTGAGCATCCTTCTTGCTTGTAGTCTTTGGTGGAGCAACGATATTATGTTCCATCAGATAGTGGTAGATAATACAATCCCATGTTCGCACCTGTCCGAACACATCCATGTAGTTTACTTTGGCAGAATATGCAAGTGACACTGCAAGTTCAATCAACTTCATCTTGTCTTCAAGTTTGCTGATGAGTTCAACATCCTTGACATTGTATTCAATGAATCTTTGAAAGTCATTCTTGTAGAATGTTGCCATACTGTCGTATTCATCATACGAGAGTTTCTTCTCACCAAGTTCTACAAATGCAATGTGATCGAGACGATATGATTCTTGATTTACATAAGTGAATGTCTGGTATAGTTCATAGTAATCGAGCGTAGCAATACCAACCAAATCAAAAGTTTGATTTTCCCTGTTCATCTTACGAACGATTTTCTCCTTGATGATTTTCCAAGGAGACATTCGTTTGACTTCCTTGGAACCAAGAACATCACCAATTCGATTTACAAGATATGGAATGTCAAAGAAACGAACATTCCATCCCGTGACAACATCAGGTGATTCTAACTCCCATGTGTCAAGAAACGAAAGCAACAACTCTTCCTCGGTTTCAAATTTGAACTGACGAAGTTTACCACCGTAAGAGGAAATATCAATATGAAATTCACCAAGTCCAAAGACATAAATCCAACCATTGAAATCAACAGTGATTGCATTGATTCGTTCGTTTGCATCCTCTGGTTTTGGAAACCCATGTTCAGATTCACATTCAATGTCAATTGTTGCGACTTTGATTTTTGAAAAGTCATAATCAATTTCACCTTTGCAATTCTCTCCGATGAATTGATACACATAGTCTGTATTTCCATAGATATCAAATCCCTGTATACCTTCGTACTTCCGAATGAAATCTCTGGTATCTGATATACTACCGGGTTTAATTGGTTCGACATAACACCCGTCTAGTGTTTTGTATTTTGATTCTTTCTGTGACGCAACAAAGAGAGTAGGACTGTACTCTTCTTTTCTTTGGAATCGTTTTCCATTCTCATCGATTCCTCGACAGAGAATGTTGTTTCCTCGAACCGCTACATTAGTGTAACATTCATTCATATAGTCTTACTTTCACTTTGTTCCAATAACCCACTGTTGCATTTTTCTTATAACCGTTTGGACCGCCGTTATGAATTCTTGCTAGGTCTTGATTCGTCGGTGTTCTACCAAGTCTATTTATTGTAGCATACCTATCCCAATAAGCAAGAACTACCTTCTCCGAATATTCTTTGTTATAGCAACTTTTGTATTCATCAGAAAGTTCCAAGTCATCATGTGAACTAAAAGTAACTGCATCGTACCAGTAGTCATACCAAATCTGATATGCGCCGATTGCATTTCCATTGTCACCTACTACATCACTCTGGCAATTAGATTCGACTTCACAAATGGCATCAAGTAATTCGTGATGGTTCTCTGTTTCGATCTCAGAACCCAGTGCATAGTTTATCATAAAAACCATAGTCACAAATACATACGCAAAGAAAAATACGATAGAAAAAGCCACTATGTTCTTGATTACAGTCTTGATTGTTCTTAGTCTCATGGTATAAGTATACCATATTTTCAAGAAATGTCTAGTCTTTCTTTGAAGAAACATACCCATCAAACAACACACAATAGTTGACAATATCAACAATGGCGTCGTGATAGGATTCGTTGTCTACTTTCAATTCACCGGCACTGGCGAATGTAGACAGGCGGGAAAGTTTATCACAAAGTCGAACAAGAAATCCCTGTTCGGTGGTGCAGATACCCATGTCCTCTGAACGAGTAAAGTTGGCAAAAGGCGATTCTCCACCTTGTCCTGCATAGTCATGATTTTTCTTTTCCATGATACTTAATGCTTCAGCACAAATTTCTTTGTGGTGTTTAAATAGTTGTTCACGATTCATTACTTAACTCCTGTTGAACCAAATCCGCCGACTCTGGATGTGCTTTGTTCAGGCATAACCATAGTCTCGACCAGTTCTGTTTTCACATTTTCTACTAACTCACCTTGAGCAATTCTATCACCGTGATAGATACGAACGACATCAGCACTTGCGTTGTATAGCATCATGTAGGTTTGATGGTAGTAATCTGAGTCAATTATACCTTCACCGTTGGGCATTGTCAAACCTTTTTTCAAGGAAGTGCTTGAACGAGTGTGGAGTCTCACTGAGTATCCTTCTGGTATATCAAAAATCAATCCGGTTGGTACAAGAACTCTTTCGCCTGGGTGTAGTTCAAATCCAACAGAAAACTGACTGTTTGGTAACGCCCAACATTTACATTCTCTTGCAACTTTTTTATTGTCCATTTCATAGACTGTTACAATTGGATTCTTCTGGTCTGCCCAGATTGTATTATCCTTTGCAAGATATGCACACAGGTCAAAACATGCAGAACCCTCAGTAGAAAACTGAGGGTCTGCTACATCTTCTTCAATTTTATAATAACTAAGTGTATTCACTTTCACGCTCCTTTTACATAATATAACATAATTTAATCAGAAGTCAATCAACTTCCATCAGTTCTTCTAAACTTAACATATCCTGAGAAGTAGTTGGGATTACCTGTAGAACCTGAAAGGGTGAATCCTGTCAAGTTCAAGAACAGAGTCTCATCTGCTGCCAGAGTGTTTCCACCAGAGAAGGTGTTACCTGCTGTTGAGGCATAATGGAAAATGTATCCTCCATTTCTGAATCTTGCTCCACTAATACCAGGCACAGGATTCGACTGCATTGCATTTCGATAGAAAGTACCAGTGCATCCACCACCTGTTCCTAGACGACCTCTCATCGACTCAATTGTTACAGGATATCCTTTCTCAAGAACACTGTATGCAAGTCCTGTTTCAGCAAAGTCTCTCGGTCCTTGAATGTTAATGTACTCCCATTCGGTTTGTGCAACGGAATCATTAAACTCAATCATGAATGGTCCTGTTGCGTATCCCGATTGAATACCAGAACCGAATGAATTTCCATTCCAGTTTCCAGCATGCATAGCACTAAGTCCAAGAACCTTGTGATATCCAGCACTTCCACCCTCGGAAGTAATTCCTTGGACTTGGGTAGTGTAGAAATATTTAACCCACTGTTGTCCAGCGACTTGAGCGTGAGGAGTGATTGTTATAGTTCCACTGTTGTCCAGTGTATCCATGAAGTCACCGATATATCTACCAGTACCATACTCACCGTTCTCTTCCAAGTTGTCAAGGTATAGGAATTCTGAATCTCTTAGAGAATCTTCAGCACCAGTTGTTCCCAACTTGAAGAATCCAGTGCCTGGTTTCGAATCTCCTGTTCCTACTTTGTAATGGAACGAGAATTGATTCGTACCGAGGGACGCAGTAGGTCCGGTGACTGCAATGTCTTCGAAACACAGATTGTTTGATCTATCCGTTCTGAGTGTAGTGTTCTGTTCTGTTCCATCTGGTCCAAATGTATCAAGTGTCATTCCTGTAAATCTTACATATCCACCGTCACCTGTTCCACCAGAAACACCGATTGCTGAGTAATTATATCTTGCCCATGTGTCACTTGAAGCACCGTTATTTCTGGTAATTGTAACTCTACCATTTTGATTCAAGTTAGACAAGAATGCGTTATCGTTAATGAATCCCTCCACAGGACCAGAAAAATTACCCACATACATTTCTGTGATTGAATTTATACTGACAATTGCACCCCCATGAAAACCTGCGTTAGCACCCGATGCACCAGGTCCCCCAAGAGCAAAGTAACCCTTGAGATTTCCGATTCCATTTTCTAATGTAAATCCTTGATACCTATGTTGACTCTTTCTTGTAATACAAGGATATTCTGGAGCAGGTGGGTCTACAGTTCCACCACCACCATCATCTCCACCAGAAGAACCACCACTGCCTCCTGATGCACCATCATCGGTGTCAGAATCCCCGGAACACATTGGGAAGAATCTAAGTTCGTACTCATCGTCTACTATAAACGCGGCACTTCCACCAGAAGGACTGTTCATTGTATGAATTGGATGGTTTGTATCAATATCAAATCTATGATATCCTGCTGAATTTCCGCTTTGTGTGCATCCACCGACACCGAAGTGTCCTGCATAGAAAAATCTTGCCCAAGGTTGATTTCCACCAGAAAATCCTTGGGGGAAAATATCAATTCTTGCACAATAAGGAAGTGCATTCATCCGATAACAGAAGTTACGATTGCAATGTTCATCTTCCCAGTTGTTAATTATAATAGAATCGAAGTTCATGAATGTGGCGCCAGCATCGCCTGCATTATCGATTGTCCAGAATTTACCCTTTGCGTAGAGACCTTGTTCATCTACAGTCATACCGCCGAATTTATAATTTCGGTCAATTCCGCACCCAGTAGAACCAGTGGTTCCCTTATCACCAGAAACTGCCGAAGCAGTGAATTTAGTTGTTGTTCCTCTGAATCCTTGGACAACCGAAGAAGCGAGTGCGAGTGCCGGAACTCTATTCTGTCTTTCGAATTTAAGTTCACCATCACTGTCCATCGAGAGTTTAGCAGCCTTACCATCAGTAGACATCATAATAATAGAACCCGTACCAATGTACAGGTCTTGGAAGTATGCGGCGGTATCACCTAAATTATAGGTATTGGTTACAGTGGGAACAATATGCCCACTCATTGACAATGTTCCACCAACAGAAATTCCTGTATTTGCTGATAATGTTCCTGCTGGTCCAGTAGGTCCCTGAGGTCCTTCTGGTCCGGGCGTTCCTGGTCCGTTTACTACGATTGCCATGCTTCTCTCCTAGTTCTGAATTATCTGGTTACTGAACCTCTGATTTCGAATCTTCCTTCAAGAAGTCTAGTGACAACGCCACCCGTTCCTCCTGATTTTACCTGTACATCATAAAAGTGTCTTCCTGCTGGAATGTTTGCTGTGCTTGTTGCATCTATTTCTATTCGTATCCCACCAGTAAATCCCGTACCACCTGCGGCACTAGTATTTAGAAAAATACCACCTGCGCCTGGAATTCCACTGAATGTTGCTCCATTTACAAATTCTCCGGTACTACCACCATGTGTAATTCCTGAATTGATTGCACTTCCATTGTCATTGAGAGTGGATCCATGAAGACTCAATAATTTTTTGTCTGCAAGAACCGACCGACGAACATCCATATTAGCAACATATTTTTTTAAATCTACGCCAGGATTTGCCGCCACCGTACTATCAGTCCATTGGAAATGGTACGAGAAGGAAGTCCCAGAATCTATAACAATGTCTACTTCAGATGCCATAAAAACTCCAAATACACTTAAAAATATACTCTATATGTATGTTTTTTAGATTTTCTTTTTCTTCTTGTATTTACTTTTTGATGAAATTACCTTTGTGCCTCTCTTGACACGATTCTTTCTTTTCTCTTTCATTTCTCTCTTTTCTTTCGCTAGTTCCATTTTGCGTAGAACATTTGACTGTTGAGAAACAATAACTTCATTCTTTTTTTGTTGTTTCTTTTGATCAAGAACATTTTCGTAATGGGTTAGATTTTGCTGAATTCGATTTCTCTCTTGTTCTGGAAGAGGTCTGTTATTCAGAAGTTCTAAACAAGCACTTCTACCATCAGAAAAGTCATGAGCATAGAAAGCAGTGGAAACATACTCATCGAGTGCTTGCCATCTGTAAACATCATCGGATATGAAG
>UEXM01001947.1_pt1 | contig 15728 bp, 16 predicted proteins | sample 1796661 | NCBI WGS metagenome assembly UEXM01 (sample SAMEA4772469, study PRJEB27181) | metagenome | reverse complement strand
TTACCAGTGCATACACATCGCTTCTTAATCGGGATTCACTCACAGATTCCTTTGGAACACAGTTGGGAACTCTCTTTCCACCCTTCATCTTGTATCCTTGCTGGACATGTGTGTCCCAACATTCATTTAGTTCGACCGATTCGTTCATACAACCACAGTCATCTTCTTTGAGTGTTGCGGTGTTTGTTCGTGGATTGTAGTTGTAATCACTTACACTTCTTCCACTCCTCTGTGCGGCTCTATCCTTTGCTCTACCTGCGGCACCCATTGAGTTTCTCTCCTCACCGTGTGCAGTCAAGTCATCTGTGCCTTTCTTGAGAACACCATGCTTCTGTAGTTGGGAACGAGCAACAGCATGTGCTTTATCATTATCCATTCCTTTATCTTTCAACTGAGTAACCAAACGGTCAACGATGTCTGGTTCAGTTAACAATCGGAATGCTTCGTTCATGTCTTGAATATGTTCACCAGTATTCTCATAGTCCTGCTGGTAGTCGGTGTATTCAAAATCCTTCATGATTGGAATTTCTTTTGTTTCACCATCAATTGTTATATTAGTTGTTTTACCAGAATCTTCCTCACTGAATGTATCAGCAAGGTCTTCGTGCGGTGTATCAATCTCAATACCATAACCCATGAACTCAAGCAATCGTGCAGGGTCATCGCCGATATAATTCATCGCATCTTGAAAACTACCACCTTCTTCTTGAACATCACCATTGAATTCGAGGAAGGTTTGTACAGGACCACCGAGAGCAAAGTCACTACCAAGTCCCATCACTGAGTTAAAGTTATAACCACCCATCTTCTTTGATTTGCTCAAGATTTGTTTCTTTTTCTTGAGAGTCATCTTATTCCATTCGCCTGGTTTTAGTTCAATACCTGCATAGGAAAGAACATCCGTTAGTTGCTTTTCTTCTTGCTTGTTTAATCTACCACCCTCATCTGTACCACGGGAACCGGGAAGTTTTGTAACAAGATTATCTGCCATCTCACCAATCCAACTACGAACAGATTTTTTTGGTTGTCCGGTTTTGAATCGTATATCAACACTGGTAGCACCGGACATTTTCTTCATGAAGTCGCTGCCGGGAAGACCAATTTCTTTGATTGTTCCACCAGTACCATCCTTATTACCTACAATCATATGAGTTGCTGCCGCTGCCTCTTGACAACCCTTACAGACATCAACCCCACAACAGTCTGGACAGAACTTACCGCAACCAGTCATTGCTTCGTACATAATGTTTTGTTTGATTTCTTCACCAAATTCACCCGAACTAAATATGTCACGGATTGACTCTGCAATTTTCTTGTGTGATTTGTTTGCTGTTTGAAGTTTCTTTTCTTCTTTATCGGTGAAACCGGGAAAGAATCCTTGTGAACGTAAGTCTTTTGGATCTTGTCCAACAGCGTCTTCGTATTTAAGACCCATACCACCGGGGCCGGATTGATCCCACCAAGATGGTTTTTGTCCACCAATTTGACCAGTCAACCACCATGAAGTTGGACCCATTCCTCTTCCCAGTTGTCCCTTTTCAAATTGCTCTTTGATTTGGTTTTTAACACCTTCAAGTTTATTCAGAAGTTGTTTATTACCCTTCCCTAGTTTTTGTGTACAATCAGTCGGTGGACTTCCTTTACATCCTCTAAGTCTATTTAACACAACGTCCATTGTTGCTGATGCTTCACCCTTTTGTCCAGACATCAACTGTCCAGGTCCAATCTTCATTGATAGGTTAAGAGTTTCACCTGTTCTCGGGTTACGCGCTATGAGGTCAGTCTTAGGAGTTTTGTCTGATGCACCAGCACTGTAATATGTGTCAGAGATTCTTATATCTCCCATACCAGTTCCAGTGTGTGACCATTCCATTCCTTCTGGAAGTTGTAACGAAACCCTATCCATCATTCTCATCGCAGAGGGTATAAGTGTTGGACTCGAAGCCAATTTTATCATGTCTGCTTCTGCAATACCAGACTGTGCAAGGCAAGCCTTCATACTTTTTTCAGTTCTCTTTGCTATGCAACCATTTGCAACTGCAACAACTGCGGCTTCCATGTCAACTGCTTTGTGCCAATCTTCAAACTGACCATTTGATTTTGATATTAGTTTCGTACCTGATTTTGGTTGTTGTGTTGGAACACCTAAAACTTTACCAATATTATTAGAGTATTGCTTTGCTTCTACCTCTGCCATTTGTGCTTCTGCTTCAGAATCTCTGGCTTCTTTTTCTTTCTTTATAGCCTCTAACTCTTGTTTTGATTTCTCTGTGTTGAGGTTTGATGTTGCTACAGTATTTGCATCAGTTGCTTGTTGCACTTCAGGATTTACTTCTGGTGCTTCACCTTCTGCGGCACCTTTTCCGTCCTCTTTCTTAGCACCCTTCTTTCCGTCACCTTTCTTTACTTCGTCGGGACATGCACCAAAGTTAGCCTGATATGTTTTACCACACACAAATCCATCCATCTTTGCGTACTTATTTGCATCAGTTACTTTCTTTGGACTTTGCTTAGTACCACTTAAAACTGTGTGTGTATCTTTAAGTTGTTTGTACTGAATGATTTCAACTTTACCACCACCACTCTTGACTGCAATTGGATCGGTAGGTGCTAATTTGTTTTCTTGTTCTCTTTTTGCTTTGTCTTGTGCCGCAACTCTATCAGAAACTCTATCTCTAGGTCTTGCTCTCTCTACTGCAACTTCTTCGATGTATTCTTCAAACAAAATATCGATGCTCTCATTCATAGGAGCAATTGCTTTCTTAGGATTATTAGTGGTCATTCTTTGTCTCACCTTTTCTAATCTTTGCTTTTCTGCTTTTTGCATTGCTGGCATTAATCTTTTAGCAATCATTGCTATTCTTGATTTTTTCTTCTTTACCTTTGCATCAATCTTTTCTCGTTGTAGGTATGGTAAATCTGTCCAGTTCATGCCACGAATTAATTTTTGACGAACTTTCATTACTGCTTGCTTTTTTGCTTTTGCAGAAAGTTGTGTCTTGGTCTTTCGGAATTTTTCTTTTCTCTTGCGAACCCTTGCTCTCTTCTTTGCAGTTCTTTTCATTCGCCTTGCAAGTTTTCTTCTTGCCTGAACGGTGAGTTCGTTGAGTTCTTGTTCATCTAATCTACTATATTCATCTCTTTTTCTTGCCGCGTCTACTTCTTCTTTTGACTTTCCGCGAGCAAGTGCTTTTTCTTTTTCTGAGTTTACTTTGTGGGTATCTCTTGATATTGGTCTTCCCAATAAGCCTTCGTCTAATTGAACCTGTTCATAAAATTCTTCATACTCATCAAAGTCAAACCAACTAGATTCTTGAATCTTCCCACGAACACCCATACCTTTTCGTATTGCGTTGAACAAACCTTTTGCATCTCGTTCGGATACATGTCTTGGCATACCAACACGGAATGCAGAGAAGTTACCTTCTTCTGCGGCTGCTCTCATCTTGGATGCAGACATACCAGTGACACCCTCTGCATCTGGATCTCTTTCACCAGCAGAAACGACATTAAAATTTGAGATGTTCTCATATCCCTTTTTGCCAATGTATCTGGACATGTTCTTCTTGAACTCTGATACTCTATCGGCACCAACCACCATAGTAACATCTTCGTAACCTTGATCACTCAATTGCTGTAGTACTTGGAATGGGGTTTTATTGTTTCTATCAACATCAACATTAAAGCCTTTTAGAATCTTCTTCATGAATCTAAATTTATCTGTTGGAGATAGGGGGTTTCTTTTTGCATCCTGACTGCTACTACCAAATATCTTATATTCAGCAGATTTCTTGTTCGCGATATCTTTTACTTTATTTGCAAGTAGATGGTGCCCTGTTGTTGGAGGGTTGAATCTACCGAATGTAAACACAATTTTCTTCATGTAAAGGCTCCTAAATGCATCTCTATATGTATAAAAACAAGAGGGCATACATATGAGATACACCCTCTTGTTTTGTATTTTAACCCCACCGACTTTCATCCGTAGGTTCAGTTATGTCTGGACCACCTCCTCTCAAAAAGTGAAAGTCGGTGGGGTTTATTTTATCATTTACTCCACGGTAATTTTGTTTTTACCCAGGTCCACAGAGGCGTTCCTATCAAGGCGCCAGCGACAAATACAACGATTGTGTAAAATACTGTTCCGAGTGCTGAGTGTAAAAATTCCATGAGTTTCTCCTAAATGATTATTTATAAACCTTACTACAAGTGAATCCCTTATGATGTTTTCGTTCACCGTTCATTACCTTATATATGGCTGATTTGTTTAAGTCATGGTCTCGGCAGAATTTCATGAGATTATCTGCTAAGTATATGATTCCATCTTTATCCTTAAACTCATATAAAGGTACTTTTTCGTTCACCTCCACATCATTGGGTTCACTACTATATATGGTTTGCCATTCCCAGAACCTACCTTTTTTTACAAATTCTCCTCCATGTTCTTCAAGAAATTTGCTTCTCCATACATGAGACTTGCTGTCATCGTTCATTCTTACCCACGTTTGGCTGTTTCTTCTGTTTACATTCTCTTTATTCATGTTTTTCTCCTACTTCTGATTATACCATGACGCTGCAAAATGGTGTATAGTATGTGTCTTTTTATCTAATGTTTTCTTATTTGATGGTATCTTCCATGTATCTACACTCGTTCTATCTTGATAATGTAATGGATAGAAGTACTCATACTCATATATTTTGGCGTGTTTATATTTTCTTATTTCATTGGACATTTTATTAAATACTGGAGGACCTGCTAAATTTGCAACATACTGTAACGGATGTTTACCTTCTGTGTCAATTCGTTTGTAGTTTGCTTTAATTTGAACCATGAGTTCAATTAAAACTTTATTTAATTTAGTAGATGCGATTACCGCATTATTTATATGTTCTTTGTTTGGTTCAAACTTTCCCGGCGTTCCTGCTTCAGTTGCAACAATAAACTTATATCCTTTTAGTAAATTGTCGATAGGTTTTATACACTCTACATCTGTGTCTAAGTAAACACCACCATACTGGTATAGTGCCATTATTCTAACTAAATCACTTTTCCGTGCATAGTTATTGTCGATGTCATATTCTTCTTTGAAATAATTCATGTCTGGCAGATTACCATCTGTCCAAAACATATGTTTCCATCCTTGCTGAATGTTGTAGCATGTTTGAATACATCTCTGTAGATTTTGTGGCATTTGTTGGTTTCCCAACCATACATGATGTAATATTTTTGGTATAGTCACATAATCATTCACATATTATCCCCAATTTTTAGGAACAGTAAAGTTTGCTTTACTAAACTCCAGTCTATCTACTAGTTTCACTGCGTTACTAGTATACTTATCAATACCAACGAAACCTTCTGGAGCAGTGACCTTGAAACCATCGTCAGTTTGAATGAAGGTTCCAATAGATTTGACTGACTCCAACTTTCTCACCAGAAGTATCTTCGCTTCGGTAAGAGAGGCATGTAACGAGAAGACAGAATCCAGTTCTTTATTTTTGGTATTCAGATATTTTACCATCTCATCCCTTGTTGATTCTCTTCTCTTTATTGCCTCAGCGGATTTAAGACGGTCAATCTCTCCCTGTATTTTGTCATTCATGAATGTTATGAATTCCTTGGTCGAGAGAGTGGTTGAACCTTGTCTTACTTTAGAGTTAGCATAAATGTTTACATTGTCAATTACTTTTTTGTTCGTTGCCATTTCATCCAAAAACGAACTTATTCTTTTATATTGACTTTGTGCATTAGATATCATAGAGGATAATGAATTAGATTCTGATTTTGTTAGAGTTGCAGTACCACTTACATCCTTGAAGTCGGCATCGTCAACCCATACTGCGTTATTCTTTTTAAGTCTGTTTACATTTGCACCAAATGATGCAGATAGTTTGTCCATCTTCCTACCCTTGTAGGTTGTATGGAATACAATTCCCATTTTTGCATTCTTGATTCTTTTTCCTTCTGCCGAATCAACGGGTATTGCATATGTGATTGTGTTTGGTGTGAAGGTGTAATGAGGTTCACCATCGATACTCTTTGTCTTAACATCACCAGGTCCAAACATCATATCACCCTGAAGAATTCCTGTGATGGGAAGTCTCTTTAGATGTTTTAATGCGGCTGCGAGTTTATCAGCAACACCACCTTGATGGTTCTTTCTGATGTCTGCAATAGTGTAGTTAATCTTGGGTGTCTTGTTGAATACACTCTTTGAACCAACGAAGAACTTACCATTCTCTGGATTCTTACCACACACGATGGCAGGAGCCCCATCCCACTTGACTGTTGCGTTTGTTCTCGACTTGCTATTACCGTCGAGCATCTTTCCAATTTCTTCTAGGAATGAGATTGCTTCTTCGGTTCTTGCACTGCCCTCGAATACCAAGTCCTCGACATGTGTCATGTGGACATTCTTTGCGGCTTCCGAAATGTACTGTACGAACGATTTAATCATACAAGTATTTATCGTTTTCTTACACTAGGAGGGCAGGATTTGCAGTGTGGTAATTATTAACTGCTTTGTATAGTTTTGGTACATACTTTACGGGATTACCTGTGAACACCTGACAAGGCATACCATTCTCTGATGCAACGATGATATTGAACTCATCGATTGGTGTTTTTGTTCTCTCGTGCCACATGATTGCATACGCAGTACCCTGAAGGAAATAGTTCTCAATATCTGCTTCTCTCTTCTGATTCGTACTACCCTTAAAGTCGATGATGCTCAACTTACCATTGTACTCTGCAACACAATCTACTCTGCCAGCCAAACACATGGTACTACTCCACAGTGGTACTTCAAGTGCATAGATGTTGTCGATATTGTCGAGTGTTTCTTTCATCTGCATGAACAGAGATGAAACCGTAGGAGATTGTGTCATTAAGTCAATCTCTTTATTGTTCAGATAGTCTTCGATGAGTTGATGCAGACTGTTGCCTCGTTTCAACACACGTTTAGATTCTTCGGGATTCTTCCTTCGCCACTCTGCAAAGAATGCTTTCTTCTCGAATCCAGTCACTGTTGTGACACTGGGGTACTTACCATCCGGCGAATCATAGAACCTAGTTCCAGACGAATCTGTGAAACTTCTAAACTCCGCCAATGGTACTGACGCTTCGACATGTGTAAACTTTTTCTGCATATTCATAGTATAACTCCATTATGTTAATTTTTCAAGCACAAACTACACACTATGTATGGGAATTAATCGTCCTTATTGTACTGTAGTCTCACTCTTGGCTTTGGTTTTCCCTTTGTTTCACTTCCACTGTCCTTCATAGAATCGTTGAATGCTTTACCGACTTTCCATCCGGCGATAGCACCACCTGCGGCGATTGCACCTCTTACGGCCGCTCTTGCGGCATTTCCTACTTCAGTACCATCCTCTTTCTTCTTCGGACCAAGGAATTTCTTTGCAAGTATTGCACCACCGATTGCGGCAGCAGGTCGTATGGGGATTTTGATTTCGTTCACTTTCTGCTTACCTGCAATGTTGTCTGCATCATAGACTCTGCCACTATCCTTCATTCTGTCTATTCTTTCTTGTCTTTCTCGTTTTTTTCTTGCTGCCTTTTGTGTCGGTGACTCTCCCTGTCGCATGTTTGCTTGTATTTTTTCTCCGGCAGTCAACGCGTCGTATACTGCCGATCCAACAAGTCCCGTGACTGCCAGTTTATCCGCGGCGCCTCCGGCCTTTGCTCCTGCTGTTTTTATGGTATCGATTACCTTTTTCCCGACGCCGAGTCTGCCGACCTCGTCAAGTTGTTGTGACTGTTCAAACATTCTTCGTTTATTTCGAGTTCCAGGCCAACCACCGACTTCACCAGGTCCTTCTCCACCACCATAAGTCGATTCAGAATCTTTTTTCCTTTGCTTGGTTCTTCTCGAACCTTGTAGCACACCCTTTGCGGTTGATGCAGCGGCAGAACCAAGTCCGGCTGCTAATCCTGCAACTGGTATGCCTAGTAACGCAAGTTTTCCTAATGCACTCATGATTGTTTTCCCTTCTTTATCATTTCAGATATCATCTTTCGTGATGCTCTGTTTTTAGTTGTTTTGCTTGGTAGTGAATAACTTTCACTATCAGATACTTCATTTAACTGACTGGGGGTTTTTGGGTTGTATCCTAACAATGCAGGATTCTTTTGTGAATTATGATAGTCCTGACCAGAAGGATTGCTCTTCTGTGCATTCTGTGCCCACTTCATATATTCTTTCCTGTCAAAATTCATCGTGTCCTAAAACCTCGTGGTATACCACCTCGTCTTCTTTGATTGCCCCGACGAGCGCCGTCTTCGATTGCCCTATATCTTGCTTGGTTAGCATCTTCCATATCTCTTTCCCATTGTGGCATCGAGTCTCTTCGGATTTTATTTAAGTTGGTTAATCTATCTGCTTCTCTCTGGGCCCCTGCTGAACCTGTGCGATCTGCTCCCCTTTGGGTCTGGTCTCTTCTTTGTCTCATTGAAGGTCCGAGACGATTACCAGTTCCATAACCCCCTGGACCATACTCTCCCCAGTTTTCCTGTGGTTTTAGTTTTGGCAATGGTTTGGGTCCTGCCGCGTCTCTTCTCTTCTTGTCATCTACAAGTTTTTGAAGGTTAGCAGGTAAAGGTCTGTTCTCTCTTCCCTGTCTGCTGGCTGATGGGGGTGGTGTATCTGTCTTCATGGTTTTACTAACCTTCGGCGGTTCTGCCTTCGGCACTGCTGTTGCACTTGTGTTCTTAACCTTTACTCCTGATGCCATCTTCCCCACACCACCTGCAATTCTCAGAGCAGCCGCGTTTCGTGATCCACCAGAAGTTGTTGGTGTTTTACCTGCTTCACCAGAAGTTTTCGGTTTCACATTGGAAACAGGCCTCATCTCCGCAGAAGGTGCTTTCTTTCCAACACTTGAGGTGTCAAGTTTAGGAAATTTTTCTCTTCTACCAGTATCTGGATTCGCAAAACTTGATTGCTGATTGGGAGCAGAATATTGATCTAAATTTCTATCTCTTCTTGCTAAAGGATCCATTCTTTTAGTTTTTGCGGTGTCTCGCCTTCTTTGGGCAGCACCACCATCACTCACAGTTACCCTCCTCACTGGATTCTGTGAAGGAGCGTTGCGGCGGCCTCTTCCTGTACCTGATGGTGTTCGCGATTGCCTTGCTGCCCGTCCCATAGGTGAATTTGTTGGAACATCTATTCCAGGTCTTACACTTCCCATAGCACTCGTACCAATTCCCCTAGCAACGGACATGACACTTGCTTCATTTACTGTTCCCTCTTTGAGTTTTTGAAAGTGTCCTCTACTTCTCATCGCACCTCTACGCAGGTCTCTACCCATACCACTTGGGTCCATACCATGTGCTTTGGTAGGACGCCTTCCTGTTCCCGCAACGGATGCACCAGTTCTGTAGAAATCTGATGCTGGTCTATTCGGCTTACCACTAGAATCTACTCCAGATGCTTGGACACGCCCCTTTGTATAGTATCCCGACTTCTGTTTGTCTAGTTCTGCATTTTGTTTGTCTCTTAAGTAGTTAACACCTCGGTCGAACAGGCCTCTTTCCTTCTTTGGATTTTTTGGACCACCGCCATAGGCCTGTGCCCAGGCCTGTTGGGCTAATTTATTATTGATGAACATGCCACCTTCATCATCAGATTTCGGGTTCTTGGGTGCTGTATTTGCACCGCCCGAACTTGTTGGTGTTTTACCAACCCTCATGGCATTCGTCAGTGGCGCGTAAGCACGCTGGAGCGGAGTGGGTTCCTCATTCATCTCTTCTTTTTCAATATCACCATCTTCCCATGCACTTGATCGTTTTCTCTTCTTTTCATCTGCCATTCTTCTTCGTTCTTCTGCTTCTGCTTGTTTTCTTGCTTTCATTTGCTGAACTTTTCCAAGTGCCCAGCCAGGTGCCGCAGTTGCAACATTTCCAACAACCGCACCACCAAGGTCTGTTTTTGCAAAGTTTGAGATTTTTTTACCTGCTTTGGTTCTTTTTGCTTTGTTTACTGCCTTCAGTCCACTTTTTATGGCACCGCGGCCTGCCTTGGTTTTACCCAACATTCCAATTGCAGTTCCTAAAAATTCAGCGAGTTGTTGTTGTTTGTTTTTCATTTTACCTCTCTTATCATAAGGTCTAGGACCTGGTAATCCACTTAGTTTTGGAATCAAATTTCCTTGTTGCTCTTGCATAGAGAACTCCTACCATCTATTTATATTATATATAGATTGAGAACAACTACTTTAAGGAGATTTCATATGGCACAACCAATGTATAATAAAGCAGAAAATATCCCAACAAATGCAGATAGCACCGGCCACTGGAAAGCACTTTACGCTGGTGCCGCAGGTGATGTCAAGGTTGATATGTTTGGAAATGATGGACCACTAATATTCACGATGGTAGCAGGAGGATTATTACCTGTTCGTATCACAAAAGTATATGGAGATAGTGATACAGACATCACAAACGGTAAACTCAGAGGTTTAAACTAAATCCACCCACCGACTCCAGAGTTCTTTACCAGACTCATCTAAACCCACCAGTTGAAGAGCAAGTCTCTTTGGTTTGGTGGGTTTATTCTTTAGTTTCATTCCACATTCCTTGAGAAGTTTGTTACCCTTCTTGGAATTACACTTGGGACATGCAGTGACTAGGTTTGTCCATTGTGTCCCACCACCCATACACTTAGGATATACATGATCTATTGTCAATGACTTTGGATTCTTTGAAATGAAACCGCAATATTGACATGTCCAATTGTCTCGTTTGAATACGTTCCTGCGAGATGGCATCGAATCGTCATAAGGTAAATACACAAAACGAACAAGGACGATTGCAGCAGGGAGTTTGTACTCTCCGTGAATCGTCCTTACAGAATAAGTTTTGTTGTATGCGTATGGTTTCTTTGCTTTTCCAGACTCAAGTAATTTGATTGCTTTCTTCCAATCTATTACTTTAATTATTTCCTCACTAGAGTTTAACAAGAGGACATTCCTGTTCATATATCAGTTTCTCCTTCTATTTCTTATTTCGAGCCTTGCGTCGATTAAATGCTGCCACTAATTCCCTTGCACTGGCAGCACCTCGTTTTCTCAGTTTTACATCACCGTCTCGTTGTGCTTTCATCATTTTGGATGCAAATGAATAAACATTATCAGTTTTATCCATCTCTGAAGATACTGATTCAGTGTATAATTCTGGGTTTTCTTTACCGTACATGCGAATGATTCTCCCTGCAACTGCATTTGCTTCGTCTTCGTGCGGTGAGCCAGTGCTACCGTCTAATTTTGAAGGGTCGCCAATTTTTTCATGCTGTTGTTGATGAACCATCTCATGTGCAACACTCCTTGCGATGTCCATAAATCTTCTATCTTTTTCTAGAATCTTCATAGATTTATCATTAGGATTGTAACTCGCACTCGACATGTCCGCCTCTTTTTCTTGTACGAATTTAATTTTAGGTTTATCTTTTAACTTCAAATGATTACTTGCGAAGGATATAAAGTCATCCATCGATAGTTCTTCATTCAAATATGACTTAAATGGTTTCATTCAGCAATCCCATTTGCGTAGTGCAAGTGCTTTGCGTGTTGGTTTGCCGTTTGGTTTCTTCATTGGACCTGGCATACCACCCATTCTTGCACAGAATGATCTGCGTCTCTTTGCTGCCTTGCCACCTTTGCTCTTCTTTGCTTGTTTGGCAGATACAGGTGCTTTCAAGTCACTGCCGGGATTCTCTCGTTCGTATGACTTGCGGCCTGCGGCATTGAGTCCACCTTCTTTGTTCTTACCTTCTTTGCGTTGCCATGCGGCAGACTCTTTCATTGCTTTCTCTAAATCTTTTGCCTGTCCTGCGTGTGCTTGACTTGCACCTTTTAATTTCTTGATGATTCTTTTTACCGTTGGTTTATCTTCACTATCGAGTGCCTCATTCTTCATACCGTAAGTGATACAAGGATCTTTACCGCATCCGCAGTTCTTTTTTTTCTCATCCAGTTCAACGGATTCATTTTTATTAGGGTTGTGGGTATAAGTACCGGGGTAACTCACTGCGAAATTCTTATATCCTCGTTTACTCCTGAATTTGAGTTTCCAGTTTCCATCACTACCCTTTTTACCGCTATGTAGATGTTTACTCATTGATGATCCTTCAACAGCATTGTCGATTAGCCTACTCTCTCTATCACCAGCGGGTTTGTAAGTGACTTCATGTGCTTCATCGACTTCAACGGATTCGTTCGCCTTTCTCCATCCACCACCTTTTGCTTTGTAGTTCTTGGATGCCCATGCGTTTGCATATGCGGAGGGGTAAACATCAAACTTTGCTCGCGCTGCCGCTTTCGATGCTGCCCACATGCTGGGATCGGTTGGTACATTCTTTTCCGATATAAACTGACGAAATGATAACATTGTATGTTCCTTGTTTATTCTATTCGAGACATTAATTGGTTTGTTGCCAGTTCCTGGTCTATCAGTGCTTGGGTCTGATTTTCTCTTTCTTCTGACAGCATTCCCTCTCTCTTTTTTGCTCATCTTCCTCGCCTTGTCTTTTGAGAGACATTTGGGTTTACCTTCCCCAGAAGATTTATCCCCACACTTACCGATTCGTTCGCCTTTGGTGTTATATCTATCCCAACCACCACCACCTGCTCCGCCTTTTTTGCCAGAGCCGAACCATTTACCTAAACCAGAATCTGCATAAACTTCGTTCATACAATTATATATTCTATTTGCGTCTTCGACTTTTACCTAAAAGAAGTGGCATCGCAAGTAGTGGTAGTGCGCCAGGTGCAGGTAACACTACACCCGTGAGATTATCGACTCCACCTTTGATTTCACCGATTGTTCCCAACCATTCTGCAATTGCATCCAATGCTTCCTTGCCAAATATGGCACCGATGCCCACGGTGATGATAGTCAGAATGAATACTTTCTTATCCAACTTCTTAATCTTGACATCTTTCGATTTACCTCTTTGCTTACATTCATGTAGGTCACTCTTGAGTTGTTGTGTTTCTCTTGATTGACAGTTCGAGCATTGGTTTTCTTGATTCATTTCTTCTCCTTATGCAGTCTATCGAGCGCATCTTGTATTTCTTTGCTATCTTCCCTGTATGAACTTCTTGTAAGAAATTCACTTCTTGATTTCGCTAACGAATACATTCTATCCATAACTTTGTCATGGTCTCTTTCCATTTTGCGGATACGACTTTGTAGATTGTTTAAATCATTTTCCATCGTTGTCACTTTATGTGAAAATCTCCACACGAACCCTATGAGTGCAAAGAGTCCTGTGGTGAGTATTGTGATAGCAATATCTACCCAGTCTATAGTCATTTATACTCCCCAGTTAAAATTATGTATAAAAAAAGACACGACCGAAGTCGTGTCTTTTAGTGTTGTATTGTAGTGTGTTTCAGTCTTCGTCGAAATACTCATTGACTATAGTTGTGACTGCGTTGAGTCCTTCAAGGATTGCAACAATGTCTTCGTCTGATGTATCTTCTGTTAAGTCATCACCGAAAATTGCATCTAATGATTCAGTCACAATGTCTGATGGTTCGATGTCTTCGTCTTCACTTAAGAAGTACTCTGTTAGTTCACCACAGATAATGTTGAGTGTATCAACTGCTTCCATGATTTGATCGTCACTTGTATCTTCATTTAATTCACCACCAAAGAATGAACTTAAGTACTCTCGCACTACATCTTCGTTAGTGAAGTCTTCGTTCTTCATGTTCTTCTTGGGTCCTGTACCGTACTCGTACATCTTACCGCCGTACTCGTACATCTTACCAGCCTCTTTCATCTTCTTACCTTCGTAGATAGGAGAAAGACCCTTTTGGGGTGCGTTAAGACTGTTGTTGATATCTGTTAGATAATTTCTGAATTGGTTCATGTCCATGGCATTGTTCCTTTTAAATATTTATTAGGTTAACCTGTTTGTACTTGGTATTTATAATAAAACTAATTTTGCTCTTTCTCAAGGTGTCTAGGTCGTTTACCATCTGACACTTTCCACCGAGTTTGTGCGGCATCTGCATTAGCAGTATTATAAGAGTGGGTGAATGAACCCGCAGCAAAGTCAACAAGTTTATCCCCGGCTTTTCTTCTGTTCCGAGTCATGAACATCACCTGTCTGCCAGCATCGCCTGTTCGGGGAGGTGATGGTTGCGTCATACTTCTTGTTGCAACAGGATTTGCTCTTGATAGGTTTGTACCATATCTGTTCTCTGTTGAACTAGTCTCTAAGATGTATTGGCGAAATGATTTCATGCTACTCTCCATTCGTTACTATTATATATATTGCGAAGGATATTAGGAGGCTCTCCAATGCAACTAAATGAAAAACACGACTGCGAAGCGACTCACCCAGGCATATCACACAAGGAATGGCAAAAGATGGAAGACGATAAGAAAATACCTGCGACTGATAACGAGAAGTGGGCAACACTTGGTATAAGCAAATATGTCAAGGAAGGTTCACTCGGTTACAAGAAGGCACTTCGTTCCAGAGGAAAGAAGAAAGAAGGAATGCGTGGTGGTGACGAGAGAGAAAGGGCAATGGACTATCGAAGAGCAGAAGACCAAAGAAAGAAAGACATTAATGAAGCACAACGTCCAACTCGCACTGCTGTTAATCAAGAATTCAACAAAGTTCATGGTAAACAAATGGATACGGGTGCAGCAACTCAACATGTCGAAAAGAAATTCAAGATCAAGAATGTGAAAGTGCAAAGAGATAATGATGGAAACAGACATGTAATTTCTTTTACTGAAGCAATCGGTGATGGTAAGAAAAAGTCCAAGGTTTCTAGAAGAGTAGACCTTGCGGTATCAAAGATGGATAGAACTTTTAGAAATAAGAAATCAAATCCTATTGGTTCTGCGAGAGCAAAGCAAAGAGTTAACAGTGCTGCCTTCGGTATTCAAATGGGAAGAGACCCTGAAGAGATGAAACAATCACCCTACCACAACAAACAAGATGTAAGGTCAGCAGAGAAATTCTTAGGAATCAAAGAAGACATGAACAAATACGATTCATACAGTGAATGGCAAAAAGCAGGATTTCCAACGAAGAAGAAAAACTTGAAGAAGAAAGTGGTGAAGATTAAACTCAAGAAGGGTACAGAGATTGGTCATGAGGTACGAGACCACAAGGGTAGGTTACTTGACAAGGGAAGTAGCACCGTATGAGTAAAATTCTCAACAGACTGGTTCGTGCATCCAAAGTTGCAAAGGTAAGAAAGCAACAGAGGGTGTCCCCACCTACAGATGGACAAGCAGTCAATCAGAGAAGACTGGACCGTCGCATGGGTAAAGCAGTGGACAGAGTACAGAAAGCAGTGGACAAGTACGACAGAGAACATGGTGATGGTGGACATTCGATTGCAAAGAAGCACATGAGCGAATCGTTTCTCAAGAGTGTGAAACATTCTACCACTGATGGACCTGATCATCGGTACAATTTCGACCACAAAGGAAAGAATGTAGAGATAGACATCGAAAAGATGAAAAGTGGCAAACAACAAGTAGACTTTTCACATGGTGGTAGAATGACGAGAATGGGTGGAGATAAAACAAGAGGAACAGAACTTTACAGAAAGATTGGAAAGGTGATTCGTGCCCACGACAAACTCAAACGAGGAACAAAAGATGGATACGATTTTAGCACCATTCACGAACCTTCTATGAATCCAGAACTCGGTGGACGTTCAGGTACACGACC
>UEXM01001758.1_pt1 | contig 15735 bp, 25 predicted proteins | sample 1796661 | NCBI WGS metagenome assembly UEXM01 (sample SAMEA4772469, study PRJEB27181) | metagenome | reverse complement strand
CCCCACATACGCATATCTAATTTATCTAAAGTTTTTTCAATTCTGGAATATCTTAAATTGCATTCTTCTTCATGTTTTTGTTGCAAAACCAATAGTTCTTTTATTGTCATTTCACCACGCCTTACATGACCAATATCTGGCACTGAATTTATCTTTTGCAGTATCGCACTTATGTCTTGCTCTGAAACTTTTACGCCTAGCAGGTTGGTCTTTTTTAATAGACATTTTAGGGTCTCCAAACCTAACCAACTTAATCTTATCGCCTTTTTTAGCGAGAACAGCACTTTTTTTGTTAGCGTTGGGTGTTCGTTTTGGTTTGTTAAATCCTGCAAAAGATTCTCCGCGATATGTTATCCTGCCCGAAGCTGTTCTTTGTACATCTGAAGCAGTAGCCATAATTTTCTCCTATGCGTGATAAAACATCATTAAATCCATAGTGCCTACAATAAAGGTGACGTAACAGCCTGCTGTAAACAATACTCCTTCGTCAGGAATAAACGGATCATCCGAAGTGCTGTCTGTTCCAATTGATCTGAACTGTATCAGCTCAGTGCCAGTAGCACTGGTATTTCTAATATTAGCTTTCCCTGCTGTACCACCAGAAACAAAAGAGAATCCTTGCAATCTACACCTTCCTGCAAAAATAACCCCTAAAGCATTGTTGTTAATACCTGCTGATACGTTTCCTGCTGGATTACCCACAGCCGTAATACTCGTAATTGTTTTAAAGTACCCAGAGCTTGTTGCTGTTCCAGCGTTAGCACCTGTAACAGACTCAGTTAAGGCACTGCCATTTACATCTGTTCCAACTACAGTAAATGATTTTGAAGAATCATTTCCTGCTGATAATATCGTTACCTGTCTTCCAGAAGCATTAGTAACACTTCCACCAGAAGCTAAAGCACCGCCAATAGTTAAAGCCGCGTTGTTACCAACGGCTGCCGCTACAGAAATACCGTCAGCATCAAGAGCTACTTCATCACTGATAATGACTGGGGTTACATCTGATCCTGCCATTTTTATCTCCTTTATAAAAAGGGTAGGGGTTTCCCCCCACCTAATTAATTATGCGATTTGAACGTACTCGATGATAAATGTGAACGATCCTGCTGTTGTCGCATCGACAGTATTTGTGATGTTGCAGTAAATAGTTCTTGCGGTGTCTGTATATTGAACAGAAGCTGGTGCAGTTGTGCCATCTTGTGTTTGAAGAACCAAACTAGTCACAGTTACGTTGTGAGCAACAACTGTTGTACCGCCATCAAGAATCTCATCTGTCTGAGCCGCAACAATTTGTGCGCCTGAGCTAGATGTTCCAACTTCGTATCCAATATCGCCAGTTCCAATTACAGGAGCTGTGTCACAAAATATCTTAATGTTAGTGATGATTGTGTTTGCTGGTTGAGTAAACTCACCAATTGTTGGGCTATCCCCTGCTGTAGTGTTAACAGTAACACCTGTCGCAAAACCGACGTGTTTTACATATTTATTTGTGACAATACCTGTTGAGGCAATGACCGCTGTATCAGTATATGCACCTGTTTCAGAATTTTTTGATACTACTTTAAATCCGTTTTCGGAGCGGACTGCTCCTGTAAATGTTGTATTAGCCATGTCAATCTCCTTGTCTTGGCAAATGTCAACCGCAGAATGCGATTGTCAAGGTAACCTTAGATTACACTACCTTTTTATAAAAAGAAAGGTTATTTTATTCGCTTGATTTCTCTTTAAGAACTAATCCAAATATAGCACAAACTATACCTGCCCAAGTTAGTATCGGGAGGGTAAGTAGAATGCCTAATCCAACCCCAACTACAGCCGCAGCACCATAGCTTGAAGGTTCTTTTAATCTGCCTTTAATCCAATCCATAATTTTCTCCTATTAAATAAAAAAGGGCGACCTGAGCCGCCCTTAGTGGATTCACATAAACAAGAGTTAAGCTCCTGGAGAACCAAATACACAACGTGGATCTGATACACCGAAGCTGTAACGCTCACGAGCTTTGTAACGAACATTGCCTGTTTCAAAATCACCTTCCATAGATGTTTTGATTGCACTACGCTCAAAGTGTTTAAACCCATTAGGTGCATCTGTCTTAATGAAAAATGCATCTGTATCGGTTAAGAAGTGATTAACTACATAACCATCAGGTAAAACGCCCATATTACGCATTGCGTTAATGTCGTTATCTGCTGTTCCAGTGCGTAAATTAGAAGCCATTAGCCTCTCCGCTACAAATTGTAACGCAGGGGGAATGATCAACTTACGACCCTGTAGAGCAATTTTTAGACCACGCTCATCAATAAACGCTGCGATGTCAATCATCGATTGTTCTAAAGATGTTTCGTTAAGGTCTGCCGCAGTAGATAACTCATTAGCAAGATTACCACCGCCAACAGTCGGGTGGTCAGTTGCACAAAGTTCTTTACCATCACCAATAGCAAAGCTTGAATTAAATGCGTTATTTAAAATAGACGCTGCTTTTACTTGTTTGGTGTTCGCCATAGAACGAGCTAATGCACGAGTATAACGAGAACTTAGGCGGTCATAGAGATTATCCTCTACAGCTTCCTCAGTAATCGCAAATGCAAGTGCTATTGTCTCGTGTGTATAACGAGCGGTGAAGGCTTCATTGGAAGAATCGTAAGAAACTGCCGCGCCTTCTGTTTTAACAGGGGCTTGTCCAAACCCTGCTAACATTACCTCTTCTTCAAACGCTCTGTCTGAAGATTCAGTTTCAAAGATCTCAGCATGCTCATTGTCATACCGATCATACTCCAAACCGAACAGGGCATTAAGTCCTGGTTCAAGTTCTTTAAGGAGCTGGGAACGTGTTATAGCCATTATCTATCTCCTTCCTAGATACCTGCGCCAGTACCGTTAGCATTATAACGATAAAAGTGGTTGTTAAGTAAAACAATCGCCAACCTACCTGCCGCAGTTGCATCGTCATTTGAAGGTGAATCTTCAAAACCGACAATACGCATATTTAGGGTATTTGTGGTTGCTGCTGTTGATACGGCTAACTCAGCAGAAGATTTACCTGTTGTGGTATCTCCGCTTGTACCAGAAGCAAAATTGGCGTTTGCGTGAACGACTGAATCAGCTGCTGCTGCATCACAATTGATCAAAAATAACTGATCAGGATGATTTGCAATAAGTGCAGTAGCTTCAGTACCAGATTTTATAGAACTTGTTCCTGGATACTTATTCGTAAACGTCGGTGTTCCATCCAATGCGGTATAGTTACAACCGATGAATGCACCCAGTAGAGGAACTGTACCACCAGCGGCAGCTCCTACAATATCAATCAAACCGTTTGCGAGAGGAATAACAGGCGTACCTTCATAGATAACACTCGATGTTCCCGCTACGCTCGCTAGTTGGATTTTATATGTAGAAATGCCATTAGTATTAGCACCTGCACCGAGCATTTTGTATGGGCGTAGCCCAAAAGCGGCATCTAAATTTGCCATAGCTCAATCCTTTATGGTTATTCGGAGGAATTACCCTTTCCGAAGGTTATACGAGATTGCCTTTCAGGTTTACTGATCGGCATAGACGGATGTTGCTCCCTCATGAGATCATTATCAACAGCGTTCATTTGGTCAGCAGTTTGCTGCTGGTAATGAGAGGTGCGTTGTTGACGAGTTTCTTCAGGGAATCTTGCGAGTACCAAACCACCAACACCAATAACACCTGCGTGTTTACCATCTTCGACGGTAGGTGCTTCAAAATCGGGGTACTCATCAGCGCGAACTAATTCAAAGCCTTCGCGGATTCTTGCAGATAAATTTTTAGTATCATCGTAACCCATAACTGAAGAACGGATCCATCGATGTACAAAGCCATCTGGGGCAGGGGGTGCGTCGAGTGAAGACGGAGGTTTCCAAGCTTTCGCTCGGGTTGCTTTTTCCCTTGTTTGGGAAGTGCGTGGGTTTCTATCGGTCATTTTAACCTTCCTCACGGTTTTTGCATTGCGATAAGTTGCTTTGCGTATTGTTCATTAGTAATACCTAACTTTTGTGCGATTGCAACCTGCGATTTAGTAAGAGTCACTTTATTTTGACTTATTCTTCCAGATCCTCGGGTTGCACCCCCTACAGCAGGGGCTTTTCTCGTTGTTTTATTAGGCGGCGACTCTTTATTATACTTATCAGGAAAATTTTCTTTCATTTGGCGTTCTAGCTCAGCATAATATGGTTGAGGGTATACGTCAGGTTGAAATCCTTGATTATTAACCAATTCATTATGAATGCTAAATGCGGTTAATGTCATAGGCTCGTCTGTTCCGAACCACTCATTTTTTGCTGCCCAAGCTTCTGCGTTTGCATCTCTAACTGGTGCAGGCGGTGCAGGGGCAACAGGTGCAGCAGGAGCTTTTGCTGCGTTTTCTCGGTTTACTTTGATATAATTCAGCCGTTCATTATCTTGAGCTATTTTAGCAAGGCGATTTTGAGCTTCTACTTGTGCCTCAACATCACCTCTATCTATTGCTGTAGATAAAGCAGCTTTAGTAAGTTGCTCTTCTGCGGTAACTCTACTTTGAAACTCATTTACAAACGATTCATCAGAAGTCATTGTTCTTTTTGTTGATTCTTCTAACTGTTTGTTGACACCTTTAGCATAATCTAACGCTGCGGCTTCTCTTCTTTGAGCTTCTCTTAGTCGAGCGGTCATTTTATTAATGCGTTTTTGAACTTTTTCGCTAAATTGTCCTATTTCATCATCATCAGAAGAAGTTTCTGCTTGGTCTTCTTCTTGTTTTGGTTCAGGTTCTACTACTGCTTCAGGCTCTGACGAATCATCTGACTCATCTATCTCTATTTGTAACTCTTCTTCTGCTTCAACTTCTTTTTTTGCTTCTGAGGGCATGGTCTACTCCATGTTATAAGTGTAAAATATCTTCTGGATCAGTTATAGTGGCTAAAATCTCGTCATCATTTAAAATTCTGACTTCACCACCTTCTATTTTAAAACGGCTACCTGCATAACGCCCAAAAATAACCCAATCACCTTCTTTGCACCAAGGTTTTTCGCCTGCCCCGAACTTGTTGTCGTCTTTGTAAGCAAGGTTCCCAACTCTAAGCACATATCCGCATACTGTTCCAACTGCTTCTCTGTCTCGAGTTTCGTCTGGTACAAGGATACCGCCTGTGGTTTGTTTTCTTCCTTGAAAAGGCAACAACAAAATCCTCCAACCTGTTGGTTGGGGCATTCTATCTACTGCTTTTTCTGATAATTTAGAAGGATCTAAAACACGATCTTGGGTTTTTATGTAGGCTTTTTCTAACTCACCTACTTTTTTGTTTTTTGTTTGTTCTAGTGCTTCAACTTGATAGTCTGGCACATAAAGTTTTTTAGCCATCTGATACCTTATCTAGCAGGCGTTTCAATTCCTGTTCTAATTGACCAAGCTCTTGAAGTTGCCCTCTCAGAACTTGATAAGCGGTGAAATCTGCTACAGCACCATAAAGTATTGCTTCTTCTAGTGCTTTAGTACGCTCACGAATTACTTTAAGCATATTTTCATAAATGTAAAGGTCGTTCATAACTTTTAGTTTTACTCGTTGTTGACAAAAATGCCTATCAGTATTTTATCAAAACTAAAGGTCGTGCAAAGCTTGCTCTTTAGTTTCATCGTTTCTTCTTAACCAACCTTTACCAAAAGTATCAAAGGTACTTAAAGAACGATAGAATTTTTCACGGACATAATGCATTTGCTCGATTATTTCAGCTTCTTCCATTTCAGCCACAGCTTGTAAAGTCATTGGACCTATACCGCCATCTTGTTCTACACCCACAATACGTTGTAAAGCTTTAGCCGACCTACTTGTTCCAGAGTTTACACCCCAATCAAATACTGACCAATCTACACCAGAAGGTAACTCGTCCCCACGAACACGATCCCAATAATTTTCTTTATATATAGGGTACACATCATCATGGGTGAGACCTTGCATTTCACCATCCATAACTTGCCTACCTGCATACTGCTCATAAACTGCACGAGTTACACCGAGATTAGTCTCGCCCCCAGGATCGCTAGGATGATTAACGTAACCACCCTCATGTTCTAAAAGCCACCCCATGCATTGTTCAAAATTTTGTTTCATTTTGCATTTTTCCTTAACTTAGCGAATTGACGTGAACCAAACCAGAAACTGATAATAGAAGTAAATAGTAAGTTAGTATCATCGTTCCAAATTTCTTGTGCTGCATCATTAAACGTAACACCTGTACTCATAGAATAAAATAAGCCACTAATTTTTACAGTCAGAAACAAACCCACAAATAAATATGTTACAACTGGTCGTACCGATCCTGATAAAGCTGCCGCAAACCCAGATTTAGCATTTGCTGCTGCCATTGCTTTGTATATACCTTCTGACTCAGCTATATCTGCTTTAGCATCCAACTCATCCAATTTAAGCGACGATAATTGTGCCGCGTATTTGCCTTTAGCTTCGAGCATTTTAAGCTCTTGCGCGTCTTTTTGTTTTTGTTGAAATAAATCAAGAATACTTGGGATAATAGAAGTACCAAACCCAAGTGCTGCACCTAATAGTGATAACATATTATCCTCCTACTTTAATTTAGTTTTAGATAGGGCTGTTGCCCCCATAAAACCAACGACTACACCTAACTGTGCCACAATAAATGTATTTAAAAAACCTGACGCAGTGGCAACTCTGTCTATAGCTACAACTGGAGTTAACAAAACGATAACCGCCACAATCGTCACAACCATTGCAATCCACGCCATCATACGTTGCGTGTCAGCTAACTTGTCTTCATTTTCTAAACGAACCCACCTCTCATGTCTATCTAGTTCTTCATCTGTGATAACTCCGTCGCCATCGGCATCTGCCATTGCGTACTTACTATTTTCTTGTAGTTTTTTAGCCATAGTTAAATAACTCCTGCTGAATCTAATATTATTAGTACAAAAAATATGTTCATAAATGTAATCATAGCTACTCCTATATATTAAAACGCTTAATTAGACAATGGATTGTCAAGAGCCTCCTGCAATCGCTCGTTTAATTTGTTTTCAAGTTTAGTCATATCTTCTTCTATTCTATTTTCTACTTCACGCATTGTATCACGAACATCTTTTTCTGTTTCTCTATTTAAAGTCTCAACTTCTCTTATCGCAGAGGTTACATCTTTTTGAACTTCGTTCATTTGGTTAAGGACATCTTCTAATACTAAATCGATAGAAGCTTGCGTGGTTTTTATGCGGTCTGAAGATGTTTCAATTTTTTTCTCTAACTTATCAATGTAACCCTCTAATTTAAGCAAGTCATCTCTAAGATTGTTCTTAATGTCTCTAGTGTAAACAATAGCATCTTCAAGTTTAGTAAGGACTAATTCATTTTCAGCTTTAATTGCATCAATATCTATTTCTTGAACAATTTCTTTCATATCCATGTAATCTTTATAGATTTCAAATCCTGCCCAAGCTCCTCCACCTAGCGTTCCTAAAAGAGGAATTAACAGCATAAGCTTACCCCCTTTTATTGTCGCACCACCAATTTCTACCTCTGCCATTTTTTATCCTTACTCGAATGCAAGTTCTTTTAACTTGTTTATTTCTTGTTGTAACTTCATTACTTCCAACTGTTTCTTTTGTAACTCTAACTCATAAAGTCTATTACAATCTATCCTAGATTTAGCTCTTTTGCCCAATGGTATTGTAATTTTACTGTAAATGCCAATGTCTCCAGTTTTTTTACTATTCTCTGCTGTGCCGCCTTGAATAATCGATGTCAGGCCAAACTCAATATTAGTAGCAGACCCAATAGCATTGCTGCAATCTAAGTCACCCGAACGAAATTTATCTGATTGATAGTTTGTACCAGAGTTAGGTAACGATAAGCTTAATGAGTTTGAAGTCGAGTCAGCAAAAGCTGCTCTTGCAAATACCAGTAAAATTAAAACCCATATTCTCATTTATTTTACTTTAGAACAAATTCTTGACGCTATCTGACTAGTTTGCCCTGCTCCTTTAAGTATTTTTGAAATCGTGCAAATATAAACAACTTTATTTAAATCATTATTACGCACATACACTTCAAAAGGGTGTCGTTTAGTATAACGAACTTTTATAACTCTTGATGTAGATGCAAACGGTATTTCGTCCCAATCTTCTGTAAACACACCAATCTCATAATATGAGATATCGTTTCGTCTGTTAAACAAAGACATTTTAGTAACTGACACACCTTCAATGTATGATAGTTTAAACTTGGGGTATGCAGGTGTCATTTCATGTGCTTGAGCTTGAAACCCAAGCAACATAAAGATTAGTGCTACTTGGCGATACATTCCGCTACAATCATTGCTGTATAATTACCTGCTGGAAGTGCCGTATTATCCGCTGAACCATAAGAAGCAGTTGATGCTACTTTAAACCAAGTTGATCCAGCCAATGTCATATTGTACGTTGTGGTGTTGTTTACAACGACTTTAGCTGCTTCATATGCTGACATCCCAGAAACAGAGTGCGAACTTACTGTTGTTGAGCCTGTCCAAGCCACGCCATCGTTTAACGTCGGTGCTGAACTAAAGCTGTTGGGGTGGGTAAATTTTGTTTTGTAGTAGTCAGCGGCAGCTATATCTACTCTTATGATTGCCTCTACACCACCGTCAGAAGCGGTTGTAGAAAGTTTCCAAGGTGACGGGTTTCCGTATTGTCCTGGAGTTGTTGTGTAGATTGAACAGTTGGCCTGCACCAAACCATTAATCGGTGAATTTACTGCCCAAGCACAAGTAGCTGACAGCAAAAATAGTATAGGTGTTATTTTTTTAATCATGATATCTCCATTGTTTAATCATCATATTGTGATCTGACGATACTTCTGTGAACACTATCTTGGGTCAGGTTTCGTAACCCACTAAAGTTATCTTTTATCGTACCACCTTCTATAGTTAAATTATCTTTGTATACACCACCATCTATAGCTATGTTATAATACAATTCAAGTTTCCCAATGGCAGCTATTTGTTTCATCATAGCTATCTGTTCTGATGGATCTGCAATTTTTTCTGCCGCACCTGCTACAGAAAGAATCTCTTCCACGCTTAACTCGTCACTTTCTTCTTCCTCTTTTGTTTCTAAAACTTCTTGTTTTTCTGTTTCTGCTTGTTCTTCTAATTGCATTTGCACCCATTGGTCGTAATAGGGGTCTTGTACATTTTGTGCATCGAGAAGATTATTGTCTAACAAGTATTGGTATAAAGCAGTTTTAAAATCTGGACAACTAGGGTCAGTAAGTGGCGTATGACATGGGTCAAATTTATAATGGTACAGTATAGTAACATCCGATAATGATCCATCTCCTATAACTTTTATTTCTCCATTGCCAAACAGATTGCCAAGAGTAGAAGGTATTGGATCATATGTGACTTTAGTACCTCCAGGTATCTTATTCCAATCATCGGTGTACTCATATATATACCCATCATTACCTATTTTTTTATTCGTAATAGATACAGTAGAGTCTTTTGTGGGATCTTTTGTAAGGGTGTATCGGTGAAATATGCCCTCTACTGTAAGTCCTGTCTGACTTGGCAGTAGATTGTTCATTGCCCATGTGTGAGCTTTTGAAGCTGCGTTTTCTGTATTTCCGTATACGTTTTCAGAGTAACAGTAATAAGGCCAAGAAAAGACCACCAATGCCAGCAGCACCTTTGGCAGTGTTTTTATCATCTTCATTCCATTCCTCCTTTTTTCCTGCAACGTATCCAGGAACTAAATGGGGATTGTTTTCCCACTCAGTTATAGCTGCTTGTCCCACAAGACCGTTTATTGGGCAAGGAGTACCAGAATCTTTCATAGCTGTCCAGATACGTTTATCTTCACACATTATTGCAACAGCGGCGACTTTCAACCCCATATCATACATTACTTTAGCGTTTTTCAATCGCTCACAATTTAAATCGCGTACTGTTTTACCTGCAGAAATCCCTAGTATTTGAGTTTGTACTGCACCTGCTACCGAGACATGACAAGTATCTGAGTTAGATGAATTAATACTTGGAGCCATAGCAGAAGGTGGAGGAGACTTAACAGTAGTTGTACTGTCTATTTTAGAATTAGTGGTACTATTAGTATTAGAGTTAGTTTCAATACAATTACTATTAGTTGTACTATCACAAGGCACGGTATCTGCATAAGCCATAGGAATTAAAACAATTAAAAACAAAAAAGTTAAAAAAGCCCAAGTTAAGTACAACAGAGATTTTTTCATTCTATTCCTTATTAGCAAACGCTGACCCTGTTAGGATAGCACCAAATGCCAGATGAAACAATCCACCCCCCAATAACGTAAAGGGCTCGTGTTGACCTGTCAGTTTTTTCATCAGTTCCATTTGAACCATAGGCTCTGTAGTAGAGTTTATAATTTCCATAAATTGGGAGATGTCTGGTCGATTCAGACCCCACCACACTGGGCAGAATAAGAAGTCATAAAAACAAATTAATAGGTAGAATATAAGTGCAGTCCAACGCCAAGTCAACGTGGACTTTTGTTGAGCTGTAAGTTGTTTGCTCATTTAAATGCAGGGAGGAGTACACATCGCTCTATCTACACCGTAGAAAATTACAGCAATAAATATAGCTATTCCCAACCCTATCCATATCCATTTGTTTTTCATATTATTTTTTCTTTTTGTTAACTGCTCCACCGTAACGCATCTTTTTTCTTTTGTTAACTGCTCCACCAGAACGCAGTTTTTGTGTTTTTTGTTTAATTTTAGCAAAAGCATCTAAAGCAGGAGCTCCGTCAGATCCTTTTTTACGCATTTTTTCTCCAGAACCTGCTGCGATTCTGGCTTTCTTTGCCGCAATGTTAGCGTATAAGCCTTTAGGTTTACTCATGATATTGTAAAACTCCCACCTTTAACCATTGCGCCCATGCCACGACATGTCATTCTACCCTTGCCTTTGCCTTTGCCCTGTTTAGCAGATTCAGTTGCAACATCACCACCATGCATCATTTTAACACGGTCGTCTTCAACATAACCTCCGCCCTTCATGCCTTGTACGCCACGGCCTTTAAGTATGTCTTTTCTAGTGACTTTACCATCGCCAGTTAAATCAGGGAATCCTGTTGTGACTTCACCACCACCGCGCATTTTTAATTTAGCTTCTTTAGCTGCTGTTTTCCCTTTTTTTGTATAGGGATATTTTTTCCCGTTAACCATTGGCATTTGTTTTCTCCTTTTTATTTTTCATATTTGTATTGAAATCCTACTGAACCTTTTAAAGGGTTAAGCAGATTTAAATCCCCACCCCCTAAAGGAATATTAAAATTGCTCGTTATCCCTGAGAAAGGACTTTTTTCCTGCATATTTAAATTTTGATTTTCTGGCATTATACTTATACTTTGATCTGGTGGTGTAATACCATATGTATTGTACACATCAGGGGGCATAACATTATCAAAATAATTAGTGCGAGCTTTATTTCCGCCAAACAAAACCCCTACAATTCCTAAGTTTTTATTATTTTGTTGGCCTGCGAGTTGATTATTTATGCTCATCATTAGTGGGCTATTTATTGCAGGTTCATTACCTCCAGGAGCTTCACCACTAGGACTACCCATTGTATCTCCGCCCTGATAACCTTGCCCCATAGCTTGAGCTTGTCCTGGACTCATTCCTAATGCCATACTAAACTCCTCTACCTTTGTCCGTTTTGTTTTTGCATTGCGATATTAGCCCTCATAATTGCTATATCTTCTGTCGTATCATTTCTTTCCCTAGCTATCTCTGCATTCTCTTGTTGTTTTTGTGCATCTAATGATAACTTCTGTTGATCGTATTGTGTATCAGCTTGCACTTGTTGGCCTTTTAAAGCAACCTCTTGGCGTTTTATTTCAACTAAAGGATCAGTTTCTTCTGGAACAGGGTTTTGTTGTTGGTACTCTGCAATTACTTGTGCCTGTATTTGTGCAATCATTTTATCATGCTCTTCAGGTGGTTGTTGTTGCGATTGTGGGTTTTGTGCCATTTGTTGATCGTGTATAACTTGTGCCTTCATACCTAAATGCTCGTAGATATGTTTTTCTAACGTCATTAAAACTGGGGGTTGCATTTGTGCAACTCTACTATTCATATACGCAGAATGCACTGCAATATGGCTATCGTGGTCTTGTTCAGGGTATGCTTGCAATTTAGTTTGACCCCCTGCCGCTGCACTTGACATTTGGTTCTCAGTCGCAGGGTCAGTGGGCTTTGGTAACTCTTCTGGTTTTAATAATTGTTCGATATTATGGACACCTAAAGCTTCGTACATTCTGCGGTAAGCTTCGTAAGTATTATGGAGCTCTGGTGCTGCTTGTGCTAATTTTAATTGCTCTTGTGCTAAAACAACCCTTTGCGACATACTAAAAATATTAGGATCACTAACAGGCAGTACATCTACACGGTTATCAAAGTCTTGAATTTTTATCTGGGCATCAGCACCAACTTCATATGGGTAAGGAACAGGATCTTCTGCAAATAGCCTAGCAAGCATTTTTAATTCTTGTTTCATACTTGCGTGTAGACGTTTATGCACCGCACTAATTATTCTTGCCCCACGTTCTAATAACGCGATTGTTGTGCCAACTGGCATTTCTTGGTTGCCATCAGCTACACCTATATCAGTATTGCCAATAAACTTTTGGGCAGATTCTATAACAAAGCCCATTAATTGAAATAACGTATTAGAAGGTTCTTTATACGGTAAAGGCATTAAAGATGCTTTTAGATCTCCTCCTGGAACATCTACATCTCTAAACTCTCCTGGTTGTATAGGATTTTGATCATCAGCAATACGCATACCTCTAGCTTTAAAACCTGCTGGCATATTGCTGAGAGTGCCTGAATCTATTAACTGGCGTAAGTTAGCTGTAGCTGTGCGAGATAAATTGCCTAATAAATGTATTAAGCCAAACCCATAAAACCCTAATCCTGGAGTAAATTTGTATTGTACAAAATGTGGGATCTTAGATTTTAATACATCATCAGGAGAATAATTTCTACGAACACTTAATACTTCACCACTATCTACAGCAACAGTTACAATGTATGGCAGCTTAATACCTGTCTCATTATTTTCTGCATCTACATCAGTGTACTCAGGAATGTCCAAGTAACAATGGCACTCATATAAAGTTATCTCACTATCTTCAGAACTACCTGTAGGAGATCTTCCTTCTAATTTATTATAAGTTTCTTGAACTTCATCAGGACTATTTTCAGATTCTTCAGAAATTTCTATATCACGGTAAAAACCCATAACCTGTTGCTTGCGAAGTTCATTAGAAGACATACGCAATACATGGGTAATACGCTCTGCTGATTTTAAATCTGTAGCTGTGTAAGGAGCAATAACATCTTCAGCAGGAATAAATTTGCTAACAGGGCGACCCAATGTATCATCGCGGTAAACTTTTTTAAACGAACTACCTGCTAACCCTAAGTAGTATAACATCTGGTCGAACTCTGGCTCGTACTCCTCCATCTGGTACATTATTTGATAATTCATATAATCTTGTACGCGTGAAGCTTGTTGCTCTATTTCTAAACTAGGTGTGCCTACTATAGTAGCCCTAACAGGACCACTAGAAGGTAACATCTCTTTATACGCCTGTGCTTGAAATTGTGTTACAGCTTCATTTAATATTGGGTGGATAACACCAGTTGCACCATTAAAAGGTTCTGTACGAGATTCATACTTCAAACCAAGTAAATCTAACCCTTTAATATAAGTATCTGCCCAATCTTCACGGCTAGATTTATCATCTTCAACACTACCTACAATGTAAGAAGAGATATCTTCTAAAGAAGACTGCTCCATAAAATCTGCTAAATTGTCGAAAAAGTTCTCAGGCTCCTCACCCATAGGGGCATCTTCACCGAAAGTTACTTCAACACTTTCATCATCAGCTTCTTCTACTATAACATTTAAAAAATCATCTTCTTGTTGCAGTAAATTATCTTCTTCAAAACTTAATCCACTAGCAGGGTTTAATAAAGAACGATCAACATTGCTCGGACGGTCATTTATAGCCATTAGTAATATATCCTTTGTACAGGGGCAGATTCAACATCTTCATAATCTTCAGGGTGTTGAATGAATCCACCTTCTCTAAATCTCCTTAACGCTTGAGTCACCGTATCTACGTAATCGTCATGTTCCCCTGCTGGAAACGCGGCACACTCTTCAATAACTTCTTCAGCCCATCGGGTATCTGGTGACCACACCATACCACTTTCGAAGATAGGAGCAATCGAATTTACTCTTGTGAATTTATCGTTCCCCCTACTAGGGCTATAATTTACCACAGGAATGCCCATTGTCCTTAATTCTTGGGTTAAAGGCATACCAGAAGCTTTTGCTTCAATTATCACACATTCAGGATCCCAATACTTATATTCTTCTAATGCCCTGCGTCTAAGGTCGGGGAAGTCCCACCTACCACGTTTTGCATCCATTAAAATAACATTAGCCGTTTTACCTTCATCAGGGTAAAAAACCCCCCATGTAGTTATAGCACTAAAATCAGCATTAGTCTGTTTGCTAAATGCCGTATCATAAGATTGCATAATATATTCTATAGGGGGTAAATCATCTTTCTCCCAAACCTGCCACCAATCGCGTTTTATAATAGCACTTTGCTCGCTCGTAGGGTTTTGTTGCCATTGGGCTTCCCATTTGCCCACAGATAAACTACCTTTAACAGCTAATAAATCATCTTTAGACCAATACTCAGGCCATAAAGGATTATTTGTTTCTGGCATTAAAGCAGGGAATTCTACTACTTCCCACTTATCGGCAAGTATATCGCGCCCCTGTTGCCGCAAAAGTTTACCTGTTAAATCGTTCTCTGCCCAACGCGTCATAATAATAACGATACTACCTCCTGGTTGTAACCGCTGCCGTGGACCAGAAGTATACCACTCATAAGCGTGTTCTAAAGCAGTAGGACTTAATGCATCTTGTTCACTATGCGGATCGTCAATTATTAATAAATCTGCACCACGACCCGTCACCGCTCCGCCAACACCTGCCGCAAAATACTCACCACCTTTATCCGTCTCCCAACGGCCTGCCGCTTGGCTGTCAGCACGTAATTGGACATCTTGGAAAACTTTTGTGTAATCTCGCGAATTCATCAAGTTTCTTACCTTACGTCCAAACCTAAAAGCTAACTCAGCAGTATGCGTAGTCTGCATTATCTTTAAACGTGGGTTTCTGCCCATCAACCAACTAGGCAATAAATAACTGCCAAACTCACTCTTAGTATGTCTCGGGGGCATATTAACAATTAATCGCTTTAACTCGCCCTTCGCCAATCGGTTAAACTTCTCCGCCATAATTCCATGGTGGCGTCCATTAATAAACTCAGGCCAAACCGTCTTAGTATACGTCATGAAATCTTCTTTAGCCTTCGCACTCTGCACAAGCGTAGAAGCTCTATCTAATAAAGTAGCATACTTTTTTAATTGGTCTTCAGGTACTAACTCTACATCCATTAAAAGTAACCCACCATCAAAATCGATATATTCTCTATACATCGAAAAATTTCACAGGGCAATGAACCTATTATCAATACACACAATAAGGGGGTAAGTGTGTCAAAGTCGGTTTTTTTGGTAATATTTATTTGGTACTCGATAAACTGTGTCAAACTTGGTTACGCCTGACGCCATAACCAGACTTCTTCGTCAAGGGGGGT